>Ga0116231_10001206_pt1 | contig 51950 bp, 39 predicted proteins | sample S1TSphgellanicum_2_FD_89695 | JGI IMG/M metagenome (GOLD analysis project Ga0116231, IMG submission 89695) | Host-associated microbial communities from peat moss isolated from Minnesota, USA - S1T2_Fd - Sphagnum magellanicum MG | ecosystem: Host-associated > Plants > Peat moss > Unclassified...
CCAACACTATCAACACTAACAAAGTCACACACATGAAATTGTGCACATAAATCAAAATATACTCACCTCCGATTCCAAGCTCAAAACACACAATGAATTACAAAACAAAATATGGTATCAAACCATGCCCCTTGTCCTTTGATGCGATTTGAATATCAAAATGTGAAAACTGATTCCAAAGCAATTCCCCAAGGATAAACTTCATTAACACAAAAAATCAAGACCTTATTCACAATGAACTGAGTTACCAACAAATGATAACTAGAAAAAAAAAAATCACTATAAATACATTACACCCAAGACCCCCAATTGCAACTCCCAAGGAATGTTGAATATTTAAAGTTATTTTTGAGGGGTCAAAATATGTTTTAAAGGGATGTGGAATATATGAAGTCATCTTTGAGGAGTCAAAATATGTCTCTAATGAATTATCTTGGTGTCATTGTGAAGATTTCACCAAGGGTTACAAGATGACAAGTTCACATGTTGAAAATAGAAAAGCCACAATAGAAACTACCAAAAAGAATTATGAGCAAATCATTCAAAGATGAATTTTGAAAGGCAATCATGTTCCAATTGAGGAACATACAATGATGTTATAAATATCTTGATAAAGGCTAAAAGAATCTAGCCTTATATATTCAAAATTATTATGAATTTGAACTTTTTGAAATGATTTTGGGAATTTAAAGAATTAATTATATAATATCCATGATGATTTACATGATATCACAAGCACATAAACTACCACGATCGAGGAATTCCCAAAATACACAAGAGTTACAATAAAATATAACAAAAACAAGCTTAAACTGGATAACATGATTATATAAGACAAGGCCATGATGTATGCAAATCAAATTTTATTTGGAACATGAGAAGATGGTGAACATGATACAACTAGTAAGCAAGGGTAAAAAACAAGGTCAAACCTTAAACTATTGTGAAACATACTACTCCTTGATGAATATCCTATTTTAATAATCAATTGTAGAATATTAATATATGTTTATTAACCTCAATTGGAGTAGGTTATGGGATGTCACAGGGGTGAATAGTGCCTCTCTTTGGTTGTGATGAAGTATGTGCCAATTTAGTGTGAGTTCTAAACTGAAGTTTGCCTCAAATTGCACTAACACCTTTTTTTATTTACTTTGTGTAATTGAGGTGATTGAAGTTGAATTGTGGCATGTTGGATGAATCATCTAATTTTTTTGCCCCATTTCCACTATCACAAGGAACTGAAAAACATATATTATATTTCATCTTAGATGATTAGGTAAAAATTAGATAATACCTTATAGAAATAAAAATGTTTCATTGTTCCTTTTTTTCATTAGTTATGGTTTTAAAGCATGCTTTTAAACGTTAAAAGCACTCATTTTAGTCCTGTAGCTTGATTTCACATACCCTATACCAGAATACTTGAGTGGCTTTGGCATTATATATATATTAGAATTTAAATTTTACATATGAATTTTCAATTTTGTAATTATTGACATGTAAGGAATATAATGATTAAACACATAGTTTTATGTTTCCCTTGTGGTCAATTGTTTCAAATTTAGTATGTTGGCCTAGACTAGGCCATGGTTCAAATTTGGCTACATTCAAATATAGTTTTTACTATTTTGATAAAATTTCTGGAATTTTTGACATAAAGGGATAATAATTTCAAAAAATTGACAATATAAAAAATAATTCAAATAATGTCAAAGCCACCCCATGTACTATGATACTCATTATTTTCATTTCAAATTTATCCACTTACGGTACAATGATAGATTGGAAACATTTGTACATAAATATATTGAATACATTTTCAACATTAACTTGGTTTATCACTAAAAATCATTTAAAACATGCATTGATTAGTTTTTGGTGATGCACTATATTATGAATGTACTCAATTTAAGTTAATACCAAAATAGGGACTAACCATTCTTACCATTTCACAAACCTATAAGTGTGTCACCTTAGCTTTGCTATTTAACATCATAATGGCAACCTCAATATGTTCCAACTTCTAATAATTCCTGTTGTATAATTTGTTTAATGTTTTCACAAAAAGTAGCATTGTTGAATGTGGTATTGTGTTTATCTTGAAATTTATGTGGTTTTTGCTAATTTCAAATGTCAACTTCTCAACATTACACTTCCCAACACTTTGCAAAGTCTTATTTAAAAATTTTGGTTACTAGATTTGTGAATTTACATAGGTCAATTATGTTAATATTTTTGAATATGGCACATTACAAATTTACTGACCTTTATCCTCATAATAGATGTTAGGACATCCTTTGATTTCAAAGGCTGAGGCTTGAAAATGAAGTTGTTATTTTTTGCACTAATTAAGCAGTTAAAATGTTTTGTGGCTAAATTATTTGTCCCTTGATCAATTGACATGCTGATTTCAATTATTAAAAAAAACACACAAAATAAACTTCCAAGGAAAGACATCTTTCTCACTAGAATCAACCTTGTTTGATATTAATTTATTTATCGCTCATCTATTTACTTCTTTGAGAAACCTTCATTTTAAAGATGTGACATTCATGTACGCTAAACACATTATAAAAACACAACATGCAACACACTGACATGCAATTTTGAAAAAATTGCATGTGTATGTGTCCAATTTTCCAACCAACCATGAACTCAAGAGTTGTTCATTTACAAACACTCAAAAACTATCAATGAACCTTCTTAGGTTGTTTTTATATTTCTACCCCTTGGTTCCCCTACATGCATTCAATTTTTTCTCCCCAAGCCTAATTTTCTTATAATACCCTTGTCTAGCGCAAATATGTATGCACTATAAATATTTTGAATTAATTAAGAAAAGTAAAGATGGACAATGGTGCTTGGGCAATTTGTGCTAAAAAGTTGAATTTTCATTTCAATGCCTTGAAAATTTGTAAATTGATTTGCTTTAAACTTGTCATAGTTTTCATTATGTTTTTTTTTCCCCCTCAATTTTTTGATTAGTAAAGTGTCAATGTGTCATCTTTGTTTTTAATTTGGTGGAACATGCCACAAATAAGGAAAACATGGTCATGGTGTAGCCAAACAAGTTGGAGCTGATGGTGCAATGAATTTAGATTGGAAGATAATGATTGAACCTTTTATTTGAAAACATATTTTGAATTGCATGATAACAAAATTCTGGAATTTTGTTAAGGGTTCTTTGATATTCGGAGAAGTGATATCTAAATAAGACAAAAGGCCTTAAATGATCATTAAAGTTAGTGGGCACCGGTTCCATAATTTGACAAATTGTAAGATAATTATTTCATTTTTTTATTCAATTGTTGTAACAAAACTTCTACAAATCATGCAAGGATATGTGAATAAGTGATTCACTCACAAATAATCTTTTTGTAATAATAGTCATGGTTTCATATCTTTAGTCGTAGACATTTTAGTGTTATGAGTGTAAACAAGATAATACGAGCCACACCCACCATTTTGAGTGAATGTTTATTTTGAAACACTCTTCAGATGTTTTCATTTGTAAATTGAACATAATCATTTAAATTTATTTTATGACTTAAAACTATGCTACATTATGCCACTATATGTAAAGATATTTTTTAAAAATCATCCCCAAAATATGTCATGTCAAAAAAAAATTCCTCAAAATTTTTAATTTATAATGTTAAAAAACTCTTGTTATAATAATTTTTTGAAAAATACCCTATCTTTGTTAAATTCATTTCAAATCATATCTCATGTTTGCATAATATATAAAAAACATTGTCATGAGCGCTTTTAAACAATGTATAGCATCCTATAATTTTGGATTAAAAAATGTGAAAGGCAAAATAGTCATCACACTTGATTTGTTTCTATTAGCATGATTGTACCTTACATATACTTTGTTGATGACATTCCATATGGTTTTCAACATATTTTGATGATTTTTTATATTCAACTTTTGATACATTTCATCTTGACTTGTGAATAGTTATGCACTATGATGTTGATGTTATTTGTATTTGAATCAAACATTATAATTTAAAATGATTAGAATTGTTAACATATAAGACTTTGAAGCTTTTGATTAACTTATCTAGTTACAACATTAAATTTTAATTAAATTATTCTGAATTAGTTAATTTTTTTCGTCTATTTAAAAATAACAAAATGGAAACAAGATTAGAATGTAGACAAATTTTTAGAAAATAAATCTTTCAACATTTAAAGAAGCAATAATAATGGGAATATTATAATTTCACAATTGTCCATTGTCAAACCCAATTTCCTGGGTTTTTGCCTTTTGCATCTAATTCTAGGAATTTCCAAATGACATTAAATCTGCAAGTGCTCTAGGGTCTTTTGATGTAAAGATGTAAACCTGGAAGATATATTTTTCCAAGACAAAAACAAGGGAGAATACAAAATAAGACTAAAGAAAAGGAACAGAGAGGAATAGGAAGGATGATGGTTTCAGACTAGGCTACCAAGTTCAAAATCTCAATGATTTAGGCTAAACTAGAAAACAGACTTCAACTACCTCCTAAGGCATATATAGGATATGTGAGATGGCAAAGGACAAGAAAATCAAGGGGTTTTCATGTTTGCACCAGTCTTTTTTTTTTTCTTTTTGGGGCGGGGTTTTTTTCCTCAATTTTGTTATGCACAATGGGGAGTATCCGAGAACAAATTTCACCTTAATTGGCAACATTTTTGTAGAGGATCATTAACACAGTAGCCAGCAGAAAGTACTTGTGCGGTGCCTCCCTTCTCAAACAAAGGTTTTTGGAGGCAAAAAGTTTTGCAATTTTTTCATTTGAAAAAAGAGAATTTGCAACAGAACATTTGGTTTTTTTTCTTTTTAAGGTCATCTATATTAGTTTAAAAAATTTCCCATATAAAAGAAAAGAAAAGAAACAAAAAAAAAAGAAAAGATTCTCAAGTTTGAACACACCTCTCATCTAGCTTTTGGAATTCATATCATATTTGCACTTTCAACATTGACTCCGAAACATTACCATAACTAGTGTGACGTGTGCCGTTGGCCCAAGTGTGAACCTAGTACAAAAGAAACTCAACATGTGAACATTTTTTGGCAATGTATGTATTGAATTTTTGAACAGCCAAATATGAAAGGAAAACATGCTTGAATTGAGTGGTAAGCCTTCAAGTGTTATCAGGTTCTTAACTGATTTTTCCTTCCAAAACCTGGTTTTTTGAGAATTTATTTGAATTTTCAGTGGCAGCTTTCACTCAAAAATCAATATCTTCCACATGCTAAATCCAAATCTTACCAAAATAAGTTCCATTAGATCTTGCTCATCAAGATCTTTTCCAACAACACCAAAGGCAATTCCTCTGAAATTGTCAGCTACAATTTAATTTAATTTAATTTTCAGTGAAGAAATCATTTAATATTCAAGGACTTTTGCCCTGCAAGTCCAAATGTCATGGAACCAAGCCCATGCACACCTCCTTGTTGAGAGCTTGCGAAAGGCACCAAGAACACGATCTGAGGTATCCCGGTTTGGTGGATCTCATAACTACAAAACAAACTACCTTCGTTCATAGATAGATAGCAAAGTGTTGGAAGCCCAGTCCCATAACCCAATTTAGGAGGAGTCAGAATGTGAAGTTATAGCTCATGTACGGTAGTTAGTGCAGCCAAGTGGACGCAAGCCAGTATGCTTACTACTGTAGTAAGCAGGAATGCTGAGTGCAGTCGTAGGCTAGATATTTCAAATACATGTTGGCACTACAAACAACTCCCACGTTACCCAGTTGTACATTTCAGGTGGCCCTTGATTTCCTTTGCCAAGGCGGTGCCCAGTTTTTGGCCTTGTATATTATTTTGCTTCCAAGCAGATTTTTTTAGCTCTTGGACTGCACAGCACTCTAGGTATTTGAGGAACTTGATAAGAATTTTTTTTCTTTTAACATGGCCAACTCACCCTCTGCACTAAAATCCCATCTTGGTGGGGCACTTTTATAAAAATAAAAATTTTATTCAATTTTGTGATTTATCTGAAGTGGTGATTATCCATGAGAGGATTTAGCCAGATTTGGTGATAAAAATAATGAAAGTAAAAAAATAGCATCCTTTTATATTTTTGGCTATTTACCAGAACATAGGATAGAATCTGGCAAATTTTTTAAAAGTTTAAAATTTTGAAGTCCAAAAACCCCAAAAAAACCATAGAATTTTCACTGTTTCACTAGAAAAAAAAAACACCGGATGGGGCAGGAGCTTACCACCACTGGGCAATGCAACTGAAAATCTCTATGTGCTTACTGAAAATGTATGACCTACTTTGTGCTTCCAACTTGGAAATTACAGTTAAAGCTGGAATACGTCCCACAATTACTTGTTAAAGTTGTGGCTCATTAGAGTTATCTGCAAAGTCACCCTGTTTTTGAGCCCTATTTTGGTCCTGTAATCCTTATTTCATCCCCAATTTGAGTGTAGCCATAAAGCGAATGAAACTGAGTAGGGTTTTAATGAAACTTGGTACCAGTTCACAAGATTTGCAGAATTTCATTCTAATAAGACGTGATTTAATGAAAAATATGGGCAGCACTGACGTTGCATGTAAGGCAAATCCAGTTTGATCCCCTCTTCTATTTCATGTGTATTTTTTCATCCCGACTTTTGATTTTGTCCCTAGTTTAAGCAAAACTGGACTTCAATACCCCCAGTTTGGAATATACTTTACTAATAACTCTATTAAGAAGAGCAAAAAGGGATCTTGCCACGTGAAGAGTTTGAGTTTTCATACTTCAATTTTTCATATGTTGTTAATTTCATTGGATACTATGGCCCACTTTAGATTGGGGGTCCAGGGTCCAAATTCCTAGGAACCACTTTGGACTCATTTGAAGCAAATCGAACCTGTGAGTTGAGCTTTACCTTGTTTTTCAAGTCACGAGCTCTCCTGTTTAGCTCTTGTTTTTTTGGTCTGAACTAATTTCCTCCAAAAGGTGCCATGTAAGTTTAACCTCAATTTGCCCCTTTTTCGTCTTGGACCCCTCTAGGCCATGGGTCCAATTTATGGCTCTTATCCAATAGGATTGCTCTATTTCATTGGACCGGGACGTTGGATCCTCATCTAAAGTGGCCATTATTAGGTACCTAAAGTTAGGTAAGAGAATCAATTTTACAGTTTCAAGGTCTTTAGAGTTCATTATAACAACTCATCAATAGAAGTCTTTGATTTTGAAGTCAATTTTTGGATGAAGTTTTACATCATACTGGTGTAAAAATGAAAACCCTTTTATAAAGGTGTATTGGATGGTGTGGGTTTTCAAAGCCCCAAAAGAAAAAAATTGTTTATGATTGGTCGGTCAAAACATTTCATCCAAAATTGATTGGCCAGCCATCTGGATTGACTCACATCTAATATTTATGATAGTTCAAAGTATACAATCCCACCTTTCCTGTTGATGGGTGAGGGATGTCAAATATTATTACTAGCCCTTATGTGGCAAAGAGTGATAACACTTGCGTTTCCAATGAACCATTTGAGCTACCTACTCTCACTCTTAGGCCCGCTTTACACTAGTGGTCAGGGCCGGAAAAACTTGGGGCCAACTTTGAGCATTTTTGGCTTGTTGTTTGGTGCCAAGTTACTCTTAAATGTTAGAACATTGAGGTCAGGATACTAACAAATGCTCGAACATTGGCCCCAAGGGTTGGCATGCATTGGCTTCCGAAATTCGACAGTATCCTTCTTTTCAGCCTTGGGGCCAATACAAGGGCATAGAGTTCAGCATTTATTAGTAACATGGGGCAGCAGATTGAAAAGATTTTTTTCTATTTCAGCCTTGACTCCTTGTGTAAAGCCCTTGGTGCTGATTTCAACTTTTGGAATGCTTGATTTGAGTTGAACATTGGGCTTGACTCCTTGTATAAAGTGGGCCTTAGATGACTTGAGAATGAAGACTATTTTTGTTCATTTATGTATTAAAAAAACATTAAGGCAGATTGTTAAGCATCTCTAGCAAAGCAACATGTTTGGCAAAGATGTTGTGGCCGGGTGAGATAACCCAATTGGAATCTGGCACAACAACCTCAGAGTTTCTATTATCCAGAAGATCCTCTGACAATATGTGTAGTGTATTTGGAGGAATGCTTATTGACCATAAGCCCTTGCAGGGAGGGCATTTTGAGAAATGAAATTACGCCTGCACCTATGGGCATTTTGTTTTTTTCTCATGATACCCAGCAGTCATGGTATCTATCACGAGGTTATAATTTTTTTTAAACAAAAAATTGTTGATATTTATGCTTCTGATATAATGCCCTTGCCCACAAGCAGTACGAAAATCAAATAACCACTAGTCCCAGCGGTTATTTCCAAAACCTTAAAGAATGGACGGTTTTGTGAAAGAACCGGTTGAGAACCGATGGTTGTATGCGTGGTTATACGAATTTGCATCAAATCTTTGAGAACCACGGTTCCGATATATCAGAACCCTGCGGTGTTTTGGAGGACCGTGGATATGACGAGTCCTTCTCACCGCCCTGGTAACCGCCGCAGCCTGTTCCGGTATTCTAATACCCGCGCCAACACTGCCGGTCACCGGTCCCCGACCCGTTCTTCGGCACCTACTTACCTACTTCACTGACGGCTCCAGGATTCCCGCCGCACACCATAACTTACTTTTTACACAATCCCGATTCCCTCTTTTGATTCTTTTTCGATTCTTTTCTTTCCCGTAATTTTCAGATTCCACAATCTTTTAGGCAGCGATTGGAGGATCCGGTACCAAAAGAATAAATTAAAAGGAAAGATAAACCCCCAATAAAGTCCCCGACCTATGGAGGTAGGTAGAGGCGTACAGACTACTTACTTTTGCGTAATTACTATTGACCAACTTTACTTACTTTGCTTCACAATCCCGATTGCCCTTTTTGATTCCTTTTTTTTTTTTTTGCCCCATTTTCAGACGACACAATCTTATCTTGGGCAGCGATAGGAGGATCCGGTCCCAAAAAAGGAAAGGCGAAAAACCCCCCCCCCCCGACTAGGGATTTATTTATTTTTCAATTTTGTGATGTCGAAAAATTGGAGAATTTTAGGAGACAATAGTCGAATTTACAATAGAAAAACCATATCCAAAAATTTCCCAATTTTTTTGTGGGTCAAAATTTGTTGAAATAAAAAACACTGCGGGCCTGCCCCATCCCCACCCTCCAGGCCCCCTTCCCAGTAGTTGTTTCTTTGGGCGAATTTTCGCTGGTCACAAAAAATTGGGAGATGTGCAAATGATACAAAGCAATCTTTCTGGAAAAAAATGGCCCAAGTCGCCATATTATGAGGAGAGTTTTCTTGAAGTCGCCATATTTATACACTAGGTCCCAACACGTTCCTCATAGAAAATCTCTACTTTTTTTTTTTTTGGGTCGCTGGTCACTAAAAAGTGAAGGTGCAAATGATAAAAAGGAAAAAACTTTAGAAAAAATGGGCCGAAGTCGCCACATTACGAGGAAACGTTTCTTTGAAGTCGCCATATTTAGTCAATATGTTCCAACATGTTCCTCATTAAAAATTTCTACTTTTTTTCGTCGCTGGCTGGTCACTAAACAAGGGGAGGTGCAAATGATAAAAAAACGGATCTTTCTGGAAAAAATGGGCCTAACTCGCAAAATTTTGAGGAAATGTTTTTTTGAGGTCGCCATATGTAGAAAATAGGTTCCAAGTTCCAACATATTTTTTCCTCCTAAAAATTTCTACTTTCTTCTGTGACCTATAGCCAAATTTGGCTAGGCCCACTTTGTGGACGATCGCCAACCCACCTACCCCACAAATTTGAAAAGAGAAAAAGAAGTCCCTGACCTGCTTACGTTACTTTAGTTAACTTAAGTTACTTACTATTTACCGTAACGAACTCTTCGCTAACGTAGAGCGTTTGCACTGGCTTTGGCGCTTTGGTTTTGTTTGTGTGGGCGTGGGTAGTTGTGTCTTCCTCAGCATTCGTTGTTGCTGGCGATGGCGGAGACGAGGAAGGAAGCAAAGAACCCTCGTCGTCTGCATGTGGCAGCAGCAGGAATCCTGGTTTCCTCCATCTGAATGAAATTGCTTCTGGTGGCATCGCCGCCTGGCTGTTGGTGCTGCTGTAATAGCAGCAGCAGCAGTAGTACTAGTACTAGTCCCGCTGCTGATTCTAGCTGCTCCTCCTGTCTGCATCGTGATAACAATTGCGCGATCGCAGTACCCGTAAGCATTTGGTTCAGTCCTGTGGGAAAGGAAAGGAAGAAGAGAAGAGTGTTGCAATGTCCCTGGCGAGAAAGGAAAGAGTTGTTCAGCTGTTTGGAGACTGTAGATGACGACGGCAATGCCACCAGTGGTGGTGGAGGATTTTCTGCAGGAGGAGGATGCTGGTGGTGGTGGTGGTGGTGTTGGAGGGAACGGGGAGGAGAGGATGTGCCACCGATGCACGTGATAGGGGAGGAGCTGCAGCAGGAGGAGGAAGAGGAGGAGGAGGAATACCGGATGCGACGGCGGGTAGAAAGCGGAGAAGGAAGAGGAAGGATGGCGAGGACGGTGAAGGAGGGATGGATGGTCAGGTACGGTCGACGCAAGATCGGCCGCTCCTTCTTCCACAAGCGTTACTTCGTGCTGGAATCCCTGGTGCTGGCTTACTACAAGCGCAAGCCGTCTGATCAAGAGGTGCGATTTAGGTAGTCTCTCAAATTTGACAGGCTTTATTTTCGCATTCTCTACATTCATCATATATGCTCAACTTAGGTCTTCTCTTTTCGGGCATTCTCGGATCTGACAAAGTTCCTCTATCGCCAATTTTGTCACAAATTAGGGTTTAGATTCAAGGGCTGTCTGGTTAGTACCAGCTGTTAGATCTCTCCAGCAAATGGAAAATGTGGATGGTCCTGTGAGAAGCATTGTATGACCAAGCTTGTATCCATAGTCATATAGCAAGCCAGCAGTTTGCAGAATTCAACTTGCATGGCAACATGGATTTTTTAAATTTTTTTTGCAGGTCCCTCTCAAGTCACTTGCCATTGATGGAAATTGCAGAGTGGATGATCGAGGACTGGAGACTCACCATGGACATGTGCGTTTGAAAATCTCTGTGTTTAATGTTGTTGCAACATAGCACACATGTTGCTTTCAGGTCTTTTAGACTAATAGTCCTCTTAGTACTAGTGTCAATGTGTTATCATCTAATGAACTGGACTAGAATGACTGTCAGACTCAATAGGGTTTAAGGTTTTGGCTCTGCTTTTGAGTAGCAGCTGATGATGCTTGCAGTATCTCACAGTATAGCTTAAGAGAGGCTGTTTGATCCTCTGCATTTGTCCAATAGTGTAGCGTGAATTTGGACCAGCCTGTGATGCAACAGACACCATTACAAGATCTCAATACGTTCAGTGATGCTTCTTCTCTGGCTTTGAACTTGCATGAAGGGCTTTGGGCACTTGGTCATCAGTTGCAGCCAGACCTGTGGCAAAACAGTGCCCAATTCTACCCTGGCATAGTGCACTATTTCTACCCAAGTCAGCAGCACAGCAGAATTTTAGACTGGAATCAACACATATGTAATAGGTTTGGTATTTGCTGAAGCAATAACCTGCAAAAATCACTGGGATGATTAGGTCCCAATTCCTAGTGTGATGATCAAGTGGTTGTCAACAGACTGTATGATCTGCCAGGAGCATGCACAAAACAAGGGCATCATGGCATGGCAACATGGAAAGTAATCTCTGTGCATTCTCTGGCTGTGATACAGGCGGTGTATATGTTATCAGTGTATAGCAAGAAAGACCGCTCGCACCGTATTACGGTACTTCTTTTCTATCAATAATCTTGTACAAGCTTCTTTGGTTACACAGTAATAGACTTGCTGGGACCTACCTTCGGACTTTGGTTCCCTGGATCAGAGATGAAGATGATACATTGGAGCCACTTCTTTTCCCTTCATTTGTACATTCATTTTGGGTCTGCCTTACAGCTTATGTTCAGTTTTCTCTGGATAACTCACATCTCTCCCATTTACAGGTTCTTTGTTATGTGCAGATGGGAGCACTGAATATACAGGAGGCATGTGCATGGAAAGAAGCTCTAGAACGTGTGATTGATCAGGTATAGTATCGGTTCTAGATCACTGGTATCACATTCTTCGTAGGCTTCAATTGTGCATCATTGAGGTGGACATAATCTACCCTTGTCTTCTTGTTTCCTCCAAAGGTTGCAATTTATGTACGGACTTTGAGAAGTCAATGACCTTGTGTGAGAGCTGGCATATGCTATTAGCTTATTTTGGCAGCCCTTATGTTGCTGCTGTTTCATATTTTGCTGAGGCACATCTCCTGGGGCAGGTATTGCTTTTGCGGTTAGAAGCATTCACCCTAAACTTAATCCTGGTTGAGTATTAAGCACTGGCAGCTTCACACATAATGATGTAAGTTGTCTCATTGCAGTATCAAAATCAACATGCAAGCTCAGGGCAAATGCTCATCTCTCATGAACGTAAAGAGAGTGTAGAGCTTGAGCGAACTGCATCATCATCTGATCATGAAAGCCCGTATGGTTTTTTAACCTGCAGTTCTTCTCTTTCTGTGCATGTCTTATCTTTTTGTCATTAATTGAGCTTGCTGGGATTAGTGGTTTTGTAGTTCCTTGCTGAAGTGTTGGAGCTGCATTTCTGAGGTTCTTTTTCCTGTGTATACTTGTACTCAAGGGGACAAAGTGGGAAGTCACAAGTGGAGGAGGATGAGAAGGAACAAATGGGTGTTTCAAGGGAGCCAAATGGTAAGTGAGAAGATGCTTGTTTCAGTTTGGCACTGATGAACAAAATTCAATACCATGGGAGAGAAAGTGGAATGGTGGATGTAAAGAAAACTGTGTGATTCCTGATGTTGACATGGCCTGTCATGCAAGGTCCTTCAGGGTCTCTAGATGACTGGGGTGAAAGGGTGGAGCCACCAAGGTGGGGTCCTCTAGATGCTGAAGCTGCTGCAGCCAGCAGAAGACACTGGCATTTGGTCCGGTGCCAAAATGGCAAGTTTGTACCTCCTTACGTGCCTTTAAGAAAATTGGTGGTGTTCTACAATGATGCTGTTTTCTATCTGATGCCACTGGATGCATCAGATATTGGGTTAATTCAGAGGTGAGGTTCATGTGATTGTGTGCAGGGCTGCGGTTTTTTGAGGAGGTTCCAGATTTTGACAACAATGTATGTGGCTCAAGGCTTCATAAGTTGTGGTTGTGTTTGAATTATGTGACTGTGCTACAACTCGCAAAGATGCTTATGCATGCCAATGGAAAGAGTTGGTGTGGGGAGATGAGACAATCTTGATGACATCAGGCTTGGTGGTTGCAGACACAGAGCCGGATCACAGCAATGAAGGTTGTAGGTGTGATAGAAGCAACATGTGAACAGATATTTGAGCTTATAATGGGCATGGATGAAACCCGTTATGAGTAAGCTGCTTCCCTCATTGCATATTGGATTCTCCCTCCTTGTGACTACTTTCAGTGTCTTGCATATTGATTTGTTTCTTGCATAGTGTTGCATAGCACTTGTTCAGACTGCTGTTGGTGCTTGGTTCGCAGATGGGATTGCAGCTTTCATCATGGCAGGATTGTGCAGGAGGTGGATGGTCACACTGCAATTCTTCATCACTGGCTTCAGTTAGATTGGTTTCGCATGTTAGTGAGATGCTTGTCTTTCCTTGTACATTAGGTTGCAATGTTTCAAACTGTACCCTAAGGTGATATTTTGACCGCATGCCATGTTGTCCTCAGTTACTGACTTTCATTGCAACCCTTAGAGCAATCACATGAGGTAGCTTTGTGTCTTGATGCTCAAAATTGTTGCATGCTGCAGGTTTCTATGGCCTCGTGACCTTTGCTATGTTCGTTATTGGCGTCGCAATGATGATGGAAGCTATGGTACGTATGTTTGGAGGCCCTTGCTGCTTCATGGTTGGATAAACAATGTCCTTTTATTATCTTGATTTCTCACTCATCATCCTTTCCCTGAATAGTGTTGCTAACTTGCATATTTGAATGTGTCCTGATTTGTGACACTTCTGTCTCCAGTCATACTATTTCGGTCTCAGGAGCATCCAAGCTGCCCTCCTCAACCAGGTTGTGTTCGCGCACATCTTGAAAGTAAGTATCTTTTGTCAAGTGCACTGCATCTACTTTCTTAACCTCTCTGGGATGAGATATTTTCGTTCGAGTTGGATCGGATCTCAAAACACCAAAAGACAATACAATTGAGTTGATGGTATCACTATGCATTGCTGTAATGTAACTGTTTCAGGATTTAAGTGCATGAGGATGAGCATGAGGGATTTGAGTTCATGATGTGTCGGGGAAGGGATGCTGCCAAACATGTTTGTGCTAAATTTGTCTCAGCCAGGCACTGGCTGGCAACGAATGAAAGTTGATGTATGTGAAGGTGTGTGCTGTGTAGACGGGGGCTTCACTATTACTCCCCTTAAGCAGCGAGGAGGTTCACAAGTGCGAGCGCGAGTGCAGCACTTGGTGCAGATTGATTTAAGGGGTTGGGGTGCAAACTATATTCCTGCATGCCACCACAGCAGCGTCACACAAATGCTGAATAGTGTTGCTGGTAAGCTGCTTTGGCTTTCAAGCAGTGTGAAATCTTATTAGGAGGCTAGCATGCATAGCGGGTTGGTGATGTTGGAATAATAGAATGCAGTATGCAGGAACAACAGGCTGCAGTGAAGAGAAATAAAAATAGGTTTGAGTGGATATATTGAAAAGGTGCATGCCAGTGGATCTCATGAAACTGAAGTTTGAGAAAAACCTCATAAGATGTCCTCTTGCGAGTAATGTATCTGGAAGCAGGTAGGTCCTATCCTATGTAGGCAAAAGCATTGCCAGCTTTCTGCCTAATTATGCAACAGTATAAAGAGGATATGAATTCCTTAATCTGAAGGTTTATGCAGAGAGATATGTGGAATAAGTTCATGCAGTTTCCTGGTTGAATGGTTTTATGCTCCCGGAGACAAGTTGTTATTCATAGTAGATTTTGTTCCAGAGTTGTCTAATTCCTGTGTGCAGTGTAGGGAAGTATGCCCAGTATGGTACACTTGGATCCAGGATTGTACAGAGTTGGTAAAGGTGGATTGCAAATAGCTCATCCAGATGGTGTAACATGCAGGACTTCGTGAGTGGTTTGCTCAAAGAGATGGAGACCAGGCTTCCTCACCTGTCCAAAGGATTGTGAAAATGGGATCAGAAACATTACCTGGGAAGAAGCTCAGAAAACGGCATTCAGGACTGCAGCCAAGTGCTTCACTGGAGAACATGCTCGCTGGGCGGCATTTAGGCTTGCAAGAGTCAGATGATGAGGATGTTGTCTTCCACTCTCTTTCTGATTGCAAGGTGTAACCTCTTGCATACACAAACTAATTTGTTTTTCATTCATTCTGGCAGTCAGAAAATTGTGGTGTTTACTGGTTGGTCTCTGGGTGTGGGTTTGCAGACTGTGTATCGTGTGAAGAGTACAAGCTTGCCAGGTTACAGGAAAATCCCCCTCTTAAATTGTTCTGTAGTAGTGCTGCTTTCTCCTTCTTTTTGACTTTTGGCTTGTCTTCAAATTCTTTTGAAATTCTTGGACCTTTGGTGACAACCTATTGATGGTAGGAAGCTAGTTCCATACAAATAAACTAAGCATCCCAGTGACTAAATGATGTGTGAATGATGACAGCAGGCACTGTGATGAATAGGTTAGGGACTCACTGGTTAGGTCTTCCAGGCTCAAAGGGCAACTCTTGTGTTGTTAACTGATGGTTATTGTTGTTTTAGAGGTTGTTCATCCACTTTTCTGTTTGCTTCAAGTTCCTGCACCTTGGATGCTGGAATTTCTGAACAGTGTTATCTATTCTCCATATGCAGGAGCTGAAAGCAGGTCTAATGTGTTGAGCACTGCAGTAAATGGGGAGGCTATCGACTTACCATTGTTTTCAGGTTCATTAAGCAAAGGTGCCCATGATACTGGTAAGAACTGCTGGAGTATTCCTGACAAAGACAGTTTCCGTGTCAGAAGCAAGCGATTCCTGGTTGATAAATCAAAGGTCAGTTCCATGTATATCTTCTGATTTCCAGAGATATGGCTCAAGAGACTTCTTTGTAGCTCAAATGGGAAGCTTAAACTAGTCTTATGAATAGAGAAGGTTACTCTTCAGAACATCTATTAAATTGAACCAGAGGTTTCTTAACCAAAAAAGGATAGCTGGTTGGTGGTTCTGCCTTGGAGTTTCAAAATGTTTATTTCAAGGGCTTTTCAAAGCCTGCTTTGTTCTCAATAGGCCATGCTCTTAATATTTTCTATGTTATTTCTCTCCTTTCCCTCTTTCTTCTTGGTGTCTTTGGTCATCTCATCATCTGTTATGTTTCATTGGAGCTAGCGAGTACCAGGGGTGAATCTCCCTGTTCTTGTCTAGTGACAGAAACTCAGTATGTTGGTTAATGCTTGACATTGACCTCTGCCCACTGCTGGGAGCTCATGAAGTCAGTGTGGATGTTATGGTAGCTGGTCACTCTAATACATGTTGCTGTTTGGTCACTGAACTCAATGGTGACTGTTGCTGTTGTTCAAACTGCTCCTCAGTCTTTTCAAAATTCTCAAGGGTTGAGTACCTTTTTTTCCTTGTTCTTTCTCTTTTTCCTGTCTGCTGAGAGGTTTTCCACAACCTTAATTTTTTGGTAATCTCCCAGTTCTGTTCAGGTTGATTTAAACTGTGAGTATGGAGAATTTTTCCATATAGATGAAAATCTGAGTACCAGAGATCTCCACAGAAACATGTACACCTTGATGTGCTGAAATTTTCTACAATTTATAACAAGGGAGTATTCAGTGCCTAATATCCATGTGGGTGGATGCCAGACTCCTGCAGGGGAACCATTGATGCAGCTGGTGGCAGTTGACTGGTTTAAAGATAGCAAACGTATTGATCATGTTGTGAGGTGCAAAGACTCTGTGGCACAGGTATGCCACTATGATATGATTCTGTTTTTAAAGTCACCAGGAAAAGATACTGAAGGGTATCCATAAAAAAGAGTGGTGCTGCTCACTGCTCTTGGTATACTTGTCGAGGATGATGGTTTCCTTAAGGGTTTTGCTGGCCTTAAGGTCCTTGTATTATGCTGGCCTTGTTTTGGTACAGGTTGCAGCAGAGAGGGGTCTATTCACTCTGGCATTCAATGTGCAGGTATTTAACTTTTGCCATTTTACCATTGATACACGGTGTTATAAGTTGTTCACAGTGTGACCAGTCTTTCCCCTTGTTAGCTCTAGACTCTTTGTAATAACTTATGTGGGCACAACTGGGTAGGTAGGGTACAAAAATAGACAGAAGATACTGTTCAGGTACTCAGTATCTTCTACAATTGAAGTTAACAGTTGCTCATTCATGCGTTTTGCAGGTGCCAGCAGCCAGTCATTACAGCATGGTGTTCTATTTTGTGGCATCCAATGCTCCTCAGCAAGGTTCTTTGCTGCAGCGTTTTGTAGATGGAGATGACAACTTTCGCAACAGTCGCCTCAAACTTATTCCTTTGGTCCCAAAGGTGATTCACTGTCCACATCAAAAGAGTTTCTCATGCAAATAGTTCTCAAGCACCATATTCTTCCTTTCTGTTTAATAAACTTTGTGTCTATTTTCTTCAGGGATCTTGGATTGTAAGACAGAGTGTGGGCTCAACTCCTTGCCTTCTTGGGAAAGCTCTAGACTGCAGTTACTATCGAGGTCCAAATTATCTTGAGGTATTTGGGTCTCACTTTTTCCTTTGCACATCCACAGTTTCTAGGTCTTAAATTCACTCAATGCGGAGGCTTGACAGATAGGTTTTGATGGCAGGTTGATGTTGATATTGGATCATCAACAGTGGCCAATGGAGTCCTAGGGCTTGTGTTCGGTGTCATTACATCATTGGTTGTTGACATGGCCTTTCTGGTTCAGGTATATTCATGTTCTTTCACCTCCAAACATGGTTGTCATTATAAAAGTGTCTCTGAAATTTTTTTCATTGCTAAACTTTTCAAAATCTAGGACAGTTTGAAAAATTTAAAGCATCTGCTAACCTAGATTATGTGCTGAGAGGAGACTGAATATGGTGGATGTGTTTATTTTGTTGGTTGATCAAGACCACAAATCTTTGCAGAGAGGCCTAGTGACATGTTTGATTCTTTCTGTCAGTGGGATTTAATCCCTTCTAAAGGCATTTCCTATCAGCAATTTCTGGTTACACCTATTTGTTCCGCACCAGATCTCCAACCTCTTAGATATAGCTTGGATCAAGGCTAGTCAAGCCTTAATGAAGTGTTGAAAATAAAAGAGGAATAATCCACCCATCTGGGCTCTAGTGCTGTAGGCTTTATGTGCTGTTAAGAAGGATCTTCCTGGTGTGGTTCTAGAGTTTCTTGCTACCAAGCTCTGTGGATTTTTTTGTGTGTTGCAGGGCAACCGTTTGGATGAACTACCGGAACGCCTAATAGGTTCAGTCCGTGTGTCTCACTTGCAGCTCTCTTCAGCTGTTTCACCATCACTGGACAATAGGTGAAATGTGCTTAGATGTGCAGATACCAGTTCTGTCTTTTCTATTCTCTCTGTAAAGTTCCTGTTCAGCAATGAGTTCTGTGTAGTACAGGCTCAGATAATTAACTATTTCCATCAGGAATTTGACATGCAGATTTGCATGTGAGGAATACATCATGCAAAAATTATCCCATGCCGACACTACATTAGTGTCACATCTGATGTACTCCTGCCAATAAGGCAGTTGTCAGCAAACTATCACTCTATATGGTTACAGCTTTTAAAATTATACAATTGAAAGGCGGAAATGTCTTTTTTTCTGTGAGATGGTGAGAATGAAGTGTAAGGAGGATAAACTATTCTATTTGTGAAATTACATCTTTGAGATATTGGTTGCAGTTTTGGATAACGAATGGTGATGGCTCAGAGGTATTGTTGTCAAATGTAAAATTATCTGAATTGGTGTGAGTTATCGGACCATTGGGGGAATGAGGATTTCAACCTTTTGGGTTTGTCTTTCTTACCACTGATTTTCTGCCAAGCAACATCTTTTATGAGTGAACAACTTTTTTCAACTTTTTTTGTTGGGAGGTTAAAAAAGTGTCACATTTTACTTGCAGATTGTGTCTGTATCCTGACCATACATTTCATTTTGCTTACAGTTGATGTCTATCCTCACCTTATTGGGTGCATGAACAGAAGAAGTCAGTCCAACTAGCAGCAGATGTTAGCAGGATGGCCACCTTTAATTTCAATTTGAGCTTGGGTTTTGGGTTTTTGCAATTCATCAGCAGTTTGCACTCTTAGATATTTAAGGAAAATTTCCTGATCTTCTGTATCACAAGAACTGTAGGATTGTTGCATATTTGAAAGTGAGGCAGGATAGGATTGAAGCCATATTTCATGCATGCACACCCTTCTCTCAGGGATCTATCCTACTTGATTGAGACATCAAGCAGTTCAGATGTCCATAACTATGTCCCTTTATGACATCTTTCCAGAATTTTGACTCCCCAAGAAGGAGATAGAATATTATTGTACAACAGAACAACTGTTTGATCAAATTTGCTACAGTGAAGGAATACAGTTGCCCCTTCTGCATGTGAGCTTTGTATGTTCAGCAAAATGACAACTGAGTGGTTTCACACAACCTTATTGATGCATGAACAAAATCACTACACTCTAAAGATGGCCGTTGAAAATGAAATGCATACAACAGGCCACCACATCTTCATGAAAAGAAGCTCTCACTAGTAATCAGAACAGCTACTGTCCTCTCCTAAATACTGGTCCTTACTCCGACAAGACTGCACTCTCTTCTTCTTGTTCATTCTAATAACTTGCCAACTTATCAGTGGTTACTTGACCTAGTAAGAGGCAACTAAGAGGGGTTTCATCAACACAGTTCCTACAAATTTCCGACTCAGGCTATGAAAGTGGATTCTAAATTACAGTGATGATGGTCTCCATTGCCAAATATGCAGTATCAAGAAGATTGCTCACAATTCAGACAACTAGTTATTGCAGAATGTCTTTCACTCTATATAAGTCAAATGTGGATTAAATACCCCACATAATTATGGATGCAAAAATGACCTGCCATCTATGCTCAATTGTTCAGTACAAAGGTGTGATGCATCTTAAAAAATCATGAATCAGTTGCACCATTCTACAGGTGGCAAGTATACCAGCTAAAGATAGTTGTGGACGTCCTCAATATTAAATGTCAACACTCCAAGTCTTCTCAGCAACCACCTTCGCAGCTCTGTGATCTTTGAGAGGGACTGTGGCAGTCACCTGTCCATGTGCAACAAACAGAAGCTTGTGAAACCTTGTTTCTATTACTCTTCAAACCAAATGTGCCAGTCTTCCATATGTCCATATTTGCAAAAGACCATGAGGACTGAGTACCTATTCAAATACTACAAGTGTTATTGTAATGCATGTGGCCATTATAAAGATATAGAATTGCCTGCAGTGAAGAGCAGTTATCACCACTAGATGGAAGGGGGTAACAGAGACATTCCAGAAATTTGACACAGAACTCTCTACTGTTTGCAGAATATAAATTGAATGAGTCTCCTGGTCAAGCATATTGTAGAGGAAAAGAGAAAAAGCAAATAAAGATCAACCAACAATATTATGGAGTCTTTGAGATGCCAGAAGACTTGTGCTATTCAATATCCAGTTTATTCACCTGGTGCTTAAGGAGTTGAAAGGTGAAGGCATGGGTCTATTAATACCTTGAAGTGGCCATATTCCTTTGATTCGCGGGTCCAATCCAAGCCCACTGTTTTGATGTGGCCATCATAAACAGCTTTGGTATGATCATGCTTGCCAAACTTACGTCCAATGGCAAAGTGCCAGCCCTGAGTGTGGAAATCATAAGCAGGCTCTAATGTGGTACCACTGCCATGCACATAAGTGTATTTAAGGTGCCCATGTTCTGATGCAAAGCTGTACTTAGCAGTCACCTTGTTGCGTGAATCCAGAGCCAAACTCGCTTCCAACAGTGTGGCATTACGCTTCTGAGGATGAATATATGTCAGTCTCACTGACTTCCCAGCCACTGTTGCTCCTGTCATGAATTGAAACCTGGCAGCCTGCAGCCATCAATGTCTCCACTATTCAGCTCCTACTGTGGAAGGGATATGTACTACCAGAGTTCTTTCATAACCTTGTCCTTGATGTTTCCCATTAGATAAATAGCAAACTCAGCTTGTGCACAATCTCATCATCATAACCATACCTTGATGAATCAGGAACTTTGAAACAATTACACTATCTGTTGCTCACGGCTGCTCTACAGTTATCTACTCTAAGACACCGATAACAATGTCAGGGAGACATGGGTCTGTGGTTCACAATTCACTCCCAAGTCTAGGCACAACCATTTGACACCTCAGTATCAGATGTACAAGTTTTGGATAAGAAGAAATCCTGTCCTCAGAACACATTATACCTGATTTGTTACAATCAACCCTGCTTGTCCTTGCCGATTTCTAGTTTTTTCATTGGTCAGACATAACTTAATAGAAAGCTCCAAATATTGATCACTTCAAGCTGATCAAAACTGGAATCACCTCTGCCATACATCCAAACAGAAACCAATATCTATGACATTGCAGAGAAATCTCTAAAACAATGAGCGAAGCCATAACCTTATGAAAGTTGCTCACAAAGTGTCAGACCGTCACCTGCATCACAAATAGCAGTGATGAGCTGCCACAACTACCCATGCTGACTTAGCCAGCTGCTGACAGCACATGTAGATAAGTTTACAATAATAATCAGTCAAAAATTCAGGCAAACCATGATACAAAACCAAGGGTCCTACGTCTCTGTTGTGTATTTGCAAGCAATGGGAAGACTCAGTCATGATGTCGACTAGCTCTAAGAGACATACCTCTACCATGCATCCACACAGAAACCACACACAACTTTCACTGCCACTGGCCCCAACTGTTAAGGCTCTTGTATTTGATGCTCAAAGCAGCTGGAGCTCTCAAACTTGCACAAACACAGGTCTGACTTGTTTGTGTTCAGCAATCTATTCCATAACATTACATATCCTCATTTCTGAGGTAATTGTGATCAGTGTGAATTATCTGACAAGTGCCAGAGATGTAGAATAACAAAAGAAATTGCTGTGTACAATTTGTGTACCAATCATACAGAAAATATATCAATTGCAAACATAGAAGCATGCATGCTTCTCAACACGAAACAGCAATCATGTTTATACTTACATTCAAGCTCTTAGTGGAATTCTCTTCACAGGGTGCTGAGGGCAAGTAGACATAGTAGTGATTCTAGGGTTACTGTCCGAGGACTGGCGACACCTATCTACATCATGTCGCCTTCCAACATCAAGTTCTCGTAACTGAAATTCCCCAACTTCATTCCATTGCGTCGAGGAACTAGTCCACAGGTGACAAAATGATATTTCAAAATTCACCGTGAAAGGCTTGAAGACTACATCACGTTACAATTACCGATATCTCGTACTCTCTCATCATTAGTAAAGCGCAAAAATGATTACAGACGTCTAGGTTCGTCGACAGTTTACCGAAGGCAGAATACCAAAGCCAAACTCCATGCCGCCCGCACAAATTCCAAGAGGAAAAACGCAAATCACAATACAAAGTAAAACCGATATGAAAGCAAAAAGTAGGAGAAGATGTTGAGGCGGAGGAGGTGGAGAAGCACGAGAGACACCAAACCTGCTGTTGGAGGTCATAGTCAATGAGGAATGCGCCAGGTTTCTCAATGCCCAGGGAGACGCCGTGCAGGCTAACACCTTTGAGGAAAGTCGAATCCGAGCACGAAGCCTTAAGCTTGAGCTCTCCTGCGCCCACTGTGAGAGTTCCGGAAGCCGCTTGCGACGCCGACTCATACTTGGTCTTCACCGCGACTCTCGTCATCTCTTCTCTCTCTCTCTCTCTCTCTCTCTCTCTCTCTCTCACGACGCCACCAAGGCTCCTCTGCTCCCCGACAACGTCTGCTCCCTGGCGTGCAAGAGAGGAGAAGAGACGGGACGGGACGGGACGGGACGAGACGAGAGAAGCCGGAGTCGCGACAGAGAGGAACAGCCGGGTCTCGCTCGAGCCTCGCACGCGGACCTGCATTCACGGCTTTGCCGCTTTGCCGCCTTACATCCTTTGGATCGGGCCGCAGGGTTGACTCAGAACGCTGACCTGCACCATTCACGGCCTTGCCGCTTTGCCGCTTTACATCTTTGGATGAGGCCGCAGGCTTGACTCGGAAAAAATTCGTGAAGACCCAGATCTATTACCGGACCATGCGTTGGATTCAAATGATGGACGGTCAGATGTGCTCCATAGAGAATATCACCAAAGCATGATTTTCTTTCCATATTATTGCCGTTTCCTATTTTTCTTTCTTTTTTTTTCTTTTTTTTTTTTTTTGGGTTTTTTTGGGCTATAATGTACCAATTCTAGGCAAAATTGCATTGTACTCACCAATCAATGAACCAATATTCGGCAATTTCTTCAGCAATGTAGGCAGCTTAATATTAGCCAAAACTTCACAAACAATGTTATGGGTTTAAATATATTGATTTATATTACATGAAAAAGTATTGGCTTAAGATTATTTTTTAATTATCCCTATTATGTGCATAGTACCTTGGCAGGTTTGGCACAAATTCTATTCTTTTTGAAAATGCTGAAATTTTCAAAAAAATATTTTTCTTGAAAAAATAAATTTTAGTGAAGGAAAATGAAGAATCTTTTGGAATATTCAAGGAATATTTAGTTTTCGAAATGGAAATTTTTTAATTCATTTAATTATTTAATAAATGTGTGCTAAAGCTGCCCTTGTACTATGCTAACTTACAAATAAATATTTCTCCAAATGAAAACCTTTTGTAACAATTTTTAAAGATATATTTTTTGGATTTCATGCCAATTTTTTTGCTTTTAATTGCAAGCCTCTAGTTTGGGGTACAATTCCAAATTTGTTACAACTCTTAGTTAAGGTTGCTTCTAATGGAGTAAAACCTCATAATGTGATTTAAAATAACATTCAAATTCGAAAAAAGACAACGAAACATATCTATAAAATGTGATAACTTATTTCCCATAAGCTTCAAGACTCTTGAAAAAACAATCTCATGAATACCTCCTAACACCAAAGAAAATTGGTGTCAAATTATGTGAAAGAGGTTAGGGTTGAAAGTTTTAGAACAAAAGAGAGGGTAATTCTTGGGACAAATCACTTCTAGTGAGTTGTTGAAAGTAAAGGAGTCATGATTTTGGTGGTGTTTTTTTGAGCATATGTTGAGCACATACCTCTTGGAAGGTGGCACCTACTCAACATGTGATCTTTTTCTCTAATCTTCCTTGACCTATGGTTAATATGTTGCCATCTATTAGGACTCGTTTGAATCTTTTCACATTATGGAGGTTTTAACTAATCACTTAATCACATGGTAGTTCTTTAATTCTATTTGAAACTTTCCTTTCTTGTTTAAGATGTCACTATGTTTCCTTTCTTTTTAATGAGTGCCACTTCATGTTGCACCTCTAAAATTTCACCTCCATGACAAAACAATGTTTTAACATAAGTTTTGAAAAAATTGTCACAAAAACAAAAGAAACTCAAGTGGATTTGAAGCTCAAAATCTCTTCGACTCTCTCATTCAGAGTTCTACAATTCTATCACTATGGAGAGCTTATAATACTGTAAATTTTCACCATGCAATCAAACTCTACAACTCACCAACCTTTGGGACAAGAGTTATGATGGCATAACCCCTTAGACACATAAATAATTAATATTAGATGTCTATAAATCACACAATTAAACCATAGTCTTTTGACCCTTATGAGTTGAAAAGGCATCACCAATAGACAAATTTCATAACATTTTTGAAATGTCAATACAATTTAGCATGAATACACCAACTATTTAACACAAACCAATGGTACACTTGTTTTTGAAAGATCCAAAATTCTTAGTTAAGCATATCATGAAGTATCATTGTAATAATTCTCCAACTATTCCCTTCATAGTGAACAAATATTAAACTTGATCAAATATGTTATCCCAAACTTTACAATAATCCCATAGACTTATCAACAAAATAATTTCATGGTATCATTATCAATAGACTCACGTCACCACACCATGTTGAATTAGTTCATTCTCAAATGATCATCTGCAAAATTTTGATTTACATTAATATGAGAAAAAATATGAAATATTTAATGAAAAATATAAAATACCTCCCCCCCCCCTTTTCCCCCAAGCTCATGTAGACCAATTTGTGAGAGATTCCAATACATTCAAAAGTTCAAATCAAACCAAAAGAAAGTGCATTGCTCACTTCAACATATCAAAAATTAAACTTGTTAAACCAACAAAAATTTTACCATCAATCTAGTGTTTCATTCAACAATTAGCATCTCCACACACTTTTTGCACCTTTAGAACCCAACCTCTCAACTTTTACTTACTTTTCATAAAGATCATCATTTCAAAAATTCTTGCACTTGCAACTCCTTCAAAAAGTTTCCAAGTTCACCAAAAAAAAAAAAAACAAATTGATCAACATATTAACTTGGACTACCCATTTGTTATCAATCATAATATTGGGGTCATGCACATCTATTGTTTAGAAAAAATCACATATTTTTTTTTAAGAATGTTTCATATGAAATCACACAATTTCAAAAACATACATGACACCATTTGGTGTCATACCATCAAGTTTTCACTTTGGTTTTTTGATGTTCAAGCGATTCTAAACTCTCGTATTTTGGTTTAGTTTAATTTTAATATTAACTTGTAGGAGTACTTAAAACTATGAAGGGACCCTAAACCAAAACTTATCATAAACCCCTATAATTATTCAATTTGTTTGTGAATGCATAACTATAGTTAAAAACACTTTGAGGTTATATTGTAAATTGACATAATAGTTTGGTAGTGGCCTCATTGTTATGATCTTTGCTTGACCATATTAAAATCCTTATTTAGAACTTCAATTTGGACAAATGTGGCTTTGAAATTAGGATCTTTAATTAGTTATATTAAAAGTCTTTCTTTAAAATGAAAAACCTTATTTTGAGGATTTGAAGTCTTACACCTAATGATTGATGGAAGAAGCTACTCACAATTCAAAAAGCCCTTATAATATATTTTTCAACTTCGTAATTAATTGATAAAAATGTTTTTAAGAAACAACTTTTAACTTGTGTTGGGTTTCAAATTGTCTTGCATTAATAGAAAAACATAATGTAAAGATTGAAATGTAATTTACTTCCAATGTTTATTCTCACAATTTTAAATGCTTCTACATATGTTCAAAACTTTTCCCTATTGTAGTATATTTACATCTTTAGAAACAATTAAATTAAATTTACATTTGTCAAAAGTTTGGAAAATGGATCAAATATGTTGAAAACTTTGCAAAAGGATATTCAAAAGAGAAATTGTATAGCAACAATCGAAGGTGGATTGAAACTATCATGAGATTATCATTACATAGAATCAAACATGGGCATATAAATGGAATTGTTTAATCGTGTCACATAGTAGACAAAAAAATTAAGTGCACATTTGCAAGGCAAGTTGGTCTCTTATCACTAATATCCTATATGTTGAAAACCTTAAATTTTTAAATTTGGATGTTAAAGCAAAAAAATTAATTAATTAAATATTTAATAGGGAATTGCTAAACCTATCTAAGTATTATAGTATACAATAAAGTTGTTTCATTGAGGTTGCATATTGATATCAACACCAACACCTATCTTTTAGTTTTAAAAAATTACTTTCTCTCCAACCTAATTGATTTATGTTCATTTACGACAACATCAAACTTAAAAACTCCACAATAACAATACCTAGATATAAACCAATGTTGGGTGGGTATCATTAATGAGATGAGAATTGCCTAGGGTTTTAAGTTAGTTTTCATCACAAAAATCAATTATCACCATTAATGATACCTAGGTGGAGATCCACCCCATCGATTCTTATTAAAATGAAAAGGCATTTTTAAAATCAATACCTTGGTATATCCTTCAAAAAATGAAATTTGGGTAGGGCACCCAACTCTAATTCTTAGGGCTATAAGTTTAATGTAGGTAGGACTAATGGTAAGTTTTTATGGAAGCTTTGTTGGCCTACCTTGTAAAGAAAGGATATTATGTTGAAAATCATCATAGAATATAATAACTTCAAGGGATTTTTGCCCTTAGAAATTAGGTGAGATGATTCATCCTAATTTGGTTGTGACAGGATTCACATTCATCTTTCGACAATTTTTTTTCTCCACCACCTCCTCAAATGTGCACCCAACCCCAAGTGATTTATCACCAATCCATAACCCACAAAACTAAATATGAATTACCTTCTCTAAAAATGATTAAAACACCCATCATATGCAAAAATTTGGGTAATCCTTCCAAAATGTGACAATGTGATTCAAAACATTTAAATACACATGTCATGATGTGGTTTTTCTTTTTTTCTTTTTTTTTCTTTTTTTGTTTTTGGTTTGGAAATTTTCAGAAATCTGAATAATAAATATGAAAAAGGAATATTTGATTTTCATTAGATTTCAAAAAATTGAAAATCGTGTTACCACATTTCCCTATTTGTTTTGGTTTGACAACAATGTTTTAAATGTTTAGATAGATTCCTAAAATATATCATTAGTTAATGTGAGATCCTTTTTAATTTCTCGAAACTAATGTGATGTTAAAAACTAAAAATATATGATCATGACAAATTTTCTTTTACAACATGATGCTGGACATTAAAATAGATTCTTAAAAATTATTTCCCTAACTATGATCAATTTACCATACAATATCCATTGTTGATATTAGATGAATGGGAAGGCCATTGTGTATAACACACCTTGTTGTGAATGACTAAAGGAGAATGTTCTAAAGGAATGTCATAAAATGATAAAAAAATAGTTGCAAGAAAAGTGGGGAAACACATCGAGAATTGTGTCAATGTTGTCCAAATAGGAAATACAATAAGGACATTTATTAAACTAATTAATGACTAATTATCTTTAGTCTTTAGTTTTTAAAATTAGAAAAAAATTAGTTTGCTTGTGGATTTTTTAAATTTTGATAGCCAAGTTGTGAAATTTGCTTTAGATAATCAAATGTTATTAAATTGATGGGAATCAACACATTGAGATTGACTTAGTAAAAAGAATTCAAAACTTGATACCCTGGTTGATTATTTGAAATTTGAAAACAAAAACATTTTTTTAAAGAACTAGCTTGTTGTGATTTTCACAAAAAATGAAAATCTCCCAACATTAATTTAAACTTATTGACTCCACATATCCAAAACTTCCTTCCATGTGTTTTTACTTTGGCCAAAAAAATGAGAATATAAAAGTTTTGAAGGTTCAAAAACACAAAAAATATTTCAAAAAACAATTTCAACAAATTTTGTTTTCACTATTTGGCCCATTTTCCCTTACCTCCTCTTTCTTGTTTCCACCTCCACACGTCTCCATATTGTCCTACTACTCTTAAAATTGAAATGTAATAATTATCAAATACTATGTTTTTCAAAAAATCTTTCAACTACACTTTTATCATGAGTTACACCTTTACTTTTCATCCCCAAAATTGCTTTAGTAGCTCCACCTCCATTTCCAAGGCCACCTTCCATGAGTTTATTTCATTAGATCTTTCAAAAATGAAGGGAGTTGGATTCATTCCATTCAATGTTTTAAAGAAGCTTGTTGGTAAAATCACCTTTCCCTCCAACCCTTTCCATGATTCACCCCTCATTCCTTTTTTCAATCAATTGTTTGGTTTTTATTGATGGTTGTAATTTATTCAATAATGTTAAGGATTGAAAGATTTTCATATACAAACATAAACAATTGATCATCTTTGTTCATCTTATTGACAAGGTTCATGTTTCCTATTTTGACCTCCTACACTTACCAATAGAGCATTTAAATCCAAAATTGGGATTACTTCTCAACATTTTGTTAATACCCATTTAAGTATGAAATACTCAAATTTAATAACATTATCAAAGTTGAAAACACCAATAATTGCTGAAAAGGGCTATTTTAATTATGAAGTTGGGTGGTCAAGTATAGAAGTGGTGATTTATGAGTTAAAAAGGCTAGCATGAAAATAAATGAAGTATAAAATATCTAGTTAATGAAAAGTAGAAGTATTGGAACATGGTGAAGAAGCAAAGGGTAATGAGGTTCTTGTGTTGGCACTTATTTTGAATGAGAAGAAGTGAACTTTTATACATATTTGAAGGCCAAATTTAAGAAAGTTTTCACAAATGCTTCCATATGGCCTAATGTCCAAAAACTTTTTTTTGACACCTTCTTCATTACATGTTATGAATGAAAAATAGATGAGTATGGATAAGTTTCATATTATGGATCAAATGGATTAACTTTATCCATGAATAACAAGTTAAACTAAATGGAGTATGTTGTGTTTAAAGTTAATTATAAAAAGTTTAATATGTGTTTAATCACCTATGTTGGGGTAAGTTACAAGATGTCATTAGTGATAAGAATTTGCACTAAATATATGAATCAAAAAGTGAAAAGATTGAGTCTAGTAAAACAAAACTATAAGCCTATAAGCTTTTACAACCCTAGTCTGGGGTGGAATCCAAGTTATAACATTGTGATCTTATGGAGTATTGGCTTTACATAGACCTTGAATAAACTATTGTTGGGGATTTGATAACCAAAATCACACGTAACATTAATGCGTGATGTTGATTAAAAACAAGCAATGTTTGTCAAGTATTGATTGAATTCAACCAATTTGAAATTATTTGCACTACTTTGTTTCCTACAATAGATCATATTTTAATTGCATTGCATAAAAACAAATGAACATAATAAGGTAGTGCCAAGAATACATGACATAAGGATTAAAAGTTTTGTTGCATTTCTTACCACGCATGTTAAGGTGGGTGTAGTCACACAAATAAGAGCTACATCAAGTGTAATGCTTGCTTAGTTTTTCACATTTAGAAGTGGCGATTTAATTTGTTGTTGAAATATATATATATTTTAATTATAAAGTTCCTAATGTATCATTGAAACATGTGAATTAATTTGAAAAATATCCAATGAATAAAAAGTTCTTAGAAACACTCATTAAACATTGTAATAGTTGTTGTTAAACACAAAAATGAATTGAAAACGAGGTTCAAAACTGTTGAAAGTGAAAACTTTTTTGAAATCTTTTACATAAAAAAATAAATTCAAGATTTTAAAATATTTTGAAAAAAAATTTGTGAGAATTTTTTTATAAATATTCCTTCAAAAGCATTCCCCTAAGTAGGTGAGTGTGACTTGCATTTATCCCATTTGCACTTGGGTATTGATTTTAGATGTAGAGGATGTTTGAGGAATGACATCAAATTTTGCAAATAGATATTGTAGGTTTTTAATCTAATTAATTCATATGTCGAACATTAATGAAAGGAGACACTAGTGTTTTGTAATTGATTTATTCTAACACAAATAAAATTGTTTACAATATGAATTAAATAGGTTGGTTGTTGTTGTTGAACAATTGAACTTGGACTTAAATTTATTTGTTAAAGGACTTTTTAAATAATAGCAAACAATGATGTTAATTTTGGAATTTGTGTGATAAGATGATTACCTCACAAGGTTTAAATAATGTTTTTATGGAATAAAGTATGAATGTGATTGGTGTGAGCATATTGAGATGGATATTGATTTGAGAAAGTTTAATGTTGACAAAATCATTTAAGTAATTAAATGAATTTGAAAGGAAGGTCCAAATAATAGCTCAAGAGGTTGAACCTAAATTGTCATGGGCATAATAGTCTACATTCAACCATGACCAAAGAATTTTTGATGAATACAAGAACATGAACAAATTGTACCCAAAAAAAAGAGAAAGAACTCTTATGTTAATGTTTGAAGAAGATACGTATCTTTTGATAATGATGTGAAAGTTATAGGGAGGTTTAAAAACATGCCCAAAAATATAGTGGGTTTTGGTCCACAATAGTTAAGTTTAAGATCTTGGCACATTTTGTGAAGGGAAAAATGAATGTTTCCATGAATAGAATTACAATTTTTGTGATGGTGATAATTGAAATCGATATAGGTGAAGCAAATATAGGGTTCAAAAGTCATCACTAGGACAATCCCAACATGGTTGTTTGGTTGATAATTACACCTTCATTTTCAAACCAAACTTCTTCATTCCTTTCCCAAGCTACCCAAAATAATGGATATGAAAAGGCAAATAAATGTGTTTTTTCATGTTCATGTTCATGATATTTATATTAATTCAGATTAAAATAATTTTGAGATTGACATAAATAATGATAAACCATTGGAAATCATGTGGGAACATAGGAAGAGGAAAAATTAGTTGATCATCATTAGTAGTGTGAAGTAGCATGTAACCCAAGTTAGTTTGATTACATTACAAACTAATGGTAGGCCACACTTAGAGGTAAGTTTTTTCAAAATTAGTTTTCACTTCATGGATGGTTGCCTCTTGATGGATTGAAAAATTGAAAGTTTTCATCTACACCTACAATGTGATGTGTGTTATTACATTGATCGTATAATGATGTGATAAAATTATAGCCACACCTTGCATTCCATGTTATGTAACTTGTAGCTAATTTTCAATTATCATACAATGCCATCTTTTCTTGAAACTATTTGCACACTGAAGAAATCATCTCCATTTTCCCAACATGATGATTGCAATCACTACACACCTAATCTTCACAACTTCTAGGTATGACACAATCCTAGGTTGCTTAATTGGTCTTGGTGTTAAGGTTTTTTAATCTTGGCAACAACATTATAATATGACCAATAACCTAATGTGTGCTCCTTGGTTCCTGGGAATGAACAAAATGGTCCAAGAACTTTAGGATGAGATTGTGAAAAGTGTCTCATGAATGCATTTCAAACGTTTCAATTAGACAAACAAACAAAGAATGTCCAACCAGTGGAATTTTGAACCAAATTTAGGTTATAAACTCTTTATGGACACAAACACATTTCATCATAGCTTGAATTAAAAAAAGGCACCACTTTTTTCCTTGTAAAATATTTTATGTTTCCATGGGTCCTTCATCAAAATGATATTTTTCTTGGGATTCCCAAAGTTCTTTCTTGAAATTAAGTCAATTTCTTGTCCTTCGATTATGAAAGCCCATAATTTTCATGTAATGTAACCAAATTGAACATGAAATTATAATTGTAACAATTAAAAACAACCTTTAAATGTCATATTAAGTTTTTCAATTTGTCATGATTTGCTCCTTCAAACTAACATTTGAACAATCGAAATCATTTTGGCAAATTTTGTTCCAACCTTTCAAATCACCATAACTCATGCAAAACATGAATGTTTTGAAGATATCATCACATTATTTTGTAATATTAAACAAATTCTTTTTAATGAGTCAAACTTCACTCCATTTGGACATGTTTTAACCATGAAGAACTCCCATTCCAAAGACTTTGGACTCCTTGATAATTTCAATCAAAGTTGTGCAAGTATATTTTTTGATATATCATTGGGTAAGGTTATATATATAGATTCAAATTATTCACCCATTGGGCAAAGGTATATTAACATTCAATTTTTTTTTATTAGGTTAGGGTTTGGGTATACAAAAGTTAATTTTTTGGATAGATGGGTAGTGTCTAGGTAATCCTTTCTATCATATACCCCTTTTTGGGGTAAAAATGGGCATGTGTAATATTTATTTGTTTAATTAAAAATGAAAGAAAATATTGTCGACATTTTGGAAAATTTTAAAGGCCAAATCCAATGTCAAAATGCAAGAATCAAAGTGATTGATTCATCCTTGATTAAGATAAACATGCTTATGAAGGAACATTTAATATATGAAAATAAAATGGTGCATGTCATGGTTGATGCTTGGTTGGTAATGGAGTTTAAAGATAATTTATATCTCATTATCAATTGTTCCAATAAACTTTTGAATTGTCCAATTTTGTTTAGTAAAATACATGCAAGTTATGACCCTCCAAAGTAGGGGGTGTTTTGCTTGAAATATATTCTTATCACACACCTACCATTCCTAACATGTGCACTTTTACAACATGTTAACAATCCTCAATTTTATCAATTATGGTTTGTTCAAAGTTTCCACCTTTTCACTTATATAGGTGAGCCAAAGGGGAGGTCTTACATATTCACATATAAACATATATTTTGGGGAGCTTCCAAAAATCTAACTTTTTTTTGGTTTTTTCTTGTGATGGGCTAATCAAATTGGCATATATATATATATATATATATATATATACACACACACACACACACCTTATTTATTTAATACAACTAACAAAGTTTAAAGTTTAAATCATATATACTTAATTTGTTTTATTCGAATGCCAAAACATGTCTAGCTTTGGGTATGGGTATTTTTTACATATGTCTAAGGTTATGAGTGTAATATAATTTTTCAAATTTACATCCCTTTGAGTATGCATTTCATTGAGGCATGGTGGTTTTAAGGAAATATGTTAAATTAATAATATATACCTTATCCATACCCAATGGTTATATACAAGTAAAATATATATATCCACATAACAATATTGTCAATGCCCAAAGTGAAAGTGCAACTTGAGGGTTTTGGGGCTACATGCTTTTCATTCCCACACATTTTCACTTCATGTGAAAATGTGTTTTCATCCTCTTCGATTTGCCCAAAGGCTTGGGGTTCTTTCTTAACTTAATCCCTTTAGTCTTGCCAAAACCTTGGTCATGAACTTAAGATTGAGGTCATAACAACCTATCATTTCAACAATTTTCATATAATTTTTACACAAATTTTTATATTGTTTAATTTGATTTAACAAATTTTTTTATTGGTTCCATTGTGTTGACTTGTGGTAGTTCAACAATTTTTTTTTGAGTATTCTTGAATTGTCATTATTGATTTCAAGAAAAACACATGTAATATTTTGAAATGAATTACAATTTGTCAATGCTTTTTGTACTAATCAATTTCTGTTGCATTTTGTTTGCATGCATGAGTTCCTAATTTGGATTATATAGGAGTATGGAGGAATGTAACATACTTGAGTTATTAAAGAGTTGATTGTCGTCATTGTAAGCAATTTTGTTGCCATATGCCTCCATGTTATTCTATTGTTACTACAAAAGTTGGTTCATGTTGTTGCAAAAATGATTGTCATGACAAATAGTCATTGTTGCTCAATTTTGCAACAAAATGCTATTGTTGAACTAATGTTATTACAAGTTTTTTTAATTGGGAATGCAATTTTGTTTGTACTATTTTTGTTATTGCAAGATTGTGAGAAACATTTTAGAATATGATGGTGTTATCATGATTACTATTGTTGTTATTGCTATAAGACTATAAGAATTTTTTTGGGGCGTTGTGTTGTTGCTATGATTGTTGTTGTCACAAGATTGCAAGAAACATCAATCTTGAAGTGTGATGTTGCAATTCAATATAACATGAGATTATTAAGCGAGAGTGCTAAATTACCATTTAGTTTTTTGGACAATTTAGAAATGTAAATTAACTTTAATTTTCATTCCAAAATCTTCACATTTACTAGATTAGATGGTAACTACATTAGTTGCTACCATTGAATTTCATTTTTTTATGTCAATGTACGTATGAGCATCCATAAAGGATTCTGTGCTACATAACATTGAATGTGTGGAAATTAGGTTAGATTAAACATTCCTATCATTGAGTTAAAGATTTTTTAAAATATAAGTTTGGCTAGCCTTTAAGTTTGATTTTCCAAGACACTTCAACATATAGTGTGCTATTGAAGGTTGAAATCAATTGGTACATGAGAAAAGGATTCCCACCAAGCTAAGTTAGGAAAAGGAAAGTTCTTCTCCTTTTAGTCACATTCCCAAAGAAACATGGTGTTGCATAAGAACATGAGATACAATGCTAAGATTCAATATGATATTCAAAAAAACACGAGTTGCAACTTGGAATGTACACACTAAGAGAAAATTTAGGAAAACAAAGATACATGAGTCATGAGTTTTCCTATACAAATTTTCACAACTAGAACTCACAAGTTGTGGTATTGAAAAACATTGCACTTAATTTTGGCTCAAGCAAAAAATGACATGATTAGGCCAAACAAAACATATGTATTGAGTTTGTTAACCCATAGTTTAGAAACACTACTAAGTACCTACATGATTTCCCAAATTTATTCAAATTCTTAATGATAACTTCCTTTGAATCAAGGAAGAAATACAAGAAATCTCCCAAAATAATAATTTAAAAAGAAAAAAAAAGGTTCCTACTTAGATGCAAAATCCCCATAATCCAAAAAATTTCACATGCCCCAACTGCCCGAAACCCCCCATCCCCCTCCACCCGCCCCCCAAAAGAAAAAAGATAGAGATCAAGAAAACATGATGCAAGAAGAAACAACTAGAGGATGAGAACATACTTGAAGTGAGAAGGGGAACATGAGGGAATAAATAGCTTTGAGGAGGGCTTGAAAGAACATGAGGAATGAATATGGGGAACTCTTAGGAACATGAGAATAGCTTTGGGGAGGACATGGAAGAACTATGAAGGAACATTAAAAAATGGGGAACCCTTAGGGAACATAAGAATAACTCCAAGGAGGACATGAAAGAACATGAAAAAACACAATGAAAATGGAACCCCCTTAAGGAACATGAGAGTACGTTTGATGAAGGAACATGAAGCAGCCGAAATGAGGGAACCCTTAGGGAACATGAGAATGGATAGCTTTGAGAAGCACATGAAAGAAAATGAGGACCAGACATGGAGAACCCTCTTTTGGGAACATGAGGAACACAGACATGCCAGAGGAATCTGTTTTGGGAACATGAGGGACATAGACATGCCAGAGGAACCTCTGTTGGGAACATGAGGAACAGACATGGGAAATCCCTTTCGGGAACATGGAGTAGCTTCGGGAAGGACATGACGTGCAGGATTAAAAACACTGCACACAAAATAATCATTTCTTCTAAACCCAGAAAAAGAAGAAGAGCAGAACCCAAAAGAAACCCGGAAAATAAAAAATAAAAAATAAAATTTTTAAAAAATAAAATTAATAAAATTAATAAAATCTGTTTTTTGTCTGTAGGAAACAAAAAGAAACCCGGAAAATAAATTAAATTAAAAAAAACTAGTTTTAAAAAAAGAAAATCTTTCTTTTGTCTCTATGCTCTCTTTACACGCACAAAGCTTTGCACAGCGATGGCTATGGCGTTTCTGCACTTGCGACCGCAGCAGCAGCAGCAGCAGCAACGGTACACAACTTCTTGCAAGCATTGCTCATGAAGGCAGTGACGAAGACGGCAGGAGAGCTGGCGCGACGCAGGAGGAAGAGAAGAGGAACAACAAGGTATATATAATCATTATTATTAACGCCACGGCTGTTATTGTTGTTGTTTTTGATGGTGGTTCTTTTCCCTTTTCTTTGTTATTATCTTCTTCTTCTTCTTCTTCTTCTTCTTGTTCTGCTTCGGGGTTTGTGTTTTCTGGTTCTCCTCCATCTGTTTTTTTCCATATTTTCTTTGCCTTTTTTTTGGGAAGTAGTGAGGGGGGAGGGTTTGGCTTTGTTTTGGTTTGGTTCATGTGAGAGTTGCTTGCAGCAACTGTTTTTTTTTTTTTTTTGTTTTGTTTTGTGAAAAAGAGAGTGGAAGGTTTTGTTGTTTTTTTGTCTTCTCGATAATTGAGCTTTTCTTGTTTGTGCAACTGCTGGCTTTCCATCTCTTTCTTTGATGGGGTTTCTTGGCTGCTTTTTCTTTTTGATTTTGTTTCCTGGTTTCTGTTCTCTTGACCTCTAGATAAAGGCGGTGTTTTTTGTTGTATGGATGACAGCAGTAGTTGCTGTTGTTTCAACAGCATAGGTTTGTAGCCATCTCTTTAGGGTTTTGTTTTGTTGTGGATTCTTTTTTTCTTGATAAGGTACATTGGTGGCAAAGAAGAGGATTTTTTTTTGGGGGGGGGTTTTTTTTGTTGAGATGATGCTCTGTGTTGCGTGCCAGTGTTCAGTTGTTTTGTTTGAGGGCTTTTGGTTGTTTCTTTTATACTCTGTTTTTTTGTGGGGTTCTTATTGTTGGGGTTTCGCTCAATCTTTGTTCTTGCATGGCAGTGAGAACTGGAACAAGATTGATTAAATAGAGGTTCTGCTGTGCACCACCTGCTGGTGTCTTCGGAAGAGGGTGGTGGTAGCGTGGGATGACGGAGGTGGCTGATGGTAGTCAAATAGCATTACAGGCTCAGCAGCAGCCAGTGTCTGCACTTGAGAATGGAACACCTGAAGAAAGACCTGAAGGAAAACCTGAAGAGTTAGAGCTGTTGAAGCAGGTTTCTTCTGTAGGAGGTGCTTTCTTGGATGGTCCTTTAGTAAGCCCCATGAAAGGTGGGGAGGCAGATACAATAGTTGCAGAGCGACAAACTGGATGCGAGACCAACTCTCAACCTGTTTTGCTGGAGGAAGTTGCTCATGCTGATATTGTTGGGGAACAGGAAGTTGGAAATGGAGGTGACACTGAAAACCCAAAGTCAGATGAGCCAAGGATGCTTGAGCACGAGAACATTAAGGTTGACAATGGGGACACAGATGTGGAGGCGAACCCTTCTCCAGAACCAAAAGAGCTGGAGGGGGAGAAGATGAACATGAAAGAAAGTGAAGTGGTGGAGCAAAACATAAATGTGGTCAATGTTGATAAAGCTGGTGAAGAATATGCGTCCATAAATGTGCACAACACCCAGGTAGAAGAAGTGGACGGCAAAGAGAAGAAGTCAGAGGATGCCAAATTGATTGAGGCATTTGGTAATTCATCAATGTGCAAAGAAACTCCAGTTGAATCAGGCACTGAGGTGCTGGAAACAGCATCTGGGTTGGTGGAGGATGAGAGTCACAAGGGAGTTGCAGTTGATGAAGACAAGATGAACAATAAAGAGGTGGCACATACCCATGAAGGCCTCACCACCATTGCTAGTAAAGTAGCTGGTGGAATGGCCACAAAACCGGGAGATAAAATAGCTGATAGAATGGTGGATGAGATGGCAGAAAGACTGGCTGATGAGATGGCAGCAGAGCTCGCAGATGAGTTGGCAGAGGAGATGGTTGATGAAGTGATTGAAGCAGACAATGAAAATGCAGAGGAGGGTCAAGAACTTGGGACTGAGAACATGGATGATTCCCCAACCAATGAAGCAGGGGAGATGGAGGAGGAGGAGGAGGAGGAACAGGAAGAGGAACAGGAGGAGGAACAGGAGGAGGAACAGGAAGAGGAACAGGAAGGGGAACACAAGGAAATCCAAGGCGATAATGCAGAGGGTACAGCAGAAGAGCAGATGGAATTTGTTGAGGAGCTGGAGCATTTCTTCAAGCAAAGGAATATGGAGTACAAGCCACCAAAATTTTATGGACTTGAGTTGAATGTGCTCAAGTTAGTGATTTCTTCTCTTAGCAGCACCAGATTTCATTTGATTACAAGATATGAGGAATACTGAGCTCCTGCATTCTTTAGTGGTCCTGAAATATGCCCACACTAGAAAAAGTATGCTTGAGCACTTTATATGATCAAATCCTATGTTTTACATGCAAAGAACCAGAAAAGAAAAATGAGTGCTTTGAGTTAAAGCTTGACCTGAAGTAGTGTTGCACTGGACAATGACTTCTACTAACCAGATCTGATGACTGAAGACATGCAGAACCACGGTCAGAGAGGACCTCAACAATGGTAAGAGGCGTTGATCTGTCAAACTGTAGCGACTGAGAGCTTCTTCTTTGGATGGTTGTGTGCAGGCTTTGGAGAGTGGTTACCAGGCTTGGCGGCCATGATCATGTATGCTTCCATACCATAGTGCTTGATGACAAAGTTTTTCTGTTGGCATGGACAAGGAGGAACCTTTATAGAGGTTTTCATGGTGCTGGGAATTACAGCATGTAGTCCACAAGAAGATCTGGGATACCTAAGAGTATACTACAGCACAGCTGGTCTAAGAGCCTGCTATGTAACTCTGAGGACTTCCATCAATCCCACACTAAGGCATGCAAGGATAGAAACCACTCCTGCACCTCCACCTGCTGTATATGGGTGGGCTACCTCTAATGCCAATGCAAGTGGCTTGTTTCATTCGGGCTGTGTGCCTCAATCTGCATTGTGTAGGTTACAGCCAGCAAGCTCTGGCGGAGGGTTGGCGAAGAGTTCAAACCACCTAAGTAAGCATCATTCTTTTGTTTCACTTGGATGATATATATGTCAATATTACCGCATTTGGAGTCTCATACAATTTGGGTGTTGGCATTAGGAACCTTCTCTCCTTCCTGTAGGCAGTAAAGGGTGGGTTGCAGAGGAGAATTGACGGTGGCACTAGTGTTCAATGAATGTGTTTTTCTCTCTTTTTTTTTGTTGCACATGGATCAGAATGTATTGGTTATGGCATTCCATCTCCCAGTCTACTGGCAGACCTGAAGAACTACCTTGTAAAGATAGGCTGACAGTTGTGGATGGAAATGCTTCAGGACATGTACAACCATTTCATGGTCATTCCGTGGCTTTTATGAAAAGGTAGAAGCACTAAACATTCCTGGTCATGGGTTTTGTTGATCTTCAAGTTTCAATTGGAAGAAAATAAGAGAAGGTTGTATTGCTTGGCAGGATATTTCAGTTAGGGCTTCATAACTTGTTAACTGGGTAGACCTGACAAAACTTGACACTGCAGGCATTGCTGGACTATGAGAGGTACAAGACAGGGGTTCCAGGGTCTGGAAATAGTCACAGGCCAGGACAAATGGATAGCTCCTTTCTGCAGATGGATGCCCAGGGCACAGGGTCTCCTGCTACACCTACAGCCAATGTACCAATCATTTCTTTACTTTTGAGTTGCAACATCACATTGCATCTCAAACAGTTCAGCAACATACATCTACTAGTTACAACTCTGCTTATGGATGTCACCACAGTTGTTTGAGAAGTCCATCAGGTGCTTGACTATGCCTCAAATGCTGATTTTTTAGGCAAGTCCTGGAGGTGTATCTAGTTCAGGACGAGCCAGACGAGATGCAGCTGCACGTGCAATGCAGGGCTGGCACTCTCAACGCGCAGGGAATGGGGATGCTAAAGATACAAGTGTAAGTGGAGTTTTTTTGGTTGCTTAGGTGGCAGAGTAGTTGAAGAATTCAATATAGCAATTTACTTTGTCAATTACTGCCTGAACTGAACTGAACATTGTATAGATACCCTGGATGGTCAAACATTTTGTGATTTTTTAATCCTCAAATTTAAACTTTCAGGCTGTTGATTCCAGTGTCAAGATGGTCTTGACACTGGTCTGGTGATATGTCATTTTGAGAATGACCTTGTGCAGTATCTTTCTGTTGGTCTGATTGCTTTTTGTATCATAGGAAAAAGGCTCTGGCGGGAAGCATACAAAGAAGGAGAAGAAGTTGACAAGTATTGGTAACAAATGTTCAACTCCTTGTGGTCCTCTTTCCCGTCCCAGAGGCATACCTTGAGGCATACATGTTCTTCCCAGAGTTATGACATACATTAGAGATGGAAAACAGTGAAGTCTTTGTTGATGAATCTCTTCAGTACCTGCTGAACTTGTAGGTCAGTTCTCCTATAAATCAGTGGTATAAGTCAGCTAGGACTATTCTGGACCTTGAGCTGGTGAAAGTCTTTCTTAGCTGCACTTGAGAGACCAGGTTTGGAATAAATGGATATGACCATGGGAGCAAGGGGTGAAATGCAGCAGGAACTGGGGTAAAGAGAAAGGGAGCATCAACTGTGCTGGAGCGAGCAGTGAAAGCTGTACGAGCACAGGGGAGACCACGCTTGACGGAACAAAGCCCACCCAGCAACTCAGCAGTAGCAAACACAGGAAAGAGAAGTTTGAAGCATGATTCTGTGAGGCACCCTGTGAAGGTAAAGCAGAATGATGGGATTGTGACTGCTTTTGAACCCCATATAGTTGATGAGGGTCCCAAAGCTGACTGGGTTAAGATCAATGTCCACAAACATGTGAGTCCCATTACCTGTCTTGTCTTCTCTCAGTGCCTCACTGCTTTTTGGCAGTTGTATCTTCACTCACTTTTTTGTTAACCAGGTTACGATTGAAGCTGGCTAACTCTTGGCTACATAGTCTGGATGCTTTGTTTCAGAATTGAATGAAATGGTTATAATGCCAAGCATGCATGACTATGCCTTCCTCATAAATTGAATGTGTTAAGCTGTGCCACTGACTAGGCAAAGTTTTGGTTGATTTGCAGGTAGATTGCTTTGAGATTTATGCCCTTGTTCCTGGACTGGCACGTGAGGAGGTTTGCAAAACTCTTATTCCCCACTGGTGTCAAATTATTCATATGTGAAATATCTGCTTTGAGGAACTGCCTTAACCAAAGAGGAGCTCAGGGGAAGAAGCTTCATATGTGTGTGTGAGACAGAGAGAGATGGGATGTTGAATGGGACTAGTCTATTGTGACAGAGATGTGTGTTTCCAAGGCATATAAAAAGTGTTCTGTAATGGCAGGTACGAATCCAGTGTGAGCCAGGTGGCAGGCTTGTTATTGCAGGGATGCCTGAGGATCCTGATAATCCTTGGGGTGTCACTCCTTTCAGAAAGGTAAAGGCTCTTATCTGAAAAGTTTAGGGAGATCAGGTGGAGTCATAGGCTTCTACATAGTCAGATGCCATTTCAAATCCTGTTGGCTAATGATATCAAAATTGTGGAGGGTCATGACTGCTCCATATGAGAACAGTGATCTTCACCTAGTTGAGGCTAACTCTGAAACACCATATTTGTGGATGGTACTAATGCAGGTTATAACCTTGCCTTCACGCATCAATGCTCATCAAACATCAGCAGTGGTAACACTGTATGGCCAACTTTATGTCCGGGTTCCAATTGCAGATACCAAGTCACCTTAGTGCACTTAGGTATGGATGAAACTCTAACTACAGATTCAAGGCTTCCAGAGAATGGCTTTGCCTAGAATGTCAGGATAAATTCTCATCTTGCTCCCACTTTGCTTGAATACACGGTTTCATACAGGACAACTAGCTTCAGCTGTGGGGTTTGATGGTGTGAGCAGATCAGGCTCATCCAATAGGGGACTTCTCTGTATCTGCCCCTAAAATATGATCAGATTGGGGGCAGCCTTATATTTGATCAAGTTAGATGAAATGCAAGGCTCACAAACAGAATATTTGTATTGATGTGACTGTGCACAGGAGGTGAAAAAAAATGTTGTAAAGGCAATGTCAATAATTGGTGTATACAAACTTTCATGTGCTTCAACTTTTGATTCCTTCTTGGGATTGTTGCCATCTCTGGCTTTCTCTGCCCTTTTCATCAGCCCCTTTCCTTGCCAGATTCCCCCAAATTCAATGTCTTTTTAATCCCTCTTGGCTTTGTAGACTTATATTTGACATGCTTGTCATGCAACTAAAGTCATTCAATCACTACAGCCCATATGTCAGGATTCATCATCTGGTGCATTAGCTATCAGGTATTTCCTGCAAATGCATTTCTATTTGTGATGTTTTCGCATAACTTTCTTAGTTTTGATGGGTGGGAATCTAATAGTGCATAATAGGGCCCTGTTTGTCAGCTCACAAATACAGAAGTTTTAAATTTGAAGTGTTATAGCCAATGAATAAAGCTTACTTTTGATAATGTATAATATTCTGTCCACCTGCTCACATATGCAAATAGATTTGATATCACTGCAAATATATATACCTCTGGTGCAATGCAATCTCACATTAAAGCATCTTTGCCCTTCTCAAACATGACATACAGTGACAATGTGAGGTTAGTTGACATTGCTCAATGAGAGTGTAGTAGAGTTGATAAATACATCTGGCTGACAGAAAAGAACACAAACTGGATCACCCATCTGAAACTTGGAAGGGTGCATACCTTCAATTCAATTGAGTTCCTCTCAACTAGGACAGAAAAATGGGGGGCAAGAGGGTTCTCCTGCGAAAAAACCTAAAGAAGCTGTTTGCATTCTGCTGTGCCAATTCAGAGTCTACTCTGCTTGTGTCCTTGGACTGAAGATGACTCAAGTTGATTTCACATACCTGCAGTTGTGGCCAACAAGAGATCTTAGCATGAGAACCAGGTTGAAAAAAATCTCCTTATTCATGAAGCCAAACATGGAAGACCACAAAGATGTGCAGCCCCTCTCTGTGCTCTTCACCCACTAACAGTGTCTGGATGATTTGAACCTTGATGAAACCTTCTAGTTAACCATAACCTTATGAGAGTTTTAACTAAGAACACTGCATCAAGCTCCAGAAAATCTGCTATGTATGATTTGGCTGCCAGATCTTCACCCTAATATTCCATATGATACCAAACCTAGTTGTTTGATTACAGTTGAAATTGAGGGAGATGTCACTAGCAATGAATCAGACCAAACACAATGCTGACCAGTCATAGGCCCAAGTAGGTTTATGGACAAGGAAGAAGGTTTAGCAACCATATCTTGAATACAAGTTATACCCACAAGGCAACCACATTCACAAAAGAGTGCATGGACAGAAACTTAAGATGACATTGGTGAACAAATGACAACACTCTAATGCACCTGTAGAAACATTTGGCCGTGAACTCTTGAGAGCTGATACTATCCTGATCCGCTTTGCTGCCCGCACAAACTCCCTGTTCATTCCACTCACCAACACATCAGTCATATGCTACCATGAACACTTTGAAGAGGCATGTGAGGTTCAAGACACTTAGCTAACTACCCCACTCCTAGAAAGGATTATTTATCCTGAAAGGCTGCAGACAACTACAGGAACAATCTTCAAACAGTCAAAACAGAAGCTAAGCTATATATACATCATACTACTACCCTTCTATCCTTTCAAAAATAACTTAGCTCATACTGCTTCAGCCAGACCCACATTTCATCATTATTGGAAAGGGAATAAGTCGGGTGCTTTACCTCCAAGCTAGATCACCAGCAAGAAGAAGATCTCTCTCTTCATCTTCATAAGCAATTACATAGCCTGGAATGGCATTCCCAAGATGCAATTCTTGCTCTGTGGCAGCAAGATCTTCATCTGGGATGCAATCCTCAAACATTTTCCGCATGGCCCGAGCAAAGCTTTCATAGGAACTGTAATCATGAAGGCAGACCCTTTGGCCAATTGACCTGCCATCCATCACTGCAGTTACTGATGGAGGCGCTGCCCGAGCAGGAAATGATAAATCAAGTTGCAGTGATTTAGGATGTCCATGGCTTCTAGCCAGATCTCCAGCTTCTGTCCCAAAGCCATCCTCTGGCTTCTGGGCCCAGTTTAGAGTATGGTTTCCCTGTGCTGGTTGCGACAGATTCAACTCAGTAGGGAGCAACCTGTACTCCGATGCAGGGCGTGCACTTGAGAACTGAAAATCTGAAACAGAATTGCCAATCCCTTGAGGAAGTGTGTGCCTAGGGTAGCAATCTGCAGACCTCTGCATTAGCTGCAGAAGTTCTACAGAGCTCAAATCTGGTACATTCATGTGTGATGTGTCTGTTGTTTGTAACGAGCTCATGAAAGTTGGAACAGGGATGCTTGACTGTGCATTTGCTTGCAGACTGCATGCTATCATATCCTTGCTAATCTTCTGCAGATTTCTTTCCAAGTATTGTGGAGCTTGCCCAGCATTTGGACGTCCTGTGCTCGAGAGCCCTGCCATTGACATACTAAAACTAAGAGGATCCTCAATGGCATTGGGAAAAGGGCCTGCTTGAGAGAATCCCCTGGATGGAAATGCCTGGGGAGCACCTACATCTAAAGGCATGGTCCCTTGAGTGTGCCCCTGAAAGTTGGTGATGGCATTTCCATGTGAATTGCCAATGGGCAGCTGCAAGCCACGTGTGCCCCTTGTCTCAACAGTTGTACTCTCCAATCCCACAGGCGGAGCAGTTCCAGGTAGCGAGTGATGTCTTTCTAAACTCCCACTAGCATTCACCATTGATGCATCATGTGCTTCATGCCTTGAAGTAATGCAAAGTCCATGACCTCCTGCAACTCTACTGCCAGGGAACAGATTTGCTGCCCTGGATGAATCCTCCAAGTTGGCAACCATGTTGCTGCCCCCAACCCTAGCAGATGTTGCATCCCAGGGTGGCAGAAATGGGTGCTCCAGTGCATTTGGTTTTGCTGTCAAACTTCCACCAAGAGAAGAAACAACTGTTTGTGAACCTGTTATGCCTTGCTTGCTATCCAATGCATTGAGCATGTATGGATCATAAGTGGGTGACTTGAATAAAAAATCAGTTTCTTTTGAAGTGCTTCTCTGTCCCCCTCCATCAAAGGCCAGCTCTCCCATGCCGTCCCTACCTTCCACATTCTTCAAAGTTGGTTGTTGTGGCTGCTCAGCAGGTGAACTCCTGGGTGTCAGCCACCATAGCTGCTGTTGGCCTCCCTTGTTAGGCTGCTCACCTGAGTGACTGCTTGAGCTGTGACCTGATTCCTTCCACCTGCCTGACACATCCTGTGTGGTTCCTATGTTACTTGTGGTAGGCGATGAATGCTGGTGAGGTGATGCCTCAACTTCTTGACTACCGAACCTTTCCTGCAAGGTGTAACCTGAAGGGCTTTCCACACACAGCCGCTTTCTTGGTGGACTGATAATCCCATCTCTACCAGCTCCTGGAAAGTCCTCTTGCTTCACATGAACCTGAGATAGATATTCAGATCCCTCTTCCTTCATTATGTGGACAACTTGAAGTGTAGAAGCATTCTGCACCATATTGCCTCTATTACTTGTATCTACTTGCCCTTGGCTCACACCTCCTGATTCTTGTACATCATTTGAACTTGGTACTGTAATATCTAAAGATTTGGGTTGTGAAGTGGGAGCAACCTCAGTCTGCCGTCCATCCCTTGAATTCCAAGGAGGTGGCTGTGATGCTCCAGAATCCTCAGGATCATTTGAATTGCCCATGGTTGCTGATAAACAAGAGGACGCCTCACTCTCCAGCGTGGTGGTGGTGCCCCAACACAAAAGACTAGTCTGCAAACCCACAGGAGATGCACCAGTGCAAGGGTCAATGCATTCATATGGGAACGAGGATCGGCTGAGAACTGATGAAGCCCCACACACGGCCATCATAGTTGCAACAGAGCATTGCCCACACACTGCCCCTTCCAATCTCCAATATGTATTTGTTTGTCGGATAGCAATGGCCGTCCTCAACACCACCCCGTAGACTTTGTCTAGAGCTGAGAATCTCCTCAAATTAGGTGAGATAGTCTTCTTCTTTTTCCGCCTCACACATCACAATCCCTATGCCTGACCACAGTATTGCAACAGCCTGTCAGGAAACCGTACTTGTCGAACACAACAAGAAAGCAAAAGATCAAACAAAACCAATACTTGTTCTCAAATTAGGTGAAGTAGTCTTCTTCTTTTTCCACCCCACACACCACACTCACCATGCCTGACCACAGTAGTGCAACAGCATGTCAGGAAACCGCACTTGTTGAACACAACAAGAACACAAAAGATCAAATGAAACCAATATACTCTCTGTCTCTCCCTCCAAAAACTGGAGACGGTGAGTCTCAAACACATGATGCAGACTTCATCAAATCCACCTAGTCATACAACTCTAACTCTGATATGGACTCAATGTTGGCAAGGTGCATTTCTGCGAGCTCCAGTCTCTTTGATGAAAGATCACCATACTGTAAGTTTGCATTTGATGCAGAGGGGGATCAAGGAGAAGAAATGTGTAACCCTCCCTTGTAAACATTTCTTGACCATGTTCTCTGGGTTCATAGCAGTCAGTCAGTCAATCTCTCTTCACAAACTGGAGACAGAGTGAGTCTTGAACCCATGATGCAGAGACTACATCAATTCCACTTAGTCATACAACTCTAACCCTGATATGGACTCGATGGCTGCCAGGTGCATTTTCTGAGAGCTCCAATCTCTTTGATGAAAGATCACCATACTGTAATTCTACGTTTGATCAAGGAGAAGACCTGTGTAATCCTCCTCCCTACAGATTTCTTGACCATGTTCTTCAGGTCCATAGTCAGTCAGACAGTCAGTCAGTCAATCGTGGAAACAATAAGACTCCTCTCTCTATCAACTCCCTTGCAAGTGATGGTCTGATCATCATCGTCATGACATGGTGAATGAGGAGATCTAGAGCCATCAAACAACGCACCTACAATGAGGAGGAGGATCAATGTGCTAAACAGCAGTCCTGCAAACTGTGGACGTCTAGCCTCCTTGAGAGAGAAGATGATATTGGCGACCCCCGCCGCCGCTGCTGCCCCTGTTAAGAAGGCTGTTACCAAGACTCCACCTCGGGCAAGAAGGATCCGACAAGCACGAGCATGATGAGGAGGGTGAACTAAGGATCACAAGGCGTCATTCTCCTAGCCAACTCCCTCATTATCATACAGAAACGTAAATTGCAGCGCAGAACTAGGTGCGGCTCTACTGCCCTAATAAACCCTCTTGCGCTTCTTCTGCGGCTTCGCAAATGAGAATGTCACGACATGTTTCGGTTTTCCATCTTCTTCCACATACAAAGAGGAAACACGACAGCAAAAGCATGCAGGAAATCCAAGCCAATTTCTGGTTCTGGAATTGTTGTTCCTTGAGAGATTTCAAACCTGTGAAAAACCAATGATAGCTGGAAGACGACGACCGTTCCTGACGACGTCCTCTACTTGCGTGCTACTAGTTTGTGCTGCAACTTCTTGCTATGCTCCGGGTCGGGTCTAACTTCCAAACTGATCTGATCTTCTTTACAATGTTTTCCACAAAACCGAGTGTTTCTACATGAGACGAACCTAGCAGGCAAACAGCAAACAAGTCCATTCTTGCTTGGTTTTCAGTAATAAAAAGGAAGAGAGAATAACGGAGGAACAACGAAGCAGCCCTGAGGAGGAGGCCATGATAGATCTCTTCAGCAAGGCAAAAAAACAGAACGTCGCTATTTTATTTTTATTTTTGATTTTGTTTTTGCGGCAAACAAACCTCGATCTGCAGCACCGTCTCTCTCTCTCTCTCTCTCTCTCTCTCTCTCTCTCTCTCTCTCTCATTACACTCGTTCTTCCCCTGTGGCAAATACTTCAGAGAAAAAAATGAAATAAAAAACTAAAATGAGAGAACGAGCTCCCAGTACAACAGCGGAGGAAATCCAGGTACAGACCGTAGAGCCTGCGAGCCCAGTACACCTACAAAGCTCGCTAGTGCGAGGCTGCGAAATCGGTAAACTCCATAGCCTCTGAGCTTCTTCCTCTTCCTCTTCTTCTTCTTCTTCCTCCTAGCACGTCCTTAACTGCAGTAACTAACTTCAGGTAACTTTCACACCTAACCATAGTTTATGTACTAGGTCTGTTAACTCTGTAGCTTATTACCGCCCTCTTTTTTTCTTTTTCTTTTTGGTTTTCTTTTCTCTTCCAAGTTCCTCTTCCTTGTAGTGTTTAAAGATTAAAAATTTTAAAATTTGATATCCAAAATTTGGCGAAATTTAACCCAAAAAACAACAACAACAACAATAATAATAATCGAATTCACGTTTTAAAAACATTTTTTCCCCAATTTCTTTGTCGAAAAATGGCGAAATGTCGCCAGATAAAGAAACACTGCTTCCTTGTCAGAGTTGGAGTGTTTTGTCTAAAAATGTTCTGACTTCTGACTCAGTGGCGAGTTTTTTTTTGTTTTTTTCCCCCATTTCATGATGTAGCCCAAAGTTGTGATCATCTAGCCCAAATTTGGCTATAGACCAGATACAAAAGTTAAAAATTTAAAGAATCCATGTATATTTTGGCTACTTGCTGGAAACCTGTTGTAAAAATCCTGCTGCCTCTTCCTTGTCAAAGGGGGAGTATTTTTATTATTAACAATATTCTGAGTTTTTAATTTTTTTAATTATTTTTTTAATCCAATTTGTGATGTAGCCCAAACTTGTGATCATTAACAAGAAGATTTAGCCAAATTTGGTTACCCTAGTACCTACTACCTAGGATGATTAGGCACTGAATAATTAGTTTTTGGAATTGCCGAAATTTCTGAAAAATGTGTGCCTGTCATGCCAAAAATCTGAATGAAGCTCTCAAACACAGTAGCCTCATTATTTAATATAATGGCAAATAATATAGTACTATTATATTTTATTGCCAAACACAATTGACCAAAAAATAAAATTATTGGGCACCTTGCTCTTGAACTAGCCTAGGTATTAGGGTATAGAGACTAGATATGAAATTTTCAAAATTTTGAGAATCCTGTTATATTTTGGCTATCTGCTGGAAACCTGTTGTAAAAATCTGGCTATTTAAAAACCTTGAAATGTGGCAATTAGGCCCATTTTTCTCACAAAAATCCTTTGGCTGTGTCAAAATAAATAAATAATTACTGGTTGAAAACTTGTCAAAAATTTGCCCCCTAACAAAACACTGCCTCTAAGTTCTGAGTTCACCAATTTCTTTGGGCTGGTGCTCTTTAGACAAGCACCAAGCATCCCAAGCAAACCAACTGAGCAAGTTTGTACATAAATAGAACGGAAACTAGGGATTTGTGAAGTGAGCCCATTATTAAAAGGACTTGAATCAGACATGTTTTATAAGTTGGCTCAACAAATTATTTTGTATTTGCTTGATTCTTCACCCCCAAGAATTTGTGTTAGAGGGCCCCTTATCCTCATTTTCTCTTTTCTTGATTCTTTGTCAAGTTACCACTCCTTAGACAACTAATCCTTTCTTCACTCCCAAAACTCCATCTACTAGGGTGAAATATTGGAGCTCGTGTGAAGAGGTTTAGGGAAAATTTATGTAGTTTTTTGGTATTGTAGTGTCGTGCTTTCATGTTATACTTGGGTTGGATTGTTGTGCAAAATTGGAGTGGACACACTAAATCTTGCTCAAACTTTGAAGCTAAGCACCGTCCCAAAATAAAGAAATTAATTAAATGGTACTAACTAAGATGAGCAAACAATTAGGAAGCCTGAACCTTCCAAATACATAGAGTGCAATCCTCAAAGCAAGCCAAAAATAGGTACTTATGTTGTAGCAGCGTAAGGAAGAAGCTCTCAATCACATTAACTTTAGTTCTTGTGGGTAGGCTCTAAACTTGCATCATGACCAAGTAAATTGAGCAAAACCAACGAAAATGGCTTATTAGTGCGTACAGACTCGTCATCACCACCTTGCAAGTGCTTCTTGGTCAGAGGGCTCAGTTCATTAGACCATCTCCAGCAATGCTCAATATGTTAACCCTTGCAAAAAAACATTTCTCAAGTGTCTCTACTTACTCTCTTTTTTTCCAACCACATCCATAAAAGTCATAAAACTGCAACTGCAAAAATAGGTGCAAGACTAGTAAGAGCAACCCATCTGGACCAATCAAACTATCTAGCCAATCAGACAGAGGGAGCAACCAATGAATATGATTTGACTCTGTTCATTAGACTCTTCCAAGGCTCTGAAAGCTGTGCAATTGATCAGGGTCACAGTAGTCATCCAGTGAGTTCACTGGATTTGATTGCCGTACCTCATCCAAGATTTCTATTGCAGGGCCACATACTGAGCATCATTGGAGATGCTATAAGTTGCAACAATAGCTCTTGAAATTAAAATGCTCACCTTGGCGATAGCAAAACCTAGTGTTAATTCGTTCTTCACTAAATCCCAGAAGGCCACTTACAAGTTGTTGCAGTCACTTTGGCCCTAGCAAGAATCTCTATTGAACCTCATGATGATCATTGTTTCTTGCCAAGAGAGCTGATCAAAGCCACATGCATATAAAGAGTGAGGGAAAGGGGAGCTCGCTAAGGCCAACTTGGTACACCCCCGCACCCCACCCCACCCCCGGTGAAAGAGTTAAAATTCCAATCAGTTCCCTTGTTATTGTTGGCAAACAACATCCAATGTCTGACCCCGTTGTCTTACACGGGAACACAAAGTCGAACACAGCTACCATCATTCATGCCGTATTTTTGGAACCTGCAAAACGACAGTGTAGTGCCAAGTGCAGCAACTGATTGAAGGTGAAGTTAGTTCCATTAGAGGGGTTGGGGTGTGAGAGGGCATGCTGAAATTGGCTACTACAAGCCACCAGGCCCGCCCCCTCCCTCACCGCACTTTCCGATTCCCCCCACCCACTCCAGAAATTGAATCAGAATCATGAAGTAGTTGTTACTGCAAGAACAAGCCAAGTACAAAGCTTTAATCGGGCTTGTTCCAGAAAACAAAGGACAAAAATCCAACTGACCACAGCACAACAGTTTTCCTTTGCTGTGGGTTGAAATGAAAAGAAATGAATTGTTGTTGTTATGGACTCTGGAATGGGCCCAGTCCATCCCCACGGAATCAGACCGAGCCCCCTTTTTATCATCCGTTCCGTTAGGTGGTAAAAGGTTCTGCCAGGGCCAGGTTCTACAAACAAAGGGGCCTTTTCTTTTCTGGAAAGTAACCCAGTGTTTCCCACCATTGCTTGATATCTCAAAGCAGATTCTGCACGGGCACTTCACATTGGAAGTGAACTGGCTGCACCAAAGGTGGAACTGGCACAGATGGCTGTTGTTCAGCCCACCTTGATTAAAAAAAAAACCTCAATAAGAACCCAAAATACACACCCAGACTTGTTAAGTCCAATGTTCAACAGTTCTTCACTTGTACGAAGAATGTCCAGTTTTGGTTCTTTAAAAAATAAAAATTAGAGCTCTCTTTGTTCCAGTTCCACACATAATTGGAATCAGTAATCCAATTTCAGGTCCGTTTCTTCAAAAAAAAAATTGGATTACTATAAACATGATTCGCTTATGGGAATCACTGTGTTGGATGTGATCCGGATATGGTAAATATCACCCCACCGCTCCCTCCTCCCGCTTCTCACCCCTCACCCCCCCCCCCTCCCGCCACCCACCCCCCCC
>Ga0116231_10001207_pt1 | contig 51947 bp, 42 predicted proteins | sample S1TSphgellanicum_2_FD_89695 | JGI IMG/M metagenome (GOLD analysis project Ga0116231, IMG submission 89695) | Host-associated microbial communities from peat moss isolated from Minnesota, USA - S1T2_Fd - Sphagnum magellanicum MG | ecosystem: Host-associated > Plants > Peat moss > Unclassified...
AATACTGTCATGCAGAGCTCTGCACTTTTCAACTCAAAGCCAAGCTCCATAAAGCAGACCCAGTCCAAGTTCCTTCCAAGTTACAACCATCTAAGCAAGACCCTCTTCAAGAAAGCTGGAACTTGGGAGTTAGGAAGAAAGCTAGCTCCACACCCATTTGCCCACAGCATAAGATTTCATTTGTACAAGAGTGGAATTTTTGATTTATGATGACCTCAATGGAAATGCCTGGAACCACTGAGTCCCAGAATGCTTCTACCTCTGAAGATATTAGTGTTTGCTGCTCATCTTGAACTGTCAGATCTGACCACAACAAAACAGTGGTACTTCAATAATAAACTATCACCTTCATGTGCACATAGACAGAAACAGTTGAATATTGATAAACCTACACAGAAAGAGCAAGATGAACTTGCAGGAAGCTACACCCTTCACACAGTCCTGAAATGTCTTCAACCTAGTAACCCACTTTGAAACGCATGACAAAAAAACTACTTACAGGTATTCATGCAATGTGAGGTTACTGTGAGATTGATAAGGCCTCAAATTTCAATGTGAATCTTCAATGTGCAATTTGAAATAACATGGCTTATGCAGTCAGGGAATTTCATCAAACTTGAACTCAAAAGGACATGAGAGAGATTCACTTTCCACATACACATTCACAGAGCCAATTTCACTCATTTCTCTCCAAGAATGATTCTTCTTGTGGAATGTCAATGCACAAGCTTATCTCATAGGTTGCCATCCTTTTGAGTAAACCCTACATCACATCATTCCAGACAATTAGTTACTCCACACCCAATGCCCATCAAATTTTGCCAAACCATGGCAATGGTGAGTTGCAGGATTCAACATCATGAAGATCAAGTCCTTTCTGTTGCTCATCCATAGACCTCAATTTCGTAGTTCACAATATTGGTAACAAATTGGAAAGAAGGCCTTGTTCTGGTTAGGGATTTGATTGTGTATTTCTTTCTGTACCATTCATCTACATCTTGAGGCCAATAAAAAGAACTACGTCAATGGATGTGCCGAGGAAGAAGCCAACAGCACAAAACACAGCTGCAAGACATCATGCAAACTCATAATATCTACAGATCTCGAAAACTACAAGATACACACAACTGAGGCTCTGATTGTTGATAGAGGCTCAAGCTGGGTGGGACCTTAAGGTCAACCTCTTTGTGAAATTGACGAATTTCTGAAGTGTTGCAGATGATGAACTGTATCTTCCCTTGCACTTCTGAAAACCATCCCAGTTAACAGTTCAAGATTCGCAGCAAACCCTATCTTCCGGATGGCAAATCCAACCAAGTCTTCAAGGAAAACTTGGGAAGTATGATTTGCTGAAACCACGAGGATCGGGAAAATTAGGGTTTCCTATGCGTCCTTAGAGCTTGTGTGCATGCACGAAGCTATTCAATGGCAGTCGAACAAACACAAGGTCCACTGCGTAGATGGTCTAGCAGCTTTGCTCCATACAACAGCATATTACGTACCCAGTCTCTACTTACACTCATGGGTGCAGACGCCAGCTCGTGGGCTTGTGCAATGAGGTCACCTAATGACTTCGGTCAGCTCTTGGGATCGGACTCGGAGATGCCCGTTCGATGCCACGGCCTATACCACTGCACCTGCCCATTTGGCTGGCAAGGCGGCGTTGCTGCATTTATTCAGCTAGAGAGGCGTTTCACTTGATCCCGGCCTCCTGCAATTCCTCTCTTTTGCCATATTCGAATGCCGCATCAAAACTCGACCATGTCCTTGGCCTAATCCGCCAAGAAGCTCCGGAAAAAAGCTACCATGGCCAAAAACCGTCCTCCTCCAACGTCTCTTCCTAGAACCCCGAGGTCGTCGTGCTCGCGGCGGCAAGCAAAGCGTGTGATGCAAAACCAGCGGTAAGTGAACGAGCATCCCACTTGACTTTTTTGTCCTAATGAGTGGCAGAATCAGCCATCAGGACCGATTCTGTCAATTCTTACCTAGCTAGCTACCTATCTACCTATCTTAACTATACAACCTACCTACTCCAGTCTACAACCTACTTATGTTACTTTATGCCTTACCTACAGTTCTTTCCATTTCGGAATGTGCCTTCTAGGGTACATTCTACTGCCTCCTAGTTTGTCATTAGGCTTGACCTCCTGGGTTCAAACTTCAACCGCCTTGCCTCACTAGGTAGGCAGAATGTGCCCCTAGGGTGGTGCGTTCATCGGTGTGTAAAACGATTTTGATGTCAGGAATTAGATTCTGTCACATTATAGACATCTTAAATGGCAGAAATTTCTCATCCAAGGAGACTTTACTTCTTGATTTTATCACCTGTCCGTTTCTATTTCTATAATTTAACATGATGGTCAGCTGTCGTTTTCAAGATCTATAACTTAGCATAATTGTCAGCTGTTCATTTCAAAAATTGACATAACGGTTCATAATCATTCACCTAAGCAATGGTGTCACTACTGCCTAGTTTGCCAACAGAATAGGCAGTAGCTTGACCATTATGTAATACATTAATGGATTTGGGTAATGATTCATTCTTGTTAAAAAGTAGAATGCGATGCCTTACAGCCTTAGTTGTTGATGTGCCACACGGCATGTTCATTTTTGTCATATAATTGTCTTGTCTTGGGAAATCTTTTGCAATTATGGATCATAATCTTCCACAAGTGAAGAGAAGATTATGCAGATAAGATGACCAATTGTGTTAGTTATGACTAAAATCATATTCACCTTTTTATTCACATACTAGAGGTTGCAAAACTGATCCACAATCACAAACTCTCAAATGCATGAATGAAATAACATTCGTTTTACCATATTTCAAAAAAGAATGTTCATATATGTCACCCATAATGTTGGGAAAAGGTATTGTCCAATAGTTTCAAATTGTTTTACTAATTTAGGTCTTCAAAAGAAAACTTTAATAGAACTCTACAAGTTTAATCATCTTTGATGGATCCACCAAGAAATTATGTTGCAGCCTTTATGCCACCTATTTGTCAAATGTACAGTGCAATTTGAAAAAATTGTCAAAATTGTGGCCAATGTGTGCCTAAATATTTGTGTTCTCATTTATACTTCCTTTGAAACATCTTGATAAGAATAAATGTTGGATTCACCGATGGTTATACAAGTGGAATATTCTTCACCTTCAAGCATGGTAACTTTTTTAAACATAATCTCATCATCGTTTTGGCTTGGTAACTTCAATGCTCCAACAGGTTTTTCAATCAATTGAATAATGATAGTTAAAAATTGCACTACAAAAAACTGAACACCACTTCAATGGCAAGATGATTACCAACAATGATGGGAGTAATTGAGTTACAAGAATGAAACTCAATTCCAACAACTTCCAATGGTACTAAAAAGCAAATAAAATCATGTCATAATTTAACACATCAACTATTTAAAAGACTAATGTTTTAACCTCAAATCAACCAAATATTTGACATATCTACGAGTGTTCATTTTCAATCTTCAAAACATGTCACAAAATATCCTTGCTAATCCCTTAGGCAAAATACAAAATTTGTAGTGCTACTTTTGAATCCTTTCAATATTTTTGTTTTATTTCATATAAAAAGAAAACTTCTATGGATTTGTGTCCATTTAAGTGCATCCCAACTTCTCCTAGTGCCCCCCTGTAGTTGACTTGTTCAATTACAATCACCCTAAGTGACTTGTTGTTAATAAAACTTGGATTGGAAACTACATCCAAGGTCATTTCCTTTGTTATTTTGGTGATTATTTTCACCCCCATCATGATCTTGAATACCAACACATGTAATAAAAAACTAATTGATTTTTACATTCAAGATTGAAAAGAAAAATTGAAAGCTTTGAATATGCAATTCAAATATTGGTAGTACTTACTATGTTAGGTTATTTTGAAACTTCATCCAATTGCCACAAATTGATGTGGTGGAGGTTCATAAAGACACCACTTCAATTTATGATTGTAAAATGTGCAATACATGAAGACAATAAATTTTGATATCATTACAACAAAAGATTGTGAAGACATTCAAGTTAGTAATGGAACAAATTTAGTTTATTGTTCTTATTTGAACATGGATCAAATTTCATATGCACTTTCCTTGAAAGTGAAATCAATGTCCATCAAATTATACATTTCAATTTGTGCTCCAAATTTCAAGAAATTGAACAAAACATACACATTACACACACCCATATAAGTGTAGCCCTTAGGGGTTCAAATCCTCTTCCATTGCATTGCCACATTTTCTTATACTAATTTTATTGAAAGCAGAGTATAAAGATTAAAAAAATTAGCCTTAAATTAAACTAGGCCACCCTACCTTGACATAGGTCGAGTTAGGTCAACCTAGCTACTACCTACCAACCTAAACCAGGCCTCCCTAAGCTAAAAGTAAGTTAACCTAATCTAACCTAAAACTATTTAGGCTTTAAACTAGAGCTAAATTAAGTTAGGTTAGACCTAAACTAAGTTGTGCTAATTTAAACTAAACATAGACTAAACTAGTTTTCACATGGCTAAACACAATTATGTCAATTAAATTTGGCTAAAAGCCATCACCTAGCCTAAACTTGGCTAAACAAACATAAACAAAGTTAAACATAATTACTTTTGTGAAACATGGCTAAATATGGCTAAACATGGTTAAACAAACATAAACATAATTATTTTGGCTAAACATGGCTAAACACTTTTTAACACAATTATTTAGGCTATACACGACTAAACATGTTAACAAATTAAATTAAATTTGAATACTTAAGTTGTATTTGGTTAAATTTGGAAAATTTAAAATATTAAAACTTATTATTGAACTAATACATGGTTAAATTTGGTTAGTAAATGATTGTTCCTATGCAATTGTAATGTTTTTTTAATCATTTTTGTTAGTAGTTAAAGACACTTAAAGTCGTTTTTATAATCATGTTGGATATTGTAGTTGCATAGGATAGGTCACAAAATACATGTTTTGGCATTATGAATAGTCTTTTGACCAATCAATAAATGCAATTTTATTGAAATTGGTCTCATCATGAGTTATGAAGTTAATTACTAGTTGTAAGACCTTGTTGACATATGGCATGCCACCACATCATCATCATTAAAATTTTAATTGTTATTAGTTGTTATTAGTTGCAAAAATAAATGATATTTTTGAATAGTTAATTTTAAATCATTCAAATATATTAACAATAACTCAATAATAATATATATATTTTAAAATTAAATAAGTTGTCATTTTGACTATAATTGCAAAACCATGATGTCATGTGGTATTTTGATGTCTTTTGCAACTACATAGTAACTTTTGTTACCAAGTAGTTATAAACATAATCGAAAAAGATAATAGTTGTTTTTTTAAAGTGGTCACAAAACCCAACATGTTTTGTTGTGATGATGTTTTTATATGTGATTTAGTGACTGTAGTAAGTATTTGCTAGGGGCAACTTTATACCTTGTACATTAATGATGGCAACTCCTCATTTTTTAATGATGAATTCTAGGCATTTAAAAGTGTGTTGCACCCATGAACATATCCACTTGAAGTGGGTGACAAATTTCAATGATTATAATGAACAACTTGCCTTCATTGTGAACAATGAAAAGATTTGGGCCATGTGCAATGACCCAATTAAAAAAAATTGAACAATTATGATTTGGAATTCATTCCAAACTCTAATTTTCAAGGTGAAATTAGAATGTTCAAGTAATTTGTTTACCCTATTTTAAATTTGTTTGAATGTACATAAATTTTATGTCTTGTGAATTTTGAGATTTCAAACAAATGGTTTTTTTTTAATTTGGTTGTGTAGGTCCATAGCTGTAGTCACTTGGTTGATCGATGAGTTGTACAACTATTTCATTTAATGTGCCTTGCTTGATGCCATGAGCATTGTATATACACAATATTGGTTACAATGAGTGTGAAGCCAACTTTGCCAAACACTTGAAAGTGTTGAAAACATGGTATTGTGAACCAAAGATGTTGGGTTTTCATGAATTAAGTTCTATAATTCCACTTGTGTTCAACCATTGGTAGTTGGATGCTAAACAAAGAATATTCAAGTTGTGTATGAAAAGTTATTCCAAGGTTATTATGGAACAACGATTTGATTTCGATCCATTGACTTGCATTTAGAAGACCATTCATGCATTTAGGGTTCTGACACATTTCCTAAGTATTTTAAACTGGTAGATGACCATAATCCATGTTTGAAAAAGTGTCGAAGACGAATGATGTTTTTCATTTTTAGCATTTTTAAAGAACAAATTGTAGGCTACGTTAAACCCCACTTGCCTTTGGTGGTTCACATGTACAACCAAAAGTTCTTCACTTTAAAAACTTTTCCATACACTACCACATTTTATGCTTGAATTGGAGCACTAGACTATTATTGTGTTGTTTCATAGGTGAGACTTGTGTAGACATTTTCTCTAGATTTTGTAAAACAAACCAATTACTAGCACCTTCATACTTGGTTAAGTTCTTGCAATTTAAAAGTTTAGTGATATATTTTTTGTTACGTATAGCTGCCTTGTTTCCATCATCTTAATAAGCCTAATGAAATTGTTGCATTTCAGCCTCAAAAGTATGATTTGAGCATTTTTGATGAATGGAACTCTTGGAAAGATTGTTGCATTGATAACTAGTTTGCTTCACACTCACAAAGCACTGTACAATGGCTAGATTCAACTCCTTCTCAAACCTACTAGTAATGTTAATTGTTTGCTTCCAAGTTTGAGTTATAACTAATAATGGCATGTCTCTATTTCCCTTTGCTTGCCACTACACTTCCCCTAAAACACAAAGAACATTGCCACTTTCTTGCATTGCCCAATAGATGATGGCAAGCTCATTTCACAAATATCGCCAAGTTGATTTTGGAGTCCAAGACTCTTGTAACCATGTGGGCAAATTCTCAAAAAAAGAAAAAAGAAAAAAAATGGGTTGTTGCAAAGGATTTATAATTGAAGCCTAGGTTGTTTACAAGATGATTGACTAACTTAATGATATCAGTGACCTAGCAAAAAAGCTTCTATTGGCATGTGATTTAACTGGATTTTTGTTGAAAATATCTTTTCAAATTATTTCTGGAAAGGTTATAAGTAAGAAAGATGTAGCCTTTTTAGTCATGTGTAGACTTTTAATTGTTGGGACAACATTAATATGACACAATTCATGATATTGGCCTGTAAGCAGATTGTATAATAGGTGAAACTAAACCCAATCCCAAACAAGACTAGGTTTGAATTTTTCTTCAATTAATTAAGGAGAAAATGCACAACCGTTCTTATATCCACATGAAGCAATGGAAGTACAGGCACTTCTCATCAATTTCTGCCCTTTTATTCGTCCATCCTCCCAAACTCATGACCAATTGGCTATTTGTTGACATCACTTCTACCCAACTTCCCCTCCAACTATCCAGCCCTCCATCCAAACTCATGTATGATTTGCAATTTGTTGACATTGCTTTCGCCCAATTTCCACCCCCTCCAACTATCCCACCATCCACCCAAACTTATGTTTTCAACTCACCAAGTCTTGGTCCCCCCTTTTTCATTTGTTTTTTTCTTTGGACATTATTGTTTCTATTTTATAAGGTTGCAAAGGTTATTTTTGTACCTTGGTTGTTAGCAACATCAGTCATATGATCATTCATCTCCAATGTCATGCCCGTATGCATGGCCTCATACATGACGGCCGGTTACGAGTATGCCAATCATGCCTTTAAAGTTAATGTACGTTTTTTGAGTTAATGTACGTTCTTAGGTTATTATATGCTATTAAGTGTTTTACGGTTATGGCTTGTTTAGGTTTTTAGCTTTGTTGACAGTTATATAAAAGGCCAAGCTCTTCCCTTCTCTTATCAGCTTTTCTAAAATTCCTTTGTTAGGGAGAGTTTCTTCCATAATCAAACTAGATTTCTAGATGCTCACGGCAGCTATTACTAGCCATTGTTTACATACGCTACGTTTTCTCTCCTTCTTTTCAATTTAATTCTAGAAAAATTGCTTTTTGTTGCTTAATGTTGAAAGCGGTAGATTTTTCCTAGCTTTGAGTTCTTAGGTTTCTTTTGCTTGTTGATTTCTTGTGTTCTTGAATTGCTATTACTTCTTCTTCTTTTTTTACTTTAGTATTGCAACTACAAAAGGAATAACAACAACCATAACTAACAGCAACGTTAGCGAAGGAGAAAGGACACCAGAAACAAACTACAAGCTGTGAAGTTCTAAGTTCCGAAGCTTCAGAGGGAGGAAGGAATAAGCAATTCCAAAGCTTGTTTTACTACCAGCTTTAGTTTTTGGGAGCATGTACACACACACACACACACACACAAGGTTTGATTGCAGTATACGATCTACACTAAATGATGCAACCCCACATACACTTGTTTTCCTTTTACATGAGTTTTGAGGTTAGCATTTGGGCTATGCACTCTTGTGTGTTTTTGAGCTTGTAGTCATGTAGTGAGTAGCCCTTGTAGCAGCTTTGGAAGAAGAAGAAGAAGAATTAAAAATAAAAAAAACACGAAGTAAAAGAAAAAAATTTCTCTTTTCTTTTTTGCACACCATCACTGCAAAGCTCATGGACATAGATCGTTCTGTAGCATTGTCTTTAGTGCAGTTGCCGTCCATTGCAAGTCATCGAATGTTATAGTCACCATCCATTCCATTTTGTTGTAATTTCATCTAACATCAATCATAGTTTTGTTCGATGTCCATCAAAATTTTGTTTAACAACCATCGCAGTTTCATGCAACATTTGTCGCAGTTCTGTTTGGTGTATGTTAGCTTCCATTCAACGTCTGTCAACTTCTATCCAACGTCTGTCAGCTTCCTCCAACGTTCGTCAGCTTCCTCCAACATCCATCAATGTTCGTCTGTCTAGTTCCATTCATTCGACCCCTTCTTTCAGACGTCCATCCACCAACGTTCATCCCCATCCTCGTTGATGTGTTATATTTTTCAAATTGTATGTACTGCGTACATACATATCCGATACCTTTCCATTACGGTTGCATTTAATTGCATAGGTCGTGTTAAAACTTTATAGCTAATGTTCTATATTGCTACAAAATGTTGGGGCATGGGACAACACCATGTCCTCGGATGATGAGAGTATTACCGCTTAGTGAAAGCCAAAATATCAGCTACAAAGTAACACACAATCATTTGAGTCAATTTTTTTGAACTCATGATCTTCACGATGGTACCATCAAGTGTTTACAGGACCACCCTCATCTAGTACAACTCCCACCAGGAATTCAGGTTTAGGTTACACTACATCAATAGTACATTAAAGTCCATTTAGAGGGGTTAATTAGTGGGGTACGCCTACTACTGCACCATCTTTCACAGCATCACCGTATATTTCGTTGCAAGCCATTACCTCTACATCCATATACACCATGGAGGTTAATAGTTATTCTGGGAAAATTGAGAAGTTTAGCGGAAGGTTAGGTACCATTTCTTTGAGGGGGTTCAAGGTAACTTTCTCAATTGTGGTTTGTGAATTAGAGTTGAAGTATCGCGCTAATTACACCAAGGCGTTCACATTCAAACAACTGGCCCGTTATGTGCATTATGAGGCATTGGATGTTTACGAGCAACATTCTCCAAGGATTTTGGGCTTCACCCAGATCCCCATTCCAGCTTATGCCACAACCATTACCACTGCCTCTCAAATTACATTCCAAGCTGCCATTGCTCATCATTAGACTATGCCCAATAATTCAGATTCAGTACCTACTTTAGTAAACTTTGTTCTTCAACAACTCATTATTGCTACCACAAACATTCCTCCCACCATCAATGCACCAGCTTTTGCTGATTTAGTGGGGGAATTTTTTCGAGTTCTTGAACTGGAATTTTTAATTAAGAGTTTTGAAAAAATTATGTAGCTCGCCACCTTCTCTCGGTAAAAGGATGAAACCTTCAAGATGCTCTACAAGAGGCTTTTCAAGCTTAGAGATGATACTCAGAGCATCACAAACCTGGAAGTTGCCCATCAATATCTTCATTCGTTGGAAGGTACTCCGACATTCCATGTGCAAGTTTTGCAATAGGTTTTTTGTAGAATTTGGAAACTCGTACACTTTGCTGGATGTGTACAACATTTATGAAAAGTTGGAACTAGCTCATGCACATTATGAAGCTAGTACTATGAGGCCTCCATCACGTTCAAGGCTTTAACCTCCACCAACTTCATCACATTCTTTTTCAAGGGCTAAAACGGTGCACTCGGTTGCACCCATCCTACCTTCTTGCAACTACCGTGGTAATCCTACCCACAAAGCTATTGAGTGCAGCATTCCTTCCAAGGATCTCTTTTGTGATTATTATGGGAAAGAGGGACATCATGAAGTTGTTTATTTTGCCAAATTCTCGAAATGGAAATAACTCTGATTTACCACGGCAAAATCTATTAACATCTTCCATTGCCCCTCAATCAAAAGCCAAGGCACTTCAGCCTTCCACTCAAGCTTTCCCCACCAAGGGTAATTTTAGTAAATGCTAAGAAATAACACAATTTGAAAAGAGGGAGGTGCTTCAAGCCCATGCCGCTCAAGTTCAAACTTTGTAAAATGAACTTGAATCATTGAGGGCCCAACTTGTTAATCTAAAAAACAAGTCTTCCCAACCAACTAATCATGCCCAACCTGTACAGGGTTCAAAATCATGGGAGGACCTCTTAGGTCATTCTATGGCCTTTCACACAATGCCATGGTTAGGGAGTATGTTCTTTCTAATGCACACAATTTTAGTCTCACACTATAATTTGCCATTTCTTTTTTGCCCTTCTTATTTCGTAACACAAGAGGCTAGTGTGGCACCAAAGTTTCTACCACTAGGTAGGTAATTCAGATTGATGGACTCGCATGTAATTCAAGTCCTATTACCAGGGCTAAAGGAGTTCGAACAGTCATGCCACAATCTTTTCGTCCTCTCAACACAAAAAAAGAATGCACTTTATTGGTGAGGGGCGAGGAGACTATTACACCACAAGTTGTTAGGGCATCAAATTTTCATGTCCTAGGAGTACATGTACATCAGGAAAACACACAATTTTCCACTCATCAGCTTATGGAGCGCTAACTTTAAATGCATGAAATGAAGCAAAAGCTTATGAGTACACCGTTGTTTAGTTTTCAAGATTTGAAGTTAAGCACAAGGACATAATTGCAGTACTAAAGGACACCCTAAACACTACATCAAGTCCTTTGCCAATCCTTAATCCACATGCTATAAGGGTCCCATCCAACACCTCGGAACGATAGTCAATTAGTTCATGTGTTGTAGATGGCATTCATAATTTGGTCACTAGTTCTAACATGGCTAAACTAGTGGGTTTTCCTACCTCTGATCCTACATTCACATATCAAAAGGGAGTTAAGAACACCTCACTTGTGGATTTGTTACTTAATAAAAGCGTTTTGGATAACCATTCTCTCCACAAAGTCTCTCACTCATTTCCGAAGGTGGTGCTTAGTGAGAAAACTTCCATCACCATTGGAGTTGCCATTGTTCGCAATACTGAGTTAGCAATCCAAGTGGGATGGCATACACCCAGAGTGGTACTTCTTGATACTGGTGCCCAACTAGTGATTCTTGAAGTTCAATTTGCCAAAAAGATGGGCATGCTCGATTCTAAACTACGGAAATCTATGTAGTAAATTCACATCGTTAGTGCAAACATAGAGGAAATATTTGGGGAGAGTTTGAATTTGATTACACTTAACTTCAATGAAGGTAGAGATCAGGGGCTTTGCCTATAGGTCAGTTATTTAGTCACAAATGCCACCAGTTACGATGTGCTCATTGGGCAAGAAGCCCTGTTTCCACTAAGTTTCATAATTGACAACTGGTTCGAGCATGCATATTACCGAGTGGATTGGGAGACTAATGGCCACCACCTAGGATACATACCCCTTGATTTACATGGGAACCATAGTCCTATTATTCACCATTGTATGCTCAAGGAAGCACACATTATTTCTTACATCCAACAAGCTAGCCACGAGTGGATAGAGGGAGATGAAGAGGAGACAACTTGTGCCCAAGCTACTAAGAGCTTGAAGGTGATTCTTACTGACATTCAACACGGACCAGAGGTTTTATAGGGGTTCAAAGCAGCCCACGAGCCCTTGGTCAAAGCTTTGTCTAGTTTTGAGAACATGGAGAGCCATGGCAAACCGATTAAGCCAGTACTTCATTAATTAATCACCTAGACATTGCCTAAGGAAGGGATTACATTACTAGAGCTCTTTGGTGGCATTGGTATAGGTTTCAAAGCCTTTCTATAGACAGGGATGGTGGTTCAAAGTTATTTTTACGTAGACATTGATCCTATTGTAAGGTAAGTGGCGACATCGAGAATGATGGAATTCAAAGCCAGATTTCCACAATAGTTTGCATCCATTGCATGGAAGGCCAGTTTCATTTTTTTGCCCTTTGACATACTAATTTAGAAGAAACATATGGAATTACTTAGCCCCATGGACCTCATCATTTCAAGTTGGGAGTATCAAGGATTTTTAGTGGTTGGATTTGGAAAAGGCTTGAGTGACACAAGAATCGGTCTCTTCACGGACAAGGTACAATTGATCACTTAGGCTTAATCCATTTCTCCTATGTTTGATTACGTAATTGAAAACATCCTTTCTCAGCTTGACAAGAGGGAGAAAGTCTAAAAGCATTACACATTGGTCAAGCATTACCTTGGAGAGCCACTCCTACTCGATGTGACACAATGTGGTTCCTATGCACACCAGCAGTGCAACTAGTGAACCAACCTAGCACCATTTTCAATTTTATAATTGGCTCTGAGATACACCATCAAGACCCCAACCTGTAGGTTTCTCACATATTGGATGATCAAAGCTCCTACTAACTAGTTACAAGGCAAGAGAAACCTCCTTGGTTTCTTGCAAACATAATAGGAAAACCAAGAGGTGCTTGGCCCACCTTTGTCTCCTTCCCAGGAACACATGCCTTTCAAGGAGATGGACCAGACTTGGTGTATCGTCAAGCTTCAACCACTTGGGATGGATCAAGCTCAGAAGAAAGAAAAAGGGCTATGGGGTTCCAAACTGGCACTATTAGTCACACCAAGGTGACTAGATTGGAGTGTAACGTTCTATTGGGGAGAAGCATGGACCTGAACTCCCTTACATGGTTATTGATAACCTGTGTATTCTTTCAAATGTACACAACACTAGCACTGATTCAATTAGCTTGCAGTTCTGGTGATGCGATTCCATGGCACCCCGACTAAATACATTTGCCTATGTTCAACATTCTACACTTCATTCTTAGTGTTGGGGGGAAAAAGTACCATGTAATTTGACTCAAGTTGTTTCTGATACACCTGAAAGTACATTTGTTTCTTGAGAAACAATTACAACCTTCTACGAATCTACGTAGTTGGATAGTGGAAAACCCAATACACAAGGTTCTTCAAACACATTTTCCAACTCCATTCCATGTGTTTCTAACTACCTTTTTGTTATGGGGAACCAATTCATTAAAAAGGAGAGAAACCGAGTCATAGACTTGCTAATTAAGTATGAGAATGTGTTCGCATTCTCAATGAAAGACTTAGGTAGGTGTAAGACCATGCAATTCTCTATAGAACTTATAGATGAGACACCCATCTATCAGAGGAGGCATAGGTTGAGCAGACATGAATGGGAACTGGTAGATGAAAGATGCAAAAAGCTCTATGAGGTTGGTCTCATTTAGCCATTAAGTTTTGATTTCGCAACCAATATAGTAATGCCAACAAAGAAGGATTCAACTGGATTATGGACTGAAAAAAGGATGTGTGGCGATAATAGGCCTTTGAACTTGGTTACACCTCAGGACAAGTACCCCATGCCCATCCCTGAAGAACTATTTGATAGCATTGGAGATTTAAACATCTTCACAATTGTGGATTTAAAGCAAGGATTCAACCAGATTATGCTTGCTGCGAAGGAACGCAAGAAAATGACATTCCATGGAAGCAACAAGTTGTGGGAATGGCTTATGATGCCTTTTGGATTGAAGAATGCACCTGTTTTCTTTCAACAAATCATGGACCGGGTTTTCAAAGGGGTAGATTTCATGAAGTGCTACATATATGATGTCCTAATGCATAACAAGGGATTCTTGCAACATTTGGCTCATCTTGAGGAGTTATTCAAGAAACTCCACGAAGTCAATATGAAGATCCATCTTAAAAAGTGTGAGTTTGTTGTCATTTCAGTAGTCTACCTTGGACATAGAATTTTGCCAAATTATTATGGCTCATTGAGCCAAAATAATAACCATTTTGGAGATGCCCAATCCTATTGATGTTCACACTTTGAGGAGTTTCATCGGATTATGTAATTACTACAAGATTTATGTCCAAGACTTCAGTATTATTGCTCATCCTCTCTATGCATTGTTAAAGAAAGATGTTGCTTGGACATGGAATGAAGAGGCTAAGGAAGCTTTTAATACACTCAAGGAAAAGCTTTCAGAATTCCCCATTTTGAGGAGACCTAATTTTAACAAGGTCTTCATTCTACACATTGATTGGAGTGCTTTTGGTATTGGTGCTATTTTTGGCCAACTTGATGAAAAAGGCAAGGAATATGTTATCACCTATGCATCCCAAAGCAACAACAAGGTTGAGAACAACTACTTTTCATACGAGGGGGAGTGTCTCATTGTTGTATGGGCCATCATACATTTCAGGCCCTATCTTTATGGCACCAAGTTCATTTTGTATACCGACCACCAACCTATCAAATGGTTGATGACCAATGACAAGTTTACTAGTAAGTTAGCTTGTTGGGCATTTATACTTCGAGAATATGAGTTCAAGGTTATTCACCAACCTAATATTACACATCAAAACATGGATACCATGTCACGGAGACCCCTCACTACCTTTGAAAATTTCTTAAAAGCCAAGCAAGATTTTGACTAGATTCCAACAGTACATGTATTTTATGCATTTAGTTATACTGCAATGTAACCTAGTTGAACATCCCATTGTGGATATATGGGAGAACTTGGACACTTTGAAATTTTCTTTAGCATGAGGAACATCCTCCCCAAATTACATAAAGTCAGCGAGATTGCATACAACAACAATCTAAACGTTACTCATGGAGGGACAATCACCTCGTCCGATGCTTATCACAAGGCAACAAAGTGGTTCCTCCACCACATGAACGGCTTGGTTTTATTTAGAAGGTACATTCGAAGCTTGGACATTTTGGAGTTAAGCGTACTTATAGCCTTTTCACTCCCCATTACCATTGGAAAAATATGTATGTTCAAGTTTGAGACGTCATTGCTAGGTGTGAATAATGTGTTAGAGTGAGAATTTCCTTTTCTTCTCGACAGCTTTTTATTCAGGGCATGTTTTATCGCTGGTCATGTGATTTAGATGAAGAATTACCACAGACCTCGAGGGGTAATGTCTACATCATGATTATGATTGAGCATTTTTCAAAGTGGGTTGAGCTTGTTGCGTTGCTGGACAAGTCATCACATAGCACCAATCAGGTTTTTTTATAACAGGTCCTAAGTAGGTTTGGGGCTTGTGCTGAATGCCTTACTGATCAAGGATTAGAATTCAAAGGATAATTCAAAGGATAATTCCAAGACCTACTTTATCATGCTCTCATTGACCACCGTCAGATTTCAAGGGATCATCCTTAAGCTGATGGCCTTGTAAAACAGATGGTTCATAAATGCAAAAAAGGACTTCGGAAGATTTGCCTCACTAAGAACAAAGAAGATTGGGACTTGGCCTTACCTTACATTGCCATGAGTTACAAGATGTCCAAACATGCCTCTTTGTCTCATTTCGCTCCTTCTATTCTATTTTTTGGGAGACATCCCATTCCACCTTCTTCCATTGCTGTTCAAATGGACCAAGTTGTGGACTTGGACTCGCCAGCCACTTGGGCTAGGGTCATCGTAGAAAGGGCTGCTCTATTCAAGAGGGTTATGCCTATGGCCATGAAAAACTTGTCCATTGCACAACATTGAGACACCTTATGATATGCACACACATGAGGTGGCAAATACAAACTTAAGGTGAGATAATTTGATGTCAGTGACTTTATGTATTTCTAGCAGCAACCTAATGATATTCTAGACACTTCTTATGGTCACATTATCTTGAGGATTAAGGCGATCAGGCCTTTAGGTGTGTTGGAGTTGCAAAAAGTTAACGGACGCATAATTTGGGATCACTCCAAAAACTGTGCGCCCTGCCAGTTGCCGAACTTGGATCCTACCATCGTCACATCGATTTGGATTCCTCCACTTGACTATCCATGTCAGGTATGTTAGAAAAAAATGATGCTGATAAGATGCTGTTTTGTGATAATTGTAATGGTGGATACCATCTACTTTGCTTCAAGCCGAAGCTCACTCAAGTTCCCACTAGCATTTGGTCTTGTTCATCATGTTTTCCTGTAGCACCTTGATTTATTTAGACCATGCCACACTTTTCCCAACTCAAGTCTACAAGGGGATACATGAGAATTTCATCTTAGCCTCCTCTTGTGCATTGTATATATATGTGCGTGCATCTCTTTTTGGTCGATTAGTTTCTACCTTTGATTAGTTTTAGTTTTTTTGTTCAATAGTTTACTATGGATTTACACCCTTACAACATCAAATGTCACAACACTACACGTCACGACAACTGTCATGCCCATATGCATGGCCTCATACATGATGGCTGGTTACGGGCATGCTAATCATACCTTTAGGGTTAATGTAAGCTCTTTGGGTTAATGTATGTTCTTAGGTTACTATATGCTATTAGGTGTTTTAGGGTTATGGTTTGTTTAGGGTTTTAACTTTGTTGACAGTTGTATAAAAAACCAAGCTCTTCCTTTCTCTTATCAACTTTTCTAGAAGTCCTTTGTTAAGAAGAGAATCCTCCATAGTTAGACTGGATTTCTAAATGCTCATGGCGGCTATTTACACGGCCACCGTTTATATACACTACATTTTGTTTCCTTCTTTTCAATTTAATATACATGATAATTTCATCTCAGCCTCCTCTTGTGCATTGTATATATATGTGCATGCATCTCTTTTTAGTTGATTAGTTTCTACCTTTGACTAGTTTTAGTCTTTTTGTTCAGTAAAGTTTACTATGGATTTACACCCTTACAACACCGAATGTCATGACATTACACGTCACGACACCAATGGAAAATGGAAAGCTTATACTAGTGTCGATTGGATATGACTTTTCAAAAGAAAGTTTAAGATGTTTCTTTAAAAATTTGCAATAAAAAATCATTCAATTTTTTTCATCTAACACCATAATAGTTGAATGTGTGAAACTAGTTCTTTAATTAGTTTTACAATTTCTTGATCAATAATATAGATTAATTTATTAGTTAATATAACTAATTGAAATTTGAAATTATATAAAATAAAAAAGTAATTTATTATTAGTTGTTTGCAAAACTTAACATTAACCTTAAACTCTAATCCCAACCTCTGGGCAAAGCCAGATCATACCTAAGGCTGCTCTTTGCAAGAACTGTTCTGGCAATTGTTTAAGCTCATGCATATTGCCCATGGTGATAGATTGCAGATGCTTGAAAGGTTTTAGGAGCTTAAATTGAAAGAAAAGATAGCGATAGCTTTGCAATCAAAATTCTAGGCTTCTAGGTTGCTTTAATTAAGCAACCATTCATACAAAAGAGGCTGGATTACAAAATTACTGATGTAAGCTCCTTCAATGATGATGGAGCTTGCAAATCATCAAAAATCAAAAGGAGAATAACAAGGTGAGATGCCAAATATCCATTAAGAACTTCTGTCTTGTGCATATTTGAGCTCCTATTTTTGTGCTTTTTCTTTTGTCCTGCATGGTTTTGCATAGAATTGCACTACACAGTTTTAATTCTTCTGCAATTTTTATTCTATAAATTTTTTTGCATGTTCTGCTATCACAAATGATTTCAAAGCTAACACCTCTCCAGAAACACTGAGCATATCAACAGGGTTTCTTTTTTCAAATTCCTCAATCAGGTCCACGAACAACGATCTCCAACATTAATTAGCATTAAATGGTAGCTGTTCTTGGTGGGTTGTACCATTCTTACAAGTGGCAACCTAAGAAGTGTCTAAGTCTGGATGTGACTAATTTTTATTGTTTTTTCAAAAGTGGCAAAAACTTTGGCTATAAATCAAATATCTTCATAGTTTTTTCGAATTTTCCAACTTGCAAAAACTTGCAAAAAGAAAAGCACACTAAAACCAAGCAACAACATATATTTCAGCTCTGAACCACAGCAGTATTATTTTTTATTAAACATATGCCCAGGATCAAACTTGTCAAACCTTGGGGCAGAACCAGGCTGCTCTACACATGGCCACTTTTCGCACTCGACAGAGCTTGTTAGGGGCTGTCTAGCATCTGCCCTAGATCAAGGTTAGAAGTTTGTGAGTTGTGACCTCATTGTAATGCATCTCTGTGTCACTGGAGTTTTATGAAGCTTGGCTGACTCTGATGGCATCAATCAATGTTTGGAAGCTGGCTTTTTGGGCTTTTGTGTTGCCTGAAGTTGATGTTCACTCGAATGGAGGGTTGAGCTTTACACCAGGTGAGTCATCTGAAGGGGGCCTTTTACCAAATGCCAGTTTGCCCCATGTGGTTGCCTTGAGCAGGGGACCCTCATTTCGAGAAGGCCAGGCTCTACCACAATACTTCTTTGGACATGGCCAAATTTTTTAAAATGCTGTTTCTTTTTTTTTGGGAAAGAAATGGACAAAATCCATTGCAAGGAGAATGAGCAGTACAAATGTTTTTGAATCTCTCTCTCTAATTCAAAATACTAGTTCGCAATTCCAATGCAATTTTTTTTACAAGAATGAAGGTCACCCAAGGTCAAATAAGGCTCAGTCTATTCCCATGGAACTTCCAATTTGAGAATTCTAAGGAATTTACTTTAAATGAGTGAATGAATGAATAAAAGTTGTTGCTCTCCAGTAAGTTGCTGCTTAATCAAAGGAGAATGAATGAATCTGAGAAATCTCAAGTCAAATTTGCTTGAACTACAATTAACAAGGATGAACTATTTATCAGCATGAAAAAGGAAACTTCAAATTTAAAGCTTTTGGACAGGGCGAGAATTTTGCCATTTTGGCGAAATTTTCCCCCAAAATGGCCAAATTTTGCCATTCAAAATGTTGTTGAATGTCCAGTGCAAAGGAAATTTGTGTTGTTTGAGGCGCCAAAGAATTAGCTTGCTAAACTCTGCCAGGGTTTAGGGTTTAAGATCAGCCATGACGCTCAAGCTTGCCACAGATGACCTACGATTGTCGTGAAGCAGCAGCAGCTTTGGAGTCGTTTGTCGTCCAACCAAGGGATTGCAATCTGACTTCATATCACGAGAGTTTTCCCGATCGAACTTTCAATTCCACGCTTGGCAAGAGATGAATATCGAGACTGACGTTTTGTGAGCCTCCGGTCTTTGGTTTCGGTGGAGGTTTTCGAGGTGGATTCCAGTTTGACGAACCTTTATCGGGGCACGAAATTATATGAAACGCCTTGTCTTCACTGCCGTCACTGCTGATCATCTCGCCAGAGACGCCATGGTCGATCTTCCGTGCATCGACCAGCTGCATCAGCGCCGCTACCTGACAGTTCTTCATTTTTCCAACAACGACCAATGTCGGTTTACAACACGCCTGTGCAGGATTGTCTGTGAGATGCCGGGCTCCTGATGAGCAGCTTCAGCTATGGATTTACAGTCCTGCACGTTAAACTCGACGCAATGAGCAGAAACAAAAAAATATCATAATATTGCTGGGCCTGGAAATTTCACCAACTACAAAACATATAAAATTTTCGATAGAAGAGAATTAATACCAGACATGCGGTCCTTGTTCCTGACCCTGGAAATGATAACGTTTAGTAGCTAAGATGAAATCTGGAGAAGGAATTTGGAGGAAGTCTACCAACCTGGAGTTAGCTGCACATTACAATAGAGAGAATGAGGGGTAAATTACCTGTATGGTTATGGCTGGAAGGTGAGAATATTGGGGTCGCGCGCACTAGCCAGAATCGAATATTGTTGTGTGGATGGAGACGACAGTTCAAATATGCTAGAGGGTGAAAAGCGTGCTTTTGTTCCAAGGATTGAGATAGTTCCGAAAATTGAGAGATGTGTTACAAAGGAAAATCAAGAAATATATTTATAGGAAGTGACCCTGGGACTCGGAGAAGTTGTAGCAGCTGGTCCGTCTTCTTCTTCTTTCTTTTCTTGTTCTGTCTTGTTTATGCGTATAATCGACTAGCAAGCAGCAAGAAGGACAACGCTGTGCAATTACAAAGTTCCAACATATACAGACTGTCTGTATAATTTGGGGGAGAATTCGAGGGCCCTTCTAGCAGGACCTGAAGAAGAAGGTCCACAAGCTCCGTGTTATTACTGGTTTCCTTGTGAGGTTTCCCAATTGAGAGATCTGGAAAACCCATTGCCATCTTACAGGACTAGTCGACGGGATGACTTCTAGATTACTTCTTCTTTCCAAGCGTTTTTTCTTCTTCCCCAATTTCATGCGCGTAACCGACTGTCGGAAAGACAAGCAAATCACAAGAAACCACCAACATCAAATAATTTGTTGAGGCATGTAACGTGTATGGGGCGTATATGTTTCCTTATAAGATTTAATCTGAACTTCTCGAGACTATTAGATTTCATTTATTTTATAAAATGACGAAATTTCTTCTGATCTGAGTCCCTACACTTAAATTTTTTTTAAGAGTAAAATGACGAAATTTCTTTTCCTCCGCTGATCGTCAAGGCGCTGGTCCTGCAGGGTGCAGCTGGGCAGGACTATGATTAGTGCAGCACAACACAGGACTTATTACAGTGGGGCACATCAGTACAGATCATCAGAACTTGATGCCAGACTGCTGTTGTGCCTGATGTAACCTGCAACATTGTTAGTGCCTGACTGCCCACCTCCAACGACAACAGTTTCACCTTGTCTTGGCGTTGCACCTCTCGCACATAGTCTACTATAGGCCAAAGGAGAGCTTCTACATTCAGAAGTAGCAGCTTTTTAGTCGAATTGCTTGAATTGTCATGTTTCACCGTCTTTTCCTTTCTTGCTTGTAGATTTTCTTTGCGAAACTTTTCAAACTCTCACAAATCTAAATCTAATTCGTGCTTAGAATTACAAGTAAAATCCAAAAGCAAACTTGAGGTCAAACATAATGATTCATGTTATGGTCTACATAATGTTGCTTTATGCGTTCAATTGTGCACCAAATTCGACTTGGCTTGCCTATCGTAATTTTCATTATCACAAGTTGAATCCTTTTCACCCATGTTGTCACTTCTGCCCGTGATTTGGAGATAAAAAAATCACCCAACATCTTATGTTTTAAAACAAAACAAATAGTTTGTTTGTTTGTTTTTTTTAATTTTTTTTAATCAAACCTTCAACAACAAAATTAAGTTCAACAACACAAACATAGACTCGGGTCCCAATTATGGAACCAAAAGATGTAAGTCACAAGTGAATCTAGGACCGAAACTATGTATGTTTATTACATAGGTATAGAAATTTATGTTCTTGTTTGCAAAAATATTTTTTCACCTTTCTATTGTCTATGTATAATTAGTAACCCACACCATTTTCCTATCATGGATTTCATATAAACTACACCAAAACCTTTCAAAACTAAAATCTCGAGACCTTTCACAATTCTATTCCATGAAATTTTACATTCATATAACAATTTATTTCTACAAGTGAAGGTGCTTCTAAAGGTCACAAACATCCACTGATACCCTAACCAAAAGGAAACTAAACAAGAAATTTACTAAAGTCTACACGTCACATGGCTCCCCATGTGATTTCACATGCATAATAAATGGCAAAAACTTTTCGCATAAATTATCATGTGTGAATCAATGCACCTTAATGTGCCAAAAACTTATCACATGACTTTTCACATAAATTTTCATGTAAAAGTCAAGCATTATGACCAAATCATAATTAAACTATGAAATCCTATTAACAAGTAAATCACAAAACTTAAACGTTAAATAATTACATAGGTAATAATCTAACTATATCAAATCACAATTCGATAGTTGGAGGGGAAGTTGGGCAAAAGCCATGTCAATAAATATCAAATTAAACATGAGTTTGGGTGGTTAATTAGGTAAAAGGGGAGAAATTAATGAGAAGCCCTTCAACTCCCATTAATGAACTTAGATATGGGAAAGGTTGTGCATTTTCTCCTAATTCAAACAAGGCATATTCCAATTTCATTTCCTTCTTTGTTTTAAAAAGAACTTTTACTTTTGGTTCTCTTTCATTTTAATTTTGATATCAAGTTGTGGTTCTTGGTCTAATTAATATTTCAAAATTGATGGAACTTATGTGGCATGTAAATGGGTTTTTTAAATACAAAAATTATTTGAAGAAAAAAATGAAAGCTAGTCTTATTTGGAATTGGATTTAGTTTTAGCTCCATGCATTATAATCTGCACACAACCCAATATCATGAATTATGTCATATTTATGTTATTCCACCAACTAAAGGCCTCTTTCCAATAGGCTGTTGTGATCACAACTATAAGCCATGTTTCTTTTAAAGATTGTCTAATGTGAGGAGATTGTTAATATGGAAGATGTTAAATCAAGGCTCCTATATTAAAAAAAGATTTTAACAATATTCTAGTGAACAAGAACCCAATTGCATTGAATATGTTTACATTTTTCCAAGCAGATCTCGATAAAGATTCAATTTTGATCTTGTATCATACAACCAGCCTTCAACCTGACCTAGTAACCATCCCCATATTTAAATTCGAACCGGCCCTCTATTGAACCTAAAACAAGTTTTGTTGAAGGTTGGACTTGCTAAACGTGGAATTGTTCATCAAGAAAATTTAACGTAACCCCAAAGCTCATAAGTTTTAGTATTTGAGAATGTCTTCTAGATTCAAAACCATATGGGCTTCAATTTTTGAAAAAAATCTAGACCCAAGAAGGGGACAACACTTGTATATACCAAGCTATTATCAATACCACATGCAATCCATCTTAAACATGGCGCCTTGGTGGGTGCTGGTTCACTATGGCCAAGTTTTGAAAATTGCTAAACCATGAAGTTTACTTTTCTGGACTTGAAATGCACATTGGGGGAGAGCCAGTGTTTTTGTATTGGCAAATTTTTGCCAAATTTCAACCTGAAAATATGACTTTGACCAGTACAAAGGATTTTCATGGAAAATTTTGCCCAAATTCGCCAAATTTTTTATGATAAGTTCCAGTAGGTAGAAAAGAATATAGAAGGATTTTGTTGTTTTTATCATAGCTAGATTTGGCTAGATAATCACCACTTTGGTTTCATCACAAAATCTTTAAGAAAAACATTGGGCAAAGGTTGTTGCTTAGTTGGCTAATGCAATAACTATGCATTGGAAGAAAACAAGGGATTTGGAAATCAAAACAGTATTTAGCCAACTTGTAATTTTTTTTACAATTAGGTCCATTGTTTTTGTTTCCTTTTCATTTTATCCTTGATTTGTTTAACATAATAGAGAAATTTGTATAGTGACTTTATCTTTGGGCTTTCTTTTCATCCTTTTTTTAAAATTTCAATCTCAAACCTTGTTATTTGTAAAGGGTGAAAACACACTAAAGGTGAACCACTTTTCACCCAAAAAAATGATGTATAACAAGTATTATAGTACGCAATAAATCAAAATCTTGGTGGTATTCTTTGACTATGATAAACATAAGTAAGAAAATTAAAATTTTGCATGACAACATTTTGGAATTCAAAGTTCACTTTGAGTCAAAATTAATCTTGATCAATGGTTAGATGAAGAGAATTTGGATAAAATTAATGTACATATAATATATAACTTACAATTTTACTTAAGGCTTCATGTTAATGGTTCATGAAAAATAACAAACAAAAGAAAATTAAAAAAATAATGCAACGCCCATCTATAAAATGTCCTCCTCTTTGATACATTGGGGTGGCCCCTTCATAGTAGACAAATTATGGGACTCATTACTAGGGTATAAAGTCCTATTGTTTTGAATGCTTCATGCCTTGGAGGGCATGAAGCTATTCAAACATTTATGACATGAATTTAAGGTTAAGGCCATTTGTTTTATGATTGGGCTATTTTTTTTAGCAATGCCAAAGGAGTTTGCCATCTAGTTTTTTTCATCATTCGATGAAGGGGTTGTGGGTTGCTATTTGCAGCGATGCACAATTATGATGATGCATGATGTGTGAAATTTGTTGGGTTGTCCATTTTTTCCTTTTGAATTTACTAAGTTTGTGAGTTTTGTTGATGAACTTTGTGTGGTTCTTTTGATTTTGGAATTGTGATGTGTTGTTTAGCATTGATGCGTTTGAAGGCTATTGGTGAAGTAAACAACTTCTTAAGATGGATTTGATACAAGCTAAATTTCTTTTGCAAAAACTTAGTAGTTGGTAGTTTGTGAATTTAAAAAAAAACATCTTTATTATTGTGATTGTTGAAGAGAAAAATGTTCTCAACAAAAGTCTATTTTTTCTCTCTTAAATCTCCATTGGATAGACAAAATTCAGACAATTGTTGGGTTTGAATTTAAAATGTACAAGTTTAGAGGCATTAGAGATGATGAAAGGCTTTAAGGGGTTTGGGAGCTTGTTGTTGTGATTTTGGAGGCTCAAGTTTGGTATATTTGAACCAAAGTTTTGGGTGTGTGAGTTTTGAGTGTTGAAAGGGAGTCAAACCCATGAAAATGGGAACTCCAAGAAAAGATGGGTTTTTGAATATTTGCACATGCATAGATTGGCAATTCTTTTTGTTGTAGATTTGGTTGTGGGGTTTATCTGTCTCTTGTTCAAGTTTCATAGTATTAATGAAACATTTCAAAACTTGGGTTTAGAAAGGGTCCGTCATTCATCTCTATTTGTTAGGGTTTTATGTGGTGCATCATTACATAATTATGTTGGTGATTCTGTGGTATAATGGAAGTTGAAAGGTGGAATCATATGTGTGTGTTTTGGAATCACAAACAAGGATTATGATAGCCATAAAAGTGAACTCAAAATGTTTTGATCCAATTGTGCCTTCAAGAACAAAATTTGGATTGTTGTGAAAATAAAATTTACCATTTTTTTTTGTGTGGAAAAACCATGTAATTCTATTTTTGTGCTATCTATTAGATTGATGGGAGTGTAAAGATACTTTGTCCTTGTTCTTTTCATACGCATCCTTAATGTAATTCTCCTTTTGGTACTTTGGTAATCAATACATTCTTCCAATACTATGATGTGTGTCATAGCTTTTTATAACCTAGATGATGTGGGAAGTAGGGTTTTTTTTGGGCAAAATATCATCATGTTTTGACATGAAAATCTGATTTCAACTTGTACATTATTGTTTTCTTTTTCAATTTTATGATTTAAAATTAGTTGCAAGAATCCCAAGCAATGATTTTGTTGTGGCAATTTTTTGTTATTTTGCACAAATTTTTAAAAAAAGAATATTTTGTCATAAATTCCATGTTTTTAAAACATTTCACCAAAAATGAATTTAAATCTTAAAAATTGCCAAAAAACACCAAAATTGCATACAACATGAAAAGGAGATCAACATTTTTCTATTTTCATGTTTTGAATATCACCAAATTTGGCTACATATTCTTATGGGTGATTGTCACTTCAACAACATCACAAGATTCACAAAATTGAAAAAAAACACATACACACACAAATCCCAAGAAAGATCTTGAATTGATCATCAAAAATTGCTTTTAAAAAAATTCAATTTTTTAAAAAATATAACAAAATTTTCTGTTCAAAATATTATCTTGCAATATTACAAATCAAGAGTTTTCTATTATTTTTTTTGATAGAATATAGTCATATTTTCTAGTTGTATCAAACATTGGAAAAAAATGGTTTCAATGAAAACATGTCAATAATTAAACCAAAACTCAATTGAGTTTTTGATTGAACATTTATCAATGGTGTTCTTGAATAAAAAATGTAATGACATGTAGGTGTCCTTTTTAATAAAGGAGACTAAAATTAGGTAACATGGTAGTATTAATTTTCTTTTTAAAATTTTAATACTAATTCTAAAAATAATTTAAAAAATAAATTAAAATTTATTATTCATTTTTATTGAACTATTGACAAGTCCAAAATGCAATCATGTTCAACTCATGACTCTAATGACTTTTAAAAAATTTATGTGTTTATTTAATTTTTTTTTTGAACTAATTGACAAAAGTTCACCAAACTTGCAACAAATTGTCATGTTCATGACATTTCCAAAGTAAGATTTGAACCCTTACTTTCTTGGCCATAATTTATTAAGGCTCTTGCCATTTGACCACTATCTCATGTGATGACAAAAATTGTTATTATAAAATATGTTAACACACATTTTAAAAAAAAATTCACATTACAATTTATTACATAATTAATTAATTTCATAATAAAATTAATTACACATGTACATCATTGATATTTTTATTTTGTTTTATTCATAATTTAATTTCATAATTACATCTAGATAAACCCGATGGTTGGGGGTAAAATTTTAGATTAGTCTAAGGTATATACTATGTCAATTTAAAGATTTTATAATTAAATATGATTCATTTATTTTTAAAAATATTCAATATTATGATATTATTATTTTTCTAGTTTTTTAAAATTACAAATATCCATGGGTATGTATCACAATCTTCTTAAATTTTATAAAAAAGAAACCACATTTTTTGCCTCCCAAAAGTGAAAGGAAGACAAATAAATCGTACCTTGCTGCACCTTACTTGAGCCTCTAGTTTCTTTTGATAGAAATGTCACTTTAGTGGCTCATTGCCATGTAGTCCACTTTAGTGACCTGTCCTCCTCCTTTGTAAAACTTGTCCTTATTTTCAAAAGGTTTCTTTCTTGGTATTAGGACCTCCAACACCCTTTCTTCAAGCCAAACTTCACCTTGTTCAACCTAACAAGTAGGGATGTCACACACAAACAAATCTGGCAAGCACACACCAAAGCTTCCCAACCTCCTCCTCTTTTTTTTACTTACAAAACAGAAAATGAATACATAGAGTAGCCAACCACAAACATGGGAGGTTTTATCCTCTTGTTATTTATTTTGTTAAAACTTTCACAAGTTTCTGTTGTTTTTCCAAAAAATCCAAAAAGTGATCCCGTTTCCTTTCACTTTGTGGGAAATCTTCATAGTAATGTTTCCGATCTCTGCTTTTATTGGATCAAACCCTACCATAGTCACAACCCCAAAACCAATAGACCTTAGCACTATTGATCCTATCTAAGGGATGCTTGCGCTAGGAGGGTTGGTAAAACTTCTAACTACTTGTTGGTCGTGAATTGTTTGTAGGTCAGAAGTCAATTGTTCCTCATTGGAACTTGACATAATTCTTGCAACACCAATCTTAGTGCAATTTAATTGAACTAGTTAAGTGGACCTCCTATTCTGATACCAGAAATAAGGGGTCAATAGAATATTCTTTTTATACTTATAAATTCAATTGCATGAACATAACTTAAAATAAAACTTCACAAAACTTAATCAATTCATCAAATCAATTTCCACAAAGCAAAACCAATAATTGTATTGATTTTTGTAACAAGAAATCTATGAGTCTAAGGGGGTCATATCGTTTTAATCTTTTTCTCATGAACTTCAACAGACATTGTTTGGCATAATAAAACATTCAAACTACCAAATCCCCAAGAATGCAACTAAACTTCATAATGCTAACAATATATGGAAGTAGAACAAATTCTTGAGATAATGCACATAGTTTAAATAATAGAGGTAACAATAGTTTATATTAAAAAAATGTATGCAATTATCTAGAGTCCTATCAAATATAACCCATCAACCCTTACTGGAGTTCCTGATGGAAACCCATAACAACAAACACGTTATGTATATTGGAAATCCCAATAGAACTCCATACCCTCACTTTTCAGAATTGTAGATATAGAATCCCAGACATGTAGATAGATACCGCAGACAAAAAATACAATTGCCAAACTTTGTAGCTCGCAAGATCCCTAATGATCTTCATTACTCCCCCATCACAAACTCCTACACCTAGTCTTCAATTGCATTAAGCTAAAGGACATAAGGCACAACGGAAACAACTTATCCTTCAAAAATATAATCATCTACACCTTGAGGCATTCTTCCTTCTAGTGCCATTAGGTATTGCAGTTTGTCTAAACACTAATGCACCCATCTCCCATGACAAAACAAAAAGAATAGAAAATCACAAGAAATTAACTTCTTCTTCCTTTGCTCCCAAACCCCAAAAAGATGCCTCCCTTGCAGAACCACCCTCCTTCATATATGCACAACTCCTCATCCTTCGGTAATCCCAAGCACCAATTGGACTCACATTCACTAGAGGCTTCATGAAGAACAAAAACCAACCTAGATGAGCTTGCAAGCTCACACCCTAAATTGGGAAAAGCAAAGCGCTAGCCTTCTTCTTCCTCCTTGAATGCAAACTTGCAAATATAAAACACACAAAACAAAACCACATACTATTTTAGCGTCCTCATAAAAGTTACTATTTTCCATCAACCACCACTTTAGGGCAGTACCTGGGCAACCTTTTTTCACTTTAGGGCTCCTTTTAGTTCAGAGGCTTACCGAAATTCCGGGCTTCCCTCAGCTGCCACCTTGGGCAGGTGCCTTCTTTAGGTGACAACCTAGGGGTCTTAACCCTTAATTGACATTTGACCAAACAGTCCCAATACAAAAGTTGGACCGGCCTTCATAAATGTGCACCAATTCGTCATGAATTTTGTCGGAATTTTATAAATGCAACTCAGTATATTATTCAGGATCCAGGGAAACCAGCCATCTAGCCTACCTTGGAACCAACAAGCCTTTACATAGCGTACTACAATCAGGCCAAAAATATATCTCTCTTTTCCCTGATTTGGAAAAGAAAAACAATTTCCTCCTACCCAAATTTCAACATTGTGGTGGCCCCCTCACAGTTGACAAATTATGGGACTGATTACTAGCCAGGCTGCCTTGATAGCTTCATGTTTTGGCATTTGAACATTCTTTATGTGATATTCCTTTTGCCAATTTGTTATGTGCTCAGGCAATATCATGTCTTTTCCAGTAACATGATGTGTGAGTCCTGGCATTTGGGTCATACTTCTGGTTTGTATAGCCTAGAGGCCACATAATGTTGGGGGCAGGGCTTTTTCGTGCCAATTTTGTGCCATGTTTTTGTCTTGACGAATCTCATTTTGACTTCTTTTCAGTGTTTGGATTTACAATCCCAGAAAACAGTTAATTATCAACACTTATTTTCAGAAACAGTTCATACTATCGAAATTCTGCTCCAAAATAGAAAATTGCATCACAAATTGAAAAAATCCTTTCAAAACATATCTAAATATGACAACTGTTTCTTAAAAAAGGGTATCTTGGATCAAAGAATTCTCTCTTTGTTGTGTTTCGCATTAAAGAAAAAGGCTGTTTGTACACAAACTTTTTAATAAAAAAAATGACCCACATTGGCCATAATTCTATAATATGTTCCAACAGGTACATCCATGTTCTAGACGGATTACTCACTGTTTTTTTTTCTACAAACAAATTCTCATGTTGCACCAAAAGTGGCCATCAGCCACACAAGGATTTAGCCAAAACTGGCTCGATGACAAATGGAGAAATATAAAAGCTAGTAAATTATCCTATTACATGTTGGCTAACCACTAGAACCTTTTAAATAAATATGTGGATTTCAAAAGAAGAACAATAGAAATCTGACCAAATCCTCCAAAAATCCTGGTAATTTTGTAACTTTCTTCTTGGAATTGTGGCAAGTTTTTTGGAAATTTTCCAAAATTTTCCCTTGACCATGTTGCTTAGGACATTTTTTAATAGGAAAATGGAAAATTTTCACCAGCAAATAAATCACTGAGATAACTACATGTTTTTACTTTCATATCTAGTTTATAGCCAAAATCTGGCTAAATCTTCTTATGGATGATCACCACAAGTTTGGCTACATCACAGAATTGAAGAAACTGACAAAAATAAAATAAAAAGGGGATGGGACGATTCAAATTTAGCTTGTGGGATTTTCGTTCTGACTCCCCCAGCTCGGGATATATGACTTGTTAAGACGTTTTTCCTCGCTTCTCGATTCCGGCACTCTTTGCAGTTTCTTTTAATTTAGACAGTGCTCAATTGCGAATTACTGGTGAGTACGAATTGCAAATTGACGTACATACAAAGTGTGGAATAGTTAATTTAGCATGATGTCTAATTAAATCTCATTTTCAAGACAAACTTTCAAGTTGAGAAAAGCTAACAATACAACAAGCCTACCTGACATATAAAGTACAAAAAGCAGCAAAGTTGAACCCTCGCGTGAACGGTTAATTGCGGTTGCCTCTTATGGCAATTGCAGTTTCCAATTCTGGTGGTAATGACCACCATGACTTCTCAATGGCCTGTCAGAAGTCCACAGGGGAGAGACATATCCGGGAACCTTCAAACTCCAACGAGTGGATAAGACCAATATGCACTTGCTGCCTAGCTCTAACAAGGATATCCATATATATATCATGTTAATAGTTGAGATAAACTCCTCAAATTATGTACATTATCAATTTATAGTGAAAAATCACACAAGTTTTGGATATGGTTCTCTTCATATCTGGTAATTAAATCCATGTTCATATCCTGGGAAAAGAAAAGAGCATACATACAGGTCTATAACCTGATGTAGCAGCACTGGTGAAGACCTAACTAGAAAATCAAATGGTTGAATTTTAGCTTGTAAAGTTAATTAAGAAGGGCTGAATCCCAAAACCAAATTTTTTGTGCTTAATGGATCTCATGATTATCCTGGGCCAGCAATGAATTACTTTCTAAAACAATTTCAGAGATCAAATTTCCCAGGTTGTTTAAATAGTCCACTTGCTGCCACCTCCATCGCCATCCCCATTACAGAGCTTCGTCCACTTGCTGCCACCTCCCTCACTATCCCCATTACAGAGCTTACCCCACTTGCTGCCACCTCCATCTCCATCCCCATTACAGCGCTTACCCCACTTGCTGCCACCTCCATCTCCATCTCCATCCCCATCCTTCGTCCAATTGCTCCCACCTCCATCGCCATCCCCATGACAACGCTTACCCCACTTGCTGCCACCTCCATCTCCCTTGCCATCCCCGTCTCCCACTTTCTTCGGACGTCTTCCTGCAGAATGCATGAGTTGGGTCATGTCCCGTGTAGCTGGAGGCCAAGGAGGTGGCGAAGGTCCACCATCGCCGTGGGTGTAAGGGCCGATCAGATCAGTACTACCACTACTGTTGTAGATTGACATATTGCTACCTCGTCCCATGGACTGTGCAAGACTTTGAAAACTCTGTTTCAGCTCTGTACGAAAGAAGTTGCAGCTGGTATTCTACCTAAACATGATAAAAAAAACCAATAAAAAACATGCAGTTAGATATCGATCTACGGAAGCGACACTTGCAGGATCTTCTAGGAATATTGAATCATCGGGAGTCTAGAACCGATTAATATTTTCCTGATATCCTAGCATGAATTATGCTGTTATAAGACGTCGCGTACTTGTCTTATAGAGCGGAAGATCAGAGCTGTGAAACAAAAGAAAAAGTGAACTAATGAAGTCTCGTCATGAGAGCGGTGGACGGCGCATATATATGACATGCTAGAGTGTTCAAAGAATCAACAAGATCAAGAATCATGAGGCTGATTTGCAAATGAAGAAGCATGCGCATATTGTTACCTGAGTCGCTTTTGTCGAGGCGAGAGTCGGGCGCAGTGGGCAGCTGTATACCCACTTGATGATCGACTAGCTGCAAAGCTGTGTTCCTTGCGCAGCGCCTCAACCAAAAGCTGGGTCTAGTGTCTAGTGCCAAGATCAGCAGCTTGAACTCATTCTGTGTGAAGATGGAAGATAATGATTCTTGAAACAACAGATCTCTTTTGACACCGAGGCATTAAGTGATATGTATTATGGAAGCGAAGGTAGCGTTATATAGATCAGCCTCCATTGTTAGTTCTACATACAACCCACGACAGGGTTTCCCGCTTTCCTGCCGCCTCCCGTGCAACTCCATTGCAAATTCCGACAGTTTCCGACTGTCTGTAAATTACTAGCCCGAGGCCTTTGCCGTTCCGTCTCATCAGCACTACTATCGCTTCGAAAGTCATCGAGATCAAATGTAAACTGGTTACACAGAGCTACTTGCTTCATGAAATGGCAGTCATTGCTTTTAGAACTGCGCGGAAGCTGCCACAAATTACATCGACGACACAAGAAATCTAACTATATATAAGCTGCTGTCCAACTTCCCGGATCCGGCCCAACACGGGCCAATCTCGGACATACCGGTCGTTCAAACTGTAATAACACCACGACTTCTGCAACAACAACGCCCAACAATTTTAGACGCCTTCAAAACACCTCCAAATTTTTTTTAAAAACAAAGAAAGTTGTTGCGAGGAACGGCGGCTCATTCCACGTCTCTCACTTATCATGCACACAACCGATGTCACCGGGTAATAAACAATTTCCATCATCCATTTTTCTGTGCATCTTCATGCGAATTTCCAGAGCTCTACGTGGAAATTCTACAAATTACTGACATGATCCGCGATGTCGCAGGGTAACTTAGCAGGAAATGAAGATTTAGTCGGTCGACGGTCGAAGAAACCGCCGTGAATTTAGACACCAATTTTACTGTCTGTTTTTAGTGTGGAGGATTTGATGGAGCAGTCGGCCCGGCTACCAACGGGAACGAACCATCTAAGATCTAGCTCGCAAGAGACAAGGAACTCTCACGAGCCTCGTGAGGTGCCGAGAACACTGGCGGCACATGCGCACGACACAGTGCGAACCGACCGTGGCGCCTCCTCGAGCGAGAAATTTTCTTCAGTGAAGTGCTTGACCAAGTAGTTTTTACCATTTAACTGCTTGACCAGGTAATTTTCTTTGTCAACTCCAGAATTTACCAGCTAAGATTTACTGTTTTTCTTTTCATTTTGTCATTATTTTGTTAAAAAAGGGCGATTTTTGTCAAAAACAATCAAGGGAATTATAAGTGCAATGATTTTTCTTTTCCCCCAGTTTTGTCACTTGTGATGTTGCATTAAACAACAAGATTTAGTCAGATCTGGCTATAGCGTATATATCTGACAGTGGAATTTTTTTAGTATAAACCTGGCGGTTTTTTATTTGAAAATCTGGTGAATTTAGGTCAAGACTTCCAAAAAAATCTTTGTTGATGTTGCTAGGCCCTTATTTCTTACCAAAATGGTGGAAATTCATCAACAAAAAAAACTCAGGAGTTTACAGTGCTCCTACCGCAGTAGCTGCAAGGCAAAGAGGCTTGGAACCTGTTGAATTTGGCATGCCGAATAGCTGGCTGGCTGGGTGACTTCATTTGAATACTTTAGTGTGCTTTCGACTCATGTCGGACAGTTGAAAGGGACTCGATTGCTTCCCCAACCGCTCATTGAATTTGTGCTCTCCACTTCCAATGAATGCAGTCCGCAGGTCGTTTACTGGGTTGTACCCATTGGTAGATACTTGTGTAAAAGTATAACCTACCCGGCTGGTAAATACTTATCCTACCCTTTCCATTTCCTTACTTCACTGGTATACATTTCAGACTACTCTATATTTATCCTACCTGACTGGTATCCATATGAGGTTTGCCTTTCATTTCAAGACGTGTGTTTGTCTTAAGGCAGGTGAAAGTAAGATCTCTGAAAATATTACCCCATACTTTATTTTATTTTTTTGTTGCACTTGGTTATGATGGGCTTTGAAGTATGGTGATTGACTAGGGGATACTTTTGGTTTATTCCCCTTATTTTGGTTATTTACAGGGATATATTGCAAGGCAAAACTATTATTGTATATAACGAGTGTTGGCATGGTATATGGCACTTGCATCTGGTATCAATATTCACTATGCTAAAACATGTCTTATTCGACTATAGTCATTTTTCTAATATTTTTTAAGTCACTCATGTCATTGTAGACGAATAAAACATGTTGTAAAAAACATGTTTTGACATAATGATTGGTATCAACACTGGTAGCAAGGACCCTACCAATCTGATATGAGTGTGGCAATACTAGCCTTATACCTATATGAGCCTGATAGGGTCATGAGGTAATACCAGCTCTATATTAGTTCAATACTGGTCTCAACCTCATGTATATACACGTTTCATACCAGCCAAAAATCAGTCTTGAAACCAATACCAAGTCTGACCATACTGGTATATATTAGTGTCCCCATGGAATCACTTTATTTTAATACCATTTGTCATGAGAAAAATAACAAATGTGGGGGCTAAATAAACAGGTAAATGTTGGAAAAAAGGAAAATATTTTCATCTTTAACAAATGTTGTTCATTTACCTTGGATTGTTAAGTTTGCAAAGCTTGTATAGACTTTGCAGCTCAGGGAACGTCTGTTTCAGCATATCTACAAACCCCCAAGTTGTGCTTTGATTTCTTCCAACCTTGGAACTAACACACTCACCATTCTAGCCTACTTTATAAGCTATTGACCTACCCTACTCGCTTGCCAATCTATCAACCTATTTAAGAGGCCCACCACCGTCCCATTTCACTCGCTACACATTTACACAATTAATAAAATGTTGTCATAAGATAGTTTTTGCAAAATTTTGAAATTTATAATTGATCATATGATTAAATATAATCAACTAAAATAATGAAGGATTCAACATTACAATGTTATATATAATATAATCACATTGTATGAATTTTATGAATAGTTTTTGAGTAGTCATAACATAATGGACTTTCATAGGAGTACCTAAAAACTTATAATAATTCATAATCAATGAGTATGAACTCCATGCATCTTTATATAATGTTTTTCAATGAATAAAGGGCTCAGTGATAATATGATATCATAACATTCATACCAAAGAGGACTTTTTGATGATCAAAATGTTCTATCTATTTTGAATTATGGTTTTTAATTAAGTTTTTTATTTGTAAAAATAATTGTTTAAAAGCTCGTCTTTCAAATTTAAATTTTCCATAAAGTAAACTAAGGTTAAAAAAATTTCTATATTAAATTTTTAATGATAACTTGTAAAATGACTTGTGTGATTCAAGGTATCCTACCTTTACACTACTTTCACAATGTCAATTTAGATAATTATGAATTTCCACATGTGCTTAAAAATGTTACACCTTAGTGTGCTTTCACCATAATGTTGTTGACAACCAATGAACACATTACAATACACATGAAGTCAATATTTAGTTAAAGCACCCCACTTACTAAAATCATGAAATCATCAATGATAAATGAAAATATTGTATATGCATTGTGTAGTGCCTCCCCTTTCCAAGCTTTATTTAATGAAGCCTTCCTTTTACCCCTTTATGAAAATACATAAACCAACATTGATTGAAGGATTGCATACAACTGACCAATCATGATGTGATGGGAACGTAAATGAAACTGGATCAAGATTTTTCAAACCTTCATATGGGGCCATGATCACACAAAACACATATTGTGAAATTTAAACAAAAAAAAATTCCTTGCAATTCTTACATGTTGGGTGAAAAATAAAAATGGATCAAAGATTTAAGGTGAATAAATGCAAGTGACCTTAACCTTGGACTTGCAACCAAGGCAAGGGCTTACAAAGGTGTGAGTAAAAAATGAAGCCCAGAAGTCACATTTCATGTTCTTGGGAATGTAGGAAGGTGTGAAAGAATGAACCCACACATTCCCAATTGGGCTCCCACTTTGGGAATTACAGTCTCAATGGACTTTTGAACCTTTAAAGTGCGATTACAGGGGTAAAAACTCATTGGATTGAAGAGTTCCTTATGCCATTAGAAAGCTCTTGGAATGTATATGTTTTAAATGAGCTTGTACATCCCATTAAAGTACTTAAAACACAAGTTATGGTTGAAAAAAGGGCTAGGAGTCAAAATTTCAATTTGATTCCCGATCACTAAAAGTCAGGAATTGCTTTGATTTATTTGCATGTAATTGGCATGCGACATATCATTGAAAAGCTCTTGACAAGGGCTACAACTTTGCTTTAAACCTCACTTCAATTGGAGGTTTGCACAAAAAGTTATGGGCCTCCAAAGTCGTGGAAGCCTTAATTTCGAAAATTTCAAGAATTTCGAGACTCCCAACTTGAGAGTATCGAGAAAAAATGAGATTTGGATGTAGCTCTTGTGATTAATCATAGAGAATACTAAAAGGGGGAAGGTGATGGTTTCCCCCAAGTCTAGGCCATGGTGAGTCTTGTGAGTTTATGTGTGCCCGTGGTTCGTCCACGCATCAAAAATGTTCCAATTATGCATTAACCAACTTGTTGTTTAGTTTGTGTAGGTGTGTGTGAATAATTGATTTGCTTGTCACTTGTCCTAGTCCTCATCCCGGAGTTCTAACACACCCCTCTACCTTTGAAGTGTTACAAACTAGGGAGTGTGTTTCCATTCCTTTTTCTTCTATTGTTTTCACCTTCGAACTCACATTTGAATCTTTCAAGGAGTGTGGAGGTGTGTCACAGACATTATATTTGATGGATTAGATGTACTTAACCTAAACCTTAGGTGATAAACCTTAGGTGATGGAAGAGTGTATGCATTTTATAATTAATTGTTTTAGGTAGATACAACCCTCAATACAAGTCATTAACAAAAAAACATTTAATGTTTAAGTGGACATGATTGTTATTTTTTAAGATTTTATTATTGTAATATTCAAATACTAGATGTTCACCCATTTACAAAACCTCACAAACTTAGGTCAAAACTTACATAAAAAGATGTTGATATTATTTGTTAAGGTGCATGACATTGAATATCTTAAAAGCACAACCCATAAGGTCCATATGAATGAAACCCCAACCATAGATTTTTTTAAAAATTTCATAATGGATTAAAAATTTAGGAAACAAAAATAAATTCCATTTCAAAAGGACTTTTGAAAATAAGGTCCAATTATGACCTTTCAAAAGTTTGTAACTAGCTTTGGTTAAAGTTTTAAAGAAGGTTTTTTTGCTTAACTTTATTATCTCATTCTTTGACACATATGTAATCATCATAATTTTTTTTGAATAAAATTCAATATGAAAATTTCAATTTTTTAACAATCTAATCAACCAACCAATCCATATTTTTTAACTTCAAAAGTGCACTACTAACAATGTGTGCATTATTTTCAAAATATAATTGTATAGATATTTTCATAATGATCAAGTTGGTAATTTACAACCAATTTTTAGGAGAAAAAATAAAAAGAGAAGATGGGGGTGTGCTAAGGGGTGTAGCTAGACCAAAATGAAATGGGGCATTAAAAAAAATCACTACATTTGTTTCTCTATAAATGCAACCACCCAAGTGACTATTGCAATCAAATTGCACCCCAAAACAAGGAAATCCCAACTAATGCAATCATGGGATCCAGGCCAATCAGGCCCATTTAAAATTGATTTGAACTAGTTCTTAGTCTAATTTCCAATAATGGGATTCATATAGGATCAATTTCCCATTGAATTTGGACCTTGAACCTTATTTTGCCAAAAGGCGTGTATCAATGGCTAGTGTAACCCCACACCACAAACACAGGTCCACTTTGCTTTGATGTTTTGAGTCCATACTATTGCATGAACTTGAGTCAGATCTTGAGTTGGACTCCACAACTTGTTTCTTATTGGAAAGGAACTCCTAACTGAACTCTTGTTGAAATGATATTACATACAATTTGAGGTTTTCTTTAATGAATAAACATTCTATTAAATAGGTAATGAGTAAGATGAATTGTTTTAGTCATGCAAAAAAAGAAAAGTTGGTGGTGCAACATTAATATGACACAATCATGATATTGGGTTGTGCAAAACAATGGTTTTTTGCTTTTTTGGTTTTGTGATGTACTAGAAGTGGTGACAATCTATAAGAAGATTTAGCCAAATTGGTTATAATCTAAATGTGAAAATAAAAAATCTGAACAATATTCTATGCTTTCAGCTAACAGCTAAAAATTCAACAACTTGTATTCAAACTTGCCTAATTTGCCCACCTTCTCCTAAAAGACATGGGCATAAATGTTTGTAAAATCCTCATAATGTTTTTATTTTTCATTCTTGTTTGGATTGTAAGCATTATGGGTATGTGTGATCCAAATACAAAGTGAGAATGAATACAAAACCTAACATAAATTATATAAATCTATTCAAAGGAAGGAAAATGAATGGCCAAAATATTGCATTTGCAAAAACAATAATAATGAACAATGTAAAATGAAATTACAAATTTCCTTGGTAGCTAGTTTAAACCTACCTTATCATTTTTGTCTTGCCCTTCTTCAATGTCAACATCCCCAAAAACTACAAAACTGCTACATCCCCAAAAATTACAAAAACTATTTACAGATGACACAGTAGCAACTTCCAAGCTAGGCTCATCGTCTTCCATGGGTGTAATTTTTGCTTGTGTTGTTTTTTGCAAGGCAACATGTTCCATCAGTTCCTATCCACAATCTACAAGAAAACCAAAAAATTTTGAAAAACAGGGTACATTTCTTCTTCATCTTCTTCTGGTCCTTCCTCTTCTTTTCACAAACACAAAATGGAAAACAAAATCAATAAATGGGAAGGGATACATTTCGTTCAGAGTTGCCTCTTTTGTTGCTCCCTAAATTCATATTACTACTTCTTCTTTTGTGAACTAGAAGTTTTTTAAAAATGCTTATTCTTTTGTTGCAAACTAAAAAAATTTAGAAAGAGAGGAAAAAAGGAGAAAAAAAAAACAAGAACAAAAAATATAGTCTTTTTCTTCTAATTTCAGTCCTTCTAAACATCTTCTTTTGTAGTTGCAAACAAAAAAAGGAATGAAGGAAGAAAAACAAGAAAAAACGAAATAAACAAAATGAAAAAAAACAACATGAGGGAAAAAGAAGAGAAAAAAAGAAACCTAGGGAAAAAAGAAAGAAAGAAAAACTACAGGACTTGAGAAAGAAAACAAAAAATAAGGGAAAAAAACTAGAAAAAGAAGAAGCTAACTTGGTCAGCATCTGTAGCACAGCATACAAAAAAGAAGAAGCTTATTTGGTCATTGTCTTCAACAAAAACACACAAAAAAAACCATCATTTACAACAAAACACACAAAAGAAGAAGGTTAAAAAGCTTACATGGTTGGTAATGGTAGTTGTCAGTGAAGGAGTAGAAGAGGAGAACAAGAGAAAGGAGGACGAGTAGAATAAAAGAAGGGGGAATAAATGAGGGCAAAAAAAGAATCAAGTGAAGGACCAAAAACAAAATGAAAATGGGTTGAATGGGGTTTCATCCCATGAATGAAATCTAGATCAAGCCAAACAGGAAAATCAAGATAGTAGGGACCTCTTGCAAAAGGTTCCTTGAAAAATGTTATGACAAAGGCTCCTCATTTCGAGGAACTTCATTCATAAGGTGCCTCCTCTGTTGAGGCAGAAATTTTACCAAGGGTAAGTCACCCTCAGCATACATGACAAAACTTCTACTAGTCCATTTTTTTTTAAAAAATATTTATTTATTTATTTATTTGGTACAAATGAAGAAATTCATTGCAGAGCAAAAGGAACCCATTTCTTTGGTTTTGGTTATGGGAACTCAGGCCAACATCAATCCAATGCCCTCAAGCAACATAACTCACCTTGAGCAGTTCTTTATTTTTATGAAGCATCTCTCATTCCAGTTCTTAATTTTTAAAATAAATTAGAACTGTCTCAATTTTGGTTCATGCATAAATAGAATTGGGAATCTGGTGTTGGTTCCAATTCAGAAAATCAGACCCAATTTCAATCCAGTTCTCAGTATCCCAGAACAGAATTGATGGTTTTCTGTCAATCAACCTTCGATTAACCATTGACTCAAATCACCTTTTTTTCAATAACTTGTTTCTTGATTCTAGTTCCAATTCCACACATAAATGTTCCAGTTCTTTTTCAAAAGATCTGATTCAGTTTTAGTTTCAATTTTGAAAATCAGACCCAGTTCCAATTTGGTTCTTCCAAATCAGAATTCGAACCTGCATATATGGCAACGCAGGTACCCACCCAACACTGAACATAAGCCTCCACGGACCTGGCCTTCCCTGACACAGAAAATACCTTTGCAAAAGCAGCTCCAAATTCCAATTGACATGAGAGAGGCACTTTTGCTCATCAGGCATTGCTTAAAAACAGTTCATTGTTTTGTTTTGTTTTGGTATACATAAGTCTGGTGACAGCCTCAACCAGTGTCTTTTTTGTGGCAAATTTCAATAAAAACCAGTGCAAATTGTACAAGGGCGCTGTTTTTTGGGGGGAAAGAAAGAACCAAAAGTCACCATATTTTGAAGGAAAAAAAAAGTCACATGGTGCTATTTAGACAAATGAGTTACTATTGATCACCAGAAGTTGTATTAAAAACTTGTATCTTGCTGTCCAACCTGTAGCCAAATTTGACACATTGCTATAGTGGATGATTGCCAGTCCACCTACTTGACAAAATTGAAAAAAGAAACCATGACCCCAACCCTAACCACTACCAGGGTAGGGTTCTGTCCTCACAGAGGATGAGGAATAAGGAATAAGATGGAGGATAAGTGGGTCCAGCGACGTCGGAGAGTAGTTGTGCACCCAGGGGAAAATGTCAACGGCAGGTTTCATTGTCTCTGTCCTCTTTCAGGGCCCGACTAACTAGTGCACAATACTGTGTACAACACAGGACTTCTGGGGTGCATGGGTACAGACAGCATCATCACTTGACGTACTGCTATTGTCCCTGATGCAGGGCGCAAAATTGTCAGTCGCTGGCCGCCGATCCAGATACAACAATGTCAAGATGTCCAGCTGCTGCTGTACACAATTTACAACAGTCCATGATGCTGGAGAGCTTTTCCAGCAGCTTTTCAGTTGAAATTCGTTGGATTGTCATGTTTCACAAAACTTGCTTTCAATCTACTACAGTCCATGATGCTGGAGAGCTTTTCCATTCAACAGCCGCTTTTCAGTTGAATTTGGTTGGATTGTCGTGTTTCACAAAATCTGGTGAAACATGACAATCTTTTGTGAAGCCAACTGACCAACCTCTCTCCTCCCAATGCGCATTTCAAATGCACAATAGTCAACTGTAATGAAAAAAACAGGGGCAGGAATGTTCCCCTCACATCAATAAATTTATAGTCATGAACATGACTCAGGCAGCTTGGATAATCAACAAAATTCTTCAATTTGATGACTAGAACAATTACATAGGTTCAACCTCAAACATTTTTAATCTAAACAGAAAACTAAATCTATGAGCCTATGGGGTCAGATTGCTCCATCTTACTCTCGCAAGCTTCCACTGACAGCGTTTGGTAGAATAGAGCACCCCTCCTCACAGACTTGAACATCCCAACAGAACACAAAAACCCCAAAATAACCAGCAGCCAGAAAGACCTAGAGAATCAAGGCAAATGTTGGAAGTGAAGATCTGACAGTGACTGGTAATAAAGACATGCTTTCCTCTAGAGATTTAGCATGTGCAACCCATCAGCCCCTACTGGAGTCCTAGATGAAACATCACAAAAACAGATACATAATGTGCATCCGAAGGTCCTGAACTAATCAAGCATTCTCTTCCCTCATACCCACATAATACCCCAAACCTCTGCTTGCCAAACTTTTTGTCACTCTCAAGATCCCTAGTGATCTTCATCGTCTCCCCAATCATAGGCTCGTACTCCTTTCATGAGGCTGCAACACTCTAAAGGATGCATAACACAGCGGAAGTAATGTTTTTTAAAAATCAACATACCCTCCACCTTCAGGCATTCTTCCTTCCAGTGTTCACAAGAGCATTTTTCAAAAAAACAAAACAAAAACCAGAATGCCAAAACCAAAACCAAAAACCATTGAAAACTTAGTTGCATGTAGTAAAAACTTTGTGACGTTTTTAGCTCCCCATTGCCAACCAAACTTGATTGATGTCCAACAAGGAAGATCCGCCCAGCAGTGGCACACCACACAAAGCTCACCCATAAGGTGAGCCATACACAAATTAAACATCGCCACTCATAAAGTCTTTAGCAAGTTCATAACCTGCAACAAAACAAGACATTACAAAAACAAAAAACTCACAAGATTCAACATCAGTCACCATTAATTGTCGAAATTTTGTTGTCTTCAACTTTTGACAGATGACGACAATTACATTATTCATTAGGGTTTCATCGCCTAATCTTTCATCACACAACTTCATAGCTCTAGTAATCTTCAAAACTTGGCTAGATTGAAACAACACCCACTAGTTCACCATGTTCTAAATGGATGGTGGTGTGTGGATAGGAAACACCTTTTTGTTGTATTTATGTAGCATACCAAACCACACTCATTAGTTATGTACTTATCATGCACATGTAGTTACCAGTGTTGGTTGATTATTGAGTTTTCACTCAATTATCAAGTTGGTTATTAATAACTAACTAATAAGTTATTGATTTTTTGATACCCAATTAAATTGATAACCATTTGATATTCAAATTTTAAGAATCTAATAATCTACTTGGATGATCAGGCTATCATTCAGGCAAGTTATCAATCTTTGAATATTAATACACAAATTTATTTATTTTTTAAAAAGTTTAATTTTAATGTTAATTAAAAAATCCTTATAACCAGCTCACAATTGATAAACTTATCAACTGGTTATTTGATCACTTACCTGACAATCTATATTGATAACATGTGTGATCCCAAAAAAAATTCAAAAGACATAATGAACCCAACATTTATTAAAATAAGAATAATCAAGCAACACTAGAATCTACCTACCTAGTAATCACCAACTGGCTTTCCTTCTAACCTAACTATAGTTGTAAAACTAGTTGATTTGGACACTACTATAATCGTAATCAAATGGTTGGAATGGACAAAATTTCTTTTAGTGAAGATAGACCCAAAACATCCATGACATCCTATGTAAGAAACTACTTCTCAAGCTCTAGAACAGTGTTGTATTTGCACTTGATCAATGATGGTGTGATGGAAGATAACACAAGCAATAGGCACATAGATTGATGTCTTAGGACATGAATAATGCATCTTGATAGAAGTGTTAGCAAAAATTTTGGAAGTTCAAGTCTTCAAACTAATATGCAAAATTTCATGTGCCCATTCATTATTATTGATGTTCTCCCAAGTCCCTAGTTAGTCCCAAATTGGGGCTAAGTTATTCAAGTTGCAGAATTGTGGGGGACTTGGGGCACGCTCCCAGCTCTCAGCATTAAAAAAGGTAGAGGAGCGTGTTAAAGCTCCGGGATGAGACTAGGAAGAGGGACAAGTTATTCACTTATTGGAACTTGCATCAAAACCAACCAACAAGTTGGTTAGTTCACTTTCTGGAGCACCCTTGGTGCTAGGACAAGTTACTAGCAACTCTGGACTCACTTGACTCACCATGGCCCGGACTCAAGGGAAGCCACCACCTTCACCCATATAGTATACTTTGTGCCTCTCCGCAGCACCCACATCCAAATGGCTTTTTGTCCCGGGATTCCCAAGGAGGAATGCCAAAACTATCCCGATTTGGACTCCTGGGATTTTGAGCGATCATAACTCTTTGCTCAAACCTCTAATTGGGATGAGGTCTAAAGAAAACTTGTAGCTCTCCTTGAGAGCTTTCCAAGGGTGTGTCACACTTCACCTGCATGCATTAGGATCGAGTCAATTCCCGACTTTTAGTGGTCGGGAGTCAAATTGCCAGTTTGACTCCCGACCCTTCTTTTTGCCATAACTTATGCTGCATATGTCCAAATGGCTCATGCGAAGCCATTTTTGACATCTACACTTCAATAGCTTTCCAATGATATAAAGAACACCCCAATGCAAGGTGTTTTGACCCTTGCAATCAAACTCTGAAATTTTACGAGTCCCAGAGGATTCCCAAGTCCCTCTTTCGGGAATGTGAGTCTCATCCTCACACTCTCCCAAGTAGAGTTGCAACAATTATGATGTTAACTTGTCAATGTAGTGTCAACATGTTTTTGATGATTCATATTAATAAATTATTCAACATGTTATGCAAGCCTTTTTTCAACCCTTCACTAAGCTCAATGATGGTATTTAACAAATTTTCCATATGTTTGAATGATGTCAAATCACAACTCATAACAAATTTGTGAACATTTTCAAATTTTGTGAAGAAAGGGTTTGGTACAATTTTCCATTTGGAATTTGAACACAAATTATGTTCATGAAAAATAATAATAATATAACCATTAAATCCAATGAATTTTCATTCCCTATCATGTCTTTTTGTTTCCACCCAACAAGAAAAAAAAATCACCAAACTTTGTGATATTATGTGAAACATAAAAAAATACCAATCACCAAACAATGTGATCTATTAAAAAAGATTAAATAGTACCATTGGACTTGGGTGAAAATTTTCTTTATAAAAACTCAAAATCATTGAATGTAAAGTCTAACATGATTTGTTTTTTATTAGGACCTCCATCTAGATTGTTTGTAATGTTCATTAGAATGGTATTATACATTCCTCCTTTGTGCAACATATACATAACATGTTGATTATGTGACCTAGACCCTTAAACACATATTTCATTAATTTTGGACTTTAATTTTAATTATGGACATAATTCAATACATGAGGGGAGACCAAAACACATCTAGTGGCCACCAAATTGGACATATTTCAACCATCTTTTCAAGTAATTTGCATAAATTTTCAACAAAAAATTGAATTTGAAACCAAACTCAACAGGTTGGGGAACAAAACCCATATGGAAGCCACCAAATACTACGACATATTTCAACCATCTTTTCATGTAATTACATAAATTTTGAACATATAGACACATACCTACCTATTTACCTACCATCTACCTACCTACCTACCTACCTATATTCTATTATCTATATTCCTACCTATTATCTACATACATATGAAGATAATTTTTTGATTTACCCCGATGGGATTCAGGGTGAGAACCTGACTGAAAATGGAGGTGGTTCTCACTCGATTCTTGAGAACCACCCAACACTGGTTATTACTTAGTAGGGCCAAGATGGAGGGTAGTTGAAGTCAGAGTCAGGAAAAAAAAATCAGGGAAAAAAAAACTAAATAAAAGGTCAGTACCAATTTTTTTGACTATGGTATGATGGTGATTAACATGGGTTCAAAAACTAAATGAAAAATCTCACCCAATCCAGTGGACAAAACAGCCAACTGGTGCGGTGGGGCGTGCTGGTTCGCTGTGGCCCCATGTTACTGCTTGTCCGACTGGGAAAAGCTTGGAAAAGTGTTGGAATCCCAATTCAGTTCACAAATCAGACCATTACGAGAGCTATTCGACAAATATGGTGGGAGAGAAAAATTGACATATTTAACTTTTTTTTAAAATCCATCATCAAGAGATTTCTTAAAAAACTGATATTGCTCAACACTTTCCTTTTTCTATAAGACATGAATCATAATTGTCATACGACTGGCAGTGGTTTTCTTTTTTCAATTATGCAGTTTGGAAAGTTTGGCGAAAATTTCGAAAAAAAATTGGTTTTTTAAAGAAATTACACTTTTTGAGAGAATTTTTAAAAAATTCCAAATTCTTTTTTAGCCACAGTGCAAAAAATCGCCCCTGAAAAAAAAGAAGCTGCTGCCTGCTACTGTTGACTATTGATATACAAAATTAACCTTCGTGACCTTATTTAATATATTTTAAATAATATCAAAAGAGATAAAGGGGACCTAGACTTGGTGAGTTGGGGACATTAGTTTTGGTGGACAGTGGGAGGAGAAGTTGGGTGAAAGCCAAGCCAACAAATAACAAATCTGACATGAGTTTGGGTGGACAGGATGCGGGAAATTGAGGAGAAGCCTGTCAACTCCCACCCATTAAGTTATATAGAAGACATTGTGCATTTTCTGCTACTATGTGAGTCTCCTAATTGAATGAAGGCATATTTATATTTCAATGTTGTTAGATTCTTGATTTTAGAGAGAACCTTCAATTTCAGGTTTCCATCATTTTTAGTTTTGTAATGAACCTGTGGTTCTGAGTTTGGATCATTTTTCAATTTAACGAAACCTTGAGGTGCTATTCTCAGCAGGTTCTTCAAATTACGAAATTCTTAAGGAATAATTTAGAATTGGTTTCAGTTTCACTTACTCTGCATCAATGATTATTTTTTCTGGCAATTGTATTGCCATTTTTTACTTTTAAAAACATATTTTTGACCAATACAAACGATTTTTTAAAAAAACTGGGCAAAAGTAGCCAGAGTTATACTCGACTGAGATGTATACCAGTCAAATAAGGAAATGGAAAGGGTAGGATAAGTATTTACCAGCCGGGTAGGTTGTACTTTTACCCTGATGTCTACCATTGTGTACAACCCAGTAAATGACTTGTGGTGTGCAGGAATCAAAAGAGTAGACCACAAATTCAATGAAGTAATCGAGTATCTTTCAACTGTCCGACATGATCAGTCCAACAGCACACTAAAGTCTTCAAATGAGGTCACAGGAGGAAGCCATCTATCCTGCATGCCAAACTCAACATGTTCTAAGCCTCTTGGCTCTTTTTTTCTGTTTGTATATATATGGGTCCTCCTGCTAAGGTAGCAGCACCATCAACCATTGAAATAAGCTGTGTGACTAAAACAAGGGCTGGGTTCTCATGGTTTTGTTTTTCCTTGAAAAAAGTTGTATTAAAACTCAATCCAAGTGAAATTTCATTTTTACCAAATTTGTGAGGTAGGTGGCTTGGCAATCATTTACAAGAGGACTTGAAGAGACATTGATTGATTGAGATGGATAAATAAGAGAGATTCCCCATGACATTTAGAAGCAAATACATTCACTCATGGCGATAATGTTATCTATAAAGTTAGGCAATTAAGGGGGTGAGAATTCATCTTAAACCTTAACTCAATCACATTTCAGTTCATAATTGAACCTTGAATACATATTCACATTTGGGCCAATGGCACAAGATTTCAATAATGAACATTAGATTAAAACAAAGGAAACAAAAATGATGATAAAAATATATATTAATATCATAAATTCAACAAGGTAATTGAATGTGTTGTCATCACATGATACAAATAGGGTACATAATTTATTTTAACCTATGTTTTAAAATATATCTATTTGCATGGTGCACATATTGTAATGATCCTTCGGGAAATGATAGGAAACAGGCCGAAGAACGTGATGGGACCACAAGTGAACACATGATGACAGGACCTAAGAGGTGTTAGATGTAAATCTTGTATAGAAATAGAGACAAATGGGGGAGAACATGAGGAGGGTTAAGGTCAATGTTTGTGTAATGGAAGAAATGCATCGACTTCGTACAAAAGTTGTATGGAAATTAACAACAACAAGATTGTCACTACTTTGTAAAACACATGCCATAATCCAATCATTAAACACTAGGTCTCTACCACTTCATGCTATTAATATTAACAATGATCACAACCTAAAATCATCCCAATTTATATGTCTCAATGAAACAAGATTGAAGTCCAATGATTTTGACATCATCCATTCCCTACCACATACAAAAAAATTATTAATCACTTATGGTGTATGGTAGTATGGGTATCATGTTATTATACAATAAACATATTAATTTGTATTCAATTGCAAATACCAATTTTTACTTAGGTTTAAAAATAATTATAGCAAAGATAACCAATGGACCAAGTGGATGGCATGCACTTGCACAATTCCAACGATAATTCCATTTCATCACCTACCTTGCATAGAGACATTAACATTACAATTGTGAGAACATGGGAAGTACTTAGAGTTGGAGACATTTGGATTCCTAAATGCGCAAGATCTCTTGATCATTTCATTTGCTTCTTCATACCTAGAATTGAAAACCTGTTTCAAATAGGGGACAAAATACTTAGGACAAAAGCATCATGAATATCATCAAGGTTGGTATGTTGGATACTTTGTCAGAATGTGGAATTTTAATATCACTGGTAGCTAAAGAGTTCAAATGAACAAATGTTCTCACCTTTTCCCATTCCTTTTCAAAATCTTTCTCTTATAATTGATGGCAAACAACAAGAGTTTTTTTAATGATGAAATTCATCAAAAAAATAAGAACAAAACATTGAAATTGTGTTGTTGTGGGGGTCCAAGCACAATAAAGTAGATAGAAAAAGTAGTTATCTAAACCACAATTTGACCTACCTCTAAATATGGTCATCAAAATACGTCGTCATTAACAATATGGTAGATGTAATTACATAGGTGTTTGGTCAACTTGAGGGGCTTGTTTTTTATGAGACAAATTGCCAATAAAACCAAGTATTCATGCTACTTTCATGTTATTTTAAAACTCATCTATGTTTGTCCAAATATCGCCAAGTAGGTGCAAGTAAAGGCATACAACCTTAAATCTCCAAAAAAACCCATATGTAGCCATGCATATGTACATGATGAACATTGCCATACCATTAAATTGTTGATTCCATGTTGTCTCTTGGAATAAAGTACGTTTAAAGCATTGAAAATTGCTTATTTTCACACATACTTTTGGACTATTTTTTAAAGTTCAATTTTGACAAATGAATATGTTTTGGGGATTTCATTACACAATGAAGGGCAACATTTTTTTTTCCACCCAAAAATATGTCTTTTTTTTAGGGGTGAAAGTTGAAATCTATGTGTAAATTACAAAGTAAACAAATAATGGCATGTAATTTCAAAGATACAAGTAATGATAAGTCAATCTAGACCACTAATCTCAATCAGAATAACCTAGGGTGGGTTTAAAATGAAGGTGCTAGGCTAAACACTCCCCATTGCTCCAACACAAGTCATTTAAAAAACATTTGTCAAAGGGTTTGACCTTGTGCAAAGTTTTGACACATGTGTGAAAGTTCCAAAATACATCCTCCCGCGCATAAGCCCCCCTCTGACATCTCCTTCCCATTTGAAACCGATATGGAAACCTTACCTCCTCAGATGTAATTGAGCTTGTAATCAATGTGTGGGAGATGGTATTCAAGGTGCATCGCACATATTTGGTGGCACATATTTGTCAAGTTCAAATGGGTGCTTGATTGGTGACATTTGTTTATGAAGGCTAAAACTAGTTTGCATGCCTTAGGAAGGATTTTACAACATTCGGCCAAAGAAGTACAGAGAACTTTTGCTATATTTGAGGCACCTCAAGTTAATGTTAGACTTCTTCATTACAAGGTGCTTTGAACCCTAATGTGCATTAGGGGTTATATTCTTGCAACCAAGTTATGTTAAAACATTATTTCAATAGGTGGGAAACTTTGCAAGAAGTAAGAGTGTGTTTTTTACTACTAAAAAAATTGCACATGTGCATGTTGGGATAGTTATAGGGAAGCATGTTAGGATTTGAGTTTTTCAAGTGCAACCATCAAGTATGTCCAAAAAATTGTTTCCTAGAATTTTTTTGGGTTTCTTAGGGGCAAATAGTCACTAAAGTTTTTAGGTGTATAGTTGACACCACATTTGTGCAAATTTAATAGAAACCAAAGATGCATGCCCTAGAAATTCCTTGCCAATTTTGGAGTTCATTGAACTTTTATTAAATGTTAAAGACATTCAAATTTGGTGGTAGACTTTTGATTGTAAGATTATTCTTCCTAAAATGCATAAAGTATTCCATAAATGACTAGTAAACACATTATGCAAGGCTCAAATAATTTTAGCAACAAAACACTACTGTTGGGAAAGTTTGTGACATGTAAGGCTTTCACAAAATGGAGCTATGCTTGATGAGAATTTTTCATTGCCATGTTTGGTGGGCTTTGAGCTAGGTATGATATGTATGTGACAAGCTTATAATCCATTGAATTTTTTTTTCATTGTCAAGTATTTTGTACATCATTACTTTCTATTGCTAATTGACTTGCACTATTAATATCAATGTTTATTGCTTGAAATTTCACAAATTATGTTGGGATTCCATGATTAGTACTCAAGCAGACATAATTGAACATGTTTGTGTTGGGATTAATTAAGGTGGGCTCAAGTTTTTGTAGATGGGCAAAAATAAAAACAATTGCAAGAATGCAGCTAACAAGGAAACATTAACATCAACCCTTCAAGATGGATGCAAAAAGAAAAGGGCAAGGTAAAATGTTACACCCTTAACACATATTTAATTAATTTAGGACTAAATTGTTAATTTAAGACTTCTCCCTACTTCGTGGATGGTATAAATTGTCTGGTGGCCACCACATTTTTAAAATGTAACCTTATATTCAAGTAAAAACAATAACCATTCACACAAAAAACATCCGCAAACACATTTTGTTTCAAAAGAATTCATACCAATTTAACACCAATATAATATTATGTTAGTTTCAAACTTAATATATTATGATGGAAAGTATTTTGCCTAATGCCCAAGTGAAAATAATAAGACTAAATTTTTAATTAGGACTTTATACAACTTGGTGGATGGAATGAACTCCATCTAGTGGCCACCAAACTTAACAAATTAATGATCATTTTTGACGTGAATGTCATATTATAATTTTTTTCAATTACATTATTTCCAAATAAAAACAACTTTGTAACCAACAACTCCAAAAAGATCCATATACACATTATGTTAAAAACATTCCTATCAATTTTAAAACAAGATAATGAATTTTCATGAGTGATTGAAAGTTGAATTGTTAATGCTCCCATTTGACATCAAGAGACTTAACCCTTTGAATTTGAAACAAACACTACTACATATTGTGCCTTTTTGCGAAGGGCCAAACAAAAAACTTGAAGGGTTTGCAAAGCAAAAACAACCTGCCATATTTGCGATGTGACACGCATTGCACCTTGTGGTGCACCACCCATCGCTAATTTATAATGTACCTTACAATCATCGTAACACTTTTGCGACATATACCACAAAGAAAACTTTGCGACTCGCTTAGTCTCCGTCCACCCTAGCGATATTCCAACTTCGCAACGTTTAATCATACTCAAAACATCGCACATTTTACAATACAAAAAATATCGTTAAAAACTTTGAGAGTCACAAGAAATCGCAAGCTTGCGTTATTCAGTGCCTCGCATTTTGCGTTTGAATATGTATCGCAAACCTCATCACAAATTTTTACAAAACTTTCTGGTGGTGGATGTATCGCAAGTTGCGATGTGCGGTAGCTCGCAAATTAGTGAAAGGGTTACTGGAGAAGGCATTTTCGCAAAAGGTTTCGCAATGTCATCTGATTTATCACGGCCTTTTTTAAGTTGCAAAAAATCTCAGTGACTTTGAGGTAGTACATGCGGTAGTGCAAAGGACAGTAGTACAAAGTTCCCAAAGGGCCTACTTGTAGAACTGTAAAGGCTGAAATTGTTGTGAATAGTTCCATTGTGTCAAGATCCCTTTAGCATTCGCAATTTCTTTGGGAGAGAGCTCAGGAGGAACGAGAGGGTTGGCAGAGACGCGAAGGAGGTCTAGGAATTCAGTTAGGGTTAACGAGATTTTTGGGTTTAGGGTTTTGAAACCTTTTTGCATCAGAGATTTCAGCTATGGCCGAAGATTTGGAGGCCATACCTTCATCCTTGTCAGTGCAGTATCCAACTACTAGGGAACTACAGAGCAGATTGAGAGAGATTTTGAGAAGGATGAAACTAGAGCATCTGTATTTGATTCCTTGGGACATACAGGATGGCAATTACCTTGATTTCTACAACGAGAGAGTAGATCCAAGATTTTTTGCAACAGTGAGAGGTAAACCAGCTGAATGGGACTTGGAATTTGTAGGAGATTCATTTCAATTACCTTTGGAGGGGCATGGATTTTTGTCACAGAAGGATCCTTTGTCTGAG
>Ga0116231_10001208_pt1 | contig 51892 bp, 33 predicted proteins | sample S1TSphgellanicum_2_FD_89695 | JGI IMG/M metagenome (GOLD analysis project Ga0116231, IMG submission 89695) | Host-associated microbial communities from peat moss isolated from Minnesota, USA - S1T2_Fd - Sphagnum magellanicum MG | ecosystem: Host-associated > Plants > Peat moss > Unclassified...
GATAATTGCAAGACCTTTTTCATAGCAGGACATGAAACAACTTCAACTCTTCTCACATGGGCCATGATGTTGTTGGGATCCCATACAATTTGGCAAGAACGTGCTCGTGAAGAGGTCATAGAAGTATGTGGACATGGTGATCATCCAATTGATGCCAACATGCTCAACAAATTGAAGACGGTATTTTGAATCTTTTTCCAACTCATTTGAAATTTCATTTAGTTCACATTATGGCACAAACTTGATTATTTACAATGTGGTTGGATGTGGGTGTAGTTTACTATGATTTTGAATGAAATTTTTCGTCTATTTTCACCAATTTCAAATCAAAGCAGAGAAGCATCAAACTTGATTATTTACAATGTGGTTGGATGTGGGTGCAGTTGACTATGATTTTGAATGAAACTCTTCGTCTATTTTCACCAATTTCAGATCAAAACAGAGAAGCAGCAATGGACATGAAATTGGGGGACCTACACATCCCAAAAGGATTGAATTTATATTTTCCTAGGCTTGCCATTCACCATGATTCTGAATTGTGGGGAGCCGATGTACATGAATTCAAACCAGAAAGATTTGTTGATGGTATTGTTAAAGCGAGCAAAAACCCATTTGCTTTTATGCCTTTTTCATTTGGGCCAAGGTTTTGTGTGGGACAAGGATTTGCTTTGGAGGAAGCAAAATTAGTGTTAGTTGTGATACTTCAACGGTTTCGTTTTCATCTCTCACCAAATTATCGTCATGCACCACATGACAAGGTGACAGTGAAACCCAAGTATGGAGTGCCAATGATATTGGAATGTTTGTGATTACTAGATCATGTTGTTCGAGAGTTTGTGCTATTGAAGCTCTCACTGATAATTAATAGTTTTTATAAGTTGGACATTCCCAAAATTTTAATTAGATTTCACATTTTGATAGGTTGAAAATGAATGCAAAAAGTTCAAGTTACATGGAAATAACTATGTTGGTAGTACCAAGGAAATGATCATTCTTGGGTAAACCCATCCTTGGGTGGTACCACTATGAACCACATCAAGGAATGGTTAAAGATTTAAAAGTGGCCAAATCATTTCCTAGACCTTTTCCTTTAAATGTTTTCACAACTATAAAATATTTTTTTCTCACATTTATCCATTACATGCCATAATATATGTCTTGAATTTTTTTTTAATTTAAAATTTTGAAAATTGTTTAAAATTTATATTCCTAATAATGATTACCCCTTCTAGAATCACATTCTTTAACTTTGGAAATTCATAACAAAATCATAGTTATTCAATTTTTTTCTTAATAAGAAAAAAATAAAGTGACTTCAAAATTACCTTAGGAAAAACATTCCCAAGAAAATTCCCAAATCATATTTTGAATTTGTGGTTTTGAACAAAAAGTTCAAGCAAAAGAACCAACATTACATTCTTGAGTTTTTTTTCTAAATGTAATGATTAAAAACATCAATATACAAAATATTCTTGATATGATTAAAATTTCAAAATACATGGAACCTAATAAATGTATTCATTATAAAAATTATGAAAATATTTATTTAAATTCTTTTTATGATTTAAAAAAAGTTCAATGGGTTTAGTAAAATCAAGGTGTGACCTTCCTAATGGTTCTACCCCGAGGATATGTTTGCCCTCTTGTATTTCATGGTGTTAAAAGGTTGAATCTTAATTCAATTTTACTTGAACAAATGAATTTTTAAATTTTTTTGTTAACAATATTCTTGGAGATTGTTAAATAGTTGAACTTGAGGGGCAAGTACAACATATATAACAAAATTATGTATGCAAAAACATCATTATGAATTGGGCAATAAAACCTTCAACTACTTGGTCTAGTTGTTTGTAATAACATTTAAAATTCTTTTATACAAAACAAAAACACATATAGGTGTGTGCCCCATATTTTTCTTGGTGTATTAGGATTGGAATTTGTATTCAAAGCAATCGAGATGTGTGCAAAGCGATGTCATTCTTCATAAACATCATTTTGCGGCTAAACTTACAAGAAGGGTCACTAATACATATTATAGAACTCCACTTGTAATATGTAAGATTGACATGAAGGAGAACATTTGTCTGTGTGTCATAACAACTTTCTTTAAAACTAATCCATCTTCGATTAATAAGCCAACTTCCTTAAATGGAAATTCATCAAGAAGAAACACATGCAATGAAACTTGCAAGAATTTTGCCAAAAGGAACAAAATTTTGAAGTGTTTAGATTAGTTGTACTTTTAAATGATTATATTTTATTGTTTTCATCCTCAAAGGCCTCTATCTCCACCCACATTATGGGGCCTAGAATCATGAACCAATATAACAATGCCATTTTTGTTTTACATGCTCCTACATCTTTGAATCACATGGAGCTTTCATCATCCTTTTGAACCACCACTCCTCTTATGTCAACCCATCTAAACAATTGAACTTGAAATGTGAAAAAACTTCCCAAATGTTGGAGCAAGTAGTTAGTATCGTAAGACTTACAACCAGATTGCATATGCAAAAACAAAAGAAAGATAAGATTCTATTTTTAAGGTAAAATAGGAAACAAAACAAACTATGGCCCAAACTTTGACTAATTTGTATGCATGTTTGAAAGAATTTGATTTAAGGTTTCATACATAAAACACTGAAAATGAGAATGAGTACACCTACAATTAAGGTTCTGAAATCAAAAAATAAAAGCATGAAAATTTTAAGTTGATAATACCTTTTGGGGGATGGAAGATCCAATAAGATCTTGTTGATATTTTGATTCTCCATAAATTGGGCAATTGATCGACAACTATATTCCCATGGTAGAAAACACAATCATTCACACATGCATGAATCGATTGTGCCTCTAAACCAAGTTTAATTTTTAGTGTTTTTGCTTCTTGATGAGAGTCAAATAAAAGGTTTTTTGCAAGTAACAACTTATGTTAAAAGCCTACATAAAATCCAAATCCATGGTTTTTAACACATGTTCACTAATAATATTCGGTTGAATTTATTTTTGGTTTAAATTTCCTTATTACAATTTTACAAACCTTAAACCCTGAAATTTCCATGATTATAAGTTTTTCATTTTATATTACACATGATCATCAAATCTGTGTACACCAAAAGTTAAACCTAAACCAAATTCCTAGAAGCAAAAGGTTATAACATTTACCAAAGTAAAGTAATATAAATAGTATCAATCCACCCATGGATTGCTTTCAAGTTCAAAAACAAAAACATGGTTAATAATTTGTTGGTCATTAGTTCTTTCATTTGTCTTATTTGAGCAAGCTAACTCATAGGATCATATTCAAGATTATCATCACCAATGTCCTTTTGTGATTTAAAAATATTATCATATAGTACCTTTGAGTATTCTTGTTCTTCTAACTTTTTATTATGGGCCAAATGTTCATCTTGGGCATCCTCCTCAATGATAGGGGTGTCAGCCAGTACATTGTTAAAATCATTCAAGGAGCTCACATAAGTTTCATATGTGTCTTCTAGTGTATCTATTGTTTCTTGTGATTGCACATGTCTAATGTTAAATTGTAAGATTTCCATGTACAAACTCCAAATATAAAATATCATAAAATGTTTTGGCATGGAGGAATACAAATTAGTAAGCACATCACTTGATGATAGTTCTAAGCTTTGTAAGATTGACAAACCCATGATAGTAGAAGAGGCAAATGGAATGGAAGGAATACTTTATAGAGAAACAATAGGTTGTTTGATGTATGTTATGATCACCACTAGGTCTAACATTGATAATGTAATAAAAGTTGTGAATAAGTTCACTAAATTGTTACAACTGCCAAATTGGGTAATCGTTAAAATATATTTAGGTACTTGTAAGGCATAAAGAACTTATGGTTTCAATATTTAGGTTTGGATGATGATGGGTTTTAGTCCAACATGATTATTTTTGGATCTTGTGATGCAAATTGGGGAGGAGACATCAATAGTTGGAGATCAAATACCAAGTTTTTGTTTCTACTAGTTAATGATGTTATTAGTTAGTTTAATAAAGGGCAACCAACTATAGCACTTTCGACTACAAAGGTAGAATACATGTTAACATCATAGGCAACTCACAAAGCCATGTGGTTGAAAACATTCCTTGCTTAACTCAATTTTAAGCAAGAGGAAACAACGATCATTCTTACTAATAGGCAAGGAAACATTTCCTTTATCAAAAACCTAGCTCATCACACTTGGTAAAAACATATTGACATACACCATCACTATGCCAAAGAAAATTTGGTGCATGCCAAAGAAATGGTGTCAAAGAATTGGTGCCATCACTGTTGGCAAAAAGAATCCCTAAACCAAAGCATCATGAATGTATGCATAGGATGGGTCTTAAACAACTTAAGATTTGATCTACCAAGTTGGAATTTTAGATTAAATGGTAGTTCAAATCTAATGTAAGGAGTTTTTAAAAAAAAGTCTAGAAGTTTTTTAGCAAAATTTATTGCTAGATCAAAATAAAAGATTTAGAAACATAAGTAAATAAACGAAACTATCCCAACTAAAACTTGCTAGAAATCAAGTAATTAGATGCATGTGGTCTTTAGTGGGAATCAAATAGCAATAAGTAATAACTTGTTGAAAATCAAATTCCTTACAATTATTATTTTTATCCACTATGGGACTGTGCGTATGTACTTAAATGGATTGATTTGAATACAAGGGGACAATCATTATTTGCAACTCTTATCTCTCAACTTACTACTTGCACACACTTCTTCTCATCTATATTTTTTTCTTCCTATGTGTTTCAAATTATTCACTGTCACATATGGAAGGAGTAGATTGTTTACAAGGAAAGCCCAACCAACATTGCTACTAACCAATGTTGGTCGATTATCAAAAAATTGGCCAATTATCAACAAAGGTCCTATGATATGTTATCCATAGGGGGTGTAAGCATGGTAAATTATACATACTTTTTACCTTGTCAAAGATGAATGAAAGTAGATATAAGATAGTAATAAAACTCATGAAAATTTTGATTTACATTGAATTTTTTTATTCAAGTATATATATGAACATAATTATTCATTGTTGTGCATTGATTTTCGACTTTCAAATTGTTTCAATTAGTTTTTTTTTTTATTTGTTTGAAATGCAAATAGGTTCAAATTCTGTTTTATGCAGTGAAGGACTTTTCATTACATGTGGTAAGTAGGTTTTAATAGATAGATTTTCTACTTATATATTTTCTATCATATAACACATATTTAATTAATTTCGAACTCTGAAAAAGTCCAAAAATAAAAACAATGAATTTTGAAAGTTTAAAGGTAAATATAATAACATCTTCAACTTGGTGGGCACCAAACAAAATTTGAAACAACAAATTTGCATAAGAATTTTTTTCACCATGAGAACAATTAACATTCATGACAATAAATAAACCTAGTGACCACTAGATATTAAAAACTAGAAAACCATATAAAGAGGGGTGTAGAACCATTGCATAACATCATTAAGTAAATAATTCATTGGCAAAACCAGAAAACCAAATTTGAAATTTTTACTAAATTTTATGTCATTGAATTGTGCAAAATATCAACAAAAGAATTTATAGTACCTAAAGGTATCATAAACCATTGGTGGACCATTGAACAACAAAGCTTATAAGGCATTAAATAATTGGAAAGAATTCTTTATTAAAAAAAATTCATTTGGTGGCCACCAATGGGTATAATAGTCCTAGTTAGAAATGTACTAAAACATATACATTCAACATGTAACCTTGACTAGGAAGATTTTGCTTATTATGAAATATGAAATATGAATTCCACCCACAATAGTAGATAACAAAAGTAAACCTCAAGCACATGGAAAAAAAATTATTAATTTATTGATTTCATAAATACATTGAATGTAAAAAACTATCTCGCCATCCATATAGGAATTCAAAATATGAACTTCTAAAACTGAAATTCAATTTAAAAAGCAATCACAAATTGCAGAATTGTTTAACCTTTTAGATCAAGAGTCAAATATGCAACTACATCCTTTGCTTCTCTAAAAAGAGAACTTAATCGACAACATGATTTTCTACCGATTATAACAACAAATGTTTTCACGTAGTTTGCAAACAAAGATTGGAATCCACTGCAAATAGAAATGAATAATTGACATCTCCCCAAAATTATAAACATCAAACAAAATATAAAATAATAATTAAACAAACATGAAATGAAAGACATGGAAAACATAATTGAAACAAAAACAATTTTAGGGTTTACTTAGGACATCACTAAAAGGAAGTTGCAATATCACCAAATCCCCACTTGAACTTCCTTCAAATTGCTTGAACTAAGAATAAGACAGACATCAAAAATTGAACGGTGGCTTCAAGAACTACATAATGATTACGAAATGGGTCTAATCCGTCTTTGTAAGAGGCAAACCCTTCAACACCAGCCTCAACCAAAATGCAAGGTTTAACCATTGTACTTTGTTTTGGATAATTTGCGTCTTCTGAATGGCTCAAGGAAAAGTCCACTCCATTTTGGATTTTAAAAGGCCTTGCTAGGCTCATCATCAATGAACATTGTTTGATCCTTGTCCCCATAAAACAAACCTTTGCAAGCAAGGTGAATTCAATCCAAGTCCTTCAAGTAGTAATAAACTGAAAGTGTAAGTTGACTTGTTGTTGTAGTACATTGTTCACGTCCCCAAACAAACATAAATTAATCAACGAGAGTTTTAAGCATCAAAAAAGGTAGAATTTCAATGACATTTTCTAACAACATACACAACCAAATAGCAATGTAAAAATGTTCAAATTCTCAAGATAGGAAATCCTATAATCCAGCACAAATTTCCAACTTGGATACATTTAAGTTTTTCCTAGCCATTCGTTAATCCCGTTGAAAAATGGTACATTTTGGAAAGTAACAAAGGACACCATTGACATTGAGAATGAGGAGGTTTTTAGTTGTGTTAGATCAAGGTCAAAAAGTTTGAATCCACATCTTTGCATTCAAAAGAGAAACATCATGAACCTACCAAAAAGAAAAAAAGTTAAAACAAAGAGAAATTCAAGAATAAGTATAGGCCTCCATCCTTGTAATAGATTAGTCCAACACAAAATATATAAGAATGAAGTTGATATCCAAAACATGGAAGGATAATTTTGTTAAGGATTTTAATAAGAACATGGACTAGGACACACATATCATAACCTAGTGGCCACCAAGTAGATGAAGGAAAACACTTGGTGACCACAAGGTCAATAAGGAGAACAACTAGTGGCCACTAAATTGATGTTGAAGAACACTTGGCGGCAACCAAATGGTCAAAGGAGTGTGAGGTTCAACCGAAGGCCCACTAGGCCAAAACCAAATGCAATAAAGGCAAAGAATACTAGCAAAATTTAAGTAATATAACTAAAATTTTTAATAAATTTTACAAAAGGAAAGTTTTTAGATATTCAAACAAGCAAAATTTGAAGATGAATAATTAATAAAGTACTTTTTGTTTCAATTTCAATTTTGCATTGTTACAAAAAGTGGGTTGGCAGGTTTGATTGCATTTCAAAAATAACATTTTAAAAAATCTTAGATTATGTTGATCAATACATCTAATCATACCAAAACGATTGTGTTCAACAAAGGTGGGAACACCATATCTGAACGAATGATGGTTTCCCAAGCAAGGGAAAACAATCCCCAACAAATATTGATCTTCCCTACGATGGCCATCAAAGGACCCCAAAAAATGGCACTATATGGGCCATTAAACATGCTTTTGTATGGCATATCATCTATAAGCAAGGTGTTATTAGCGTGAGTATAAGGATAAACAAAAAAAAACCGTCAAGGTTATTGTGCAAAATTGGTTTGTCAGGTATATCCAATAAGAAATGTAGATTTCACATGCGAAATTCTTGATCAAACATTCTAGAAGCATGTATAAAGATTTTTGTTTTGTGCTAGATTTGATCCAAATAATTATAAATATTGTGACCTTGGGTTGCATACCAAATATACACTTGGAGTTGAACAAGGCATTTTTCCAAGAATTCCTTCAATCCAGGACAAAGAACAACGATGAAAGAACCTTTATCGAAACATGTTACGATCAAAATTCCATTTCAATCAAAGATCACACGAAATTGACTCACCTCCACCATTGGCAAATGCAGCATTTTAGCATCAACAACCAAAGTTGAAAGAATCTCGTCCAAGCCAATTGTAACAACCACACATGAATTTGGTGACTCCACACCTTCCACTTAAAGCATTTGAGAATCGAAACTCGAAGTCGAGAGAATCTCATCCAAGCCAAATTCAACAATCGCGCGTGAATTTGGTGACTCCATATTTTCATCATTATCTTCTACCTCCTCGAAAAAAGGCACACCAATAATCTGAAAAATTCAAACAAATAGTAGTTATAAAAGTCCAAAAATAGGCTAACCATAAAAATCAATGAAATTGGACAATCCAAAACAACATTGGGAGAAAGGAGCAAAAAAAAATATTTGGATTACTTATTATGAATGTTGAGTGATTTCTATAGAAACTGGTGGAATAGGCCATGGTGCATTTTTTGAACAACGTTCGAAAACTGACATCATCTTCCTTGATACATCTAATGGTGTTAAAAGGATAAAGCTCCACAAAGGTGGGAACACTAAGCCCAAAGTAATGAAGGAATTCTAAGTATGGGAGAAGAACCTTCATTAAATAATTATCTTCTTTTGGCCCATACTCATAAGACTCAACAAAGATGGCATTAGAGAACATATTCAGGCATGTTCTATAAGATGTATCATCTACTAACAACATATTCCTTAGGTGAGTATTAAAATACCTAGGGAAATGATCAAAATGGTTCTTTTGATCAATTAATTTAGCATGAGTAAAATTATCAATGGGATAATGGCCTAGCTTGATGGGAAATTGCAGAAAATGCCTGTTAATCTTGCACAGATCTTGACCCATAATCCTTTGCGAGTTGATTTCAATACTCGTCTCTTTTGCTATTTTTCTCAAGTAGGTATTCATCTTGGCAAGCGGAGTAGACATCCATATATAAACAATAAACTACTTTAAACACCTAAGAAGGAATTCCTTTAGAGTTGGCCTAGGTACAACACTCTTGCTTAGTAAAGTAGGACCCCGAACCAAGTTAAACAATGAAGGCAGGAAGTGATTAATTTTGAAATACTCCTTCCCAACAAGGACCCCTTTTGAATCAAAAATCATGTGCAAAGGACTCACCTTCACATCCTTTGCATCCACAAGAGGAGGAGATTTGAAACCTCCAAGAGCGAACTTTTTCCCCTTATCTTCTTCGACAATTTCATGGAGAACTCCACAAACACCATCATCTTTGGCCCCATTGAATCCCATAAGGGGCAAATGCAGATGCTATGAGATTAATCGTTTAAGAGATGGAAGAGATGGAGATGGGGATGAAAAACCTTGATTGGGCGAAGGCTACATTGGAGATAACATTGGTCTCCTCCATCTTTCCTACCTTTTTGCATGCCTTCTCCAATGCAATTCAATCCTATCAAATTGTCCAAGTAACTGAACAATCGTCCTTCCAATTCCACCAGGGCTAAAAAAAGACCCAAGCTTGTCCCAATCATCCAAGTCCTTAGATGTGTATTCACTAGAGTCAACACACAAAAAAATCACATTCACCTTCAAATAGAAAGTAAAAAAAAATTAGAATTTAACCAAACAAGAAAAGGGCAAAATAAACAAATGGAGAAGTAAAAAGAACTTCAATAAACAAATGACAAGGATGGAATCAGAAGGCAAATATTGGAAGGTAAAAAACTTGAAATAAATATATGTAGGAAAAATAAACGAATTCAAATTTTCCCCTACACGATAGAATTTTTTAATTTTCCAACATCATGTCAGTCTCATGGCCACAAAATAAGACGATCTAGCAACCATTAGATCGTAGTGTCTAGAGGCCACCAGATACGACAATGTAGTGGCCACTAGATCATAATGTTTGGAGGCCACCAAATAGGACGATGTGGAGGCCACCAAATAAGATGGTGTGGTGGCCACTAGATCACAATCTTTGGAGGCCACCAAATAGGACGATGTGGTGGCCACTAGATCGTAATATTTAAAGGCCACCAAATAAGATAATGTGGTGGCCACAAATCGTAGTATCTAGAGGCCACCAAATAGGACGATACGGTGGCCACCAGATCACAATGTCTAGAGGCCACCAAATAGGATGATGTGGTTGACACCAAATCATAATATCTAGAAATTAGTAGTTAGTCGATTTAATGGCCAACAAATTGACCTATCTATTGACCTCATAGTATCTTGAAGCCATTAGTTGGTTGATTTAGTGGCCACTAGATTGTTGTATTTGGTGGCAACTAATCGACCTATCTGGTGGCCACGAGATCGTCCTATTTGGTGGCCACTAGATCGTCCTATTTGGTGGCCACCAGATTGTTGTATTTGGTAACCACCAAATACACCTATCTATTGGCCATTATGTAAACAAGTACACCTATCTATTGGCCATTGGCTCTTTGAAGATTCAAAAGTCCATCAAGACTCCAACTCCCAAAGTGGGAATCCATTATGTAAACAAGTACACCTATCTATTGGCCATTTGGCCATGGGCTCATTCCCTCACACTCTATTGCCAATGAACAATTTGATGGCAATTAGATCATTACAAGATTTAGTCTTCAAGGATGTGATGATCTAGTGGCCACCATATCATTATGTCTTCAAATACTGACATTACAACGATGTGAGGGCCACCGGATTGTTATGGGGTCTTGGAAGAATGATGGTGCCTACCTGGTGGCCACCAATTAGTTAGGTCTTCAAATATTGACCCTTCAACGATTTGGTGGCCACCAAAACTTATGCATCCTTGAGGATTAAGGTTGGTAACGATCTAGTGGCCACCAAAACTTGTGCGTCCTCGAGGATTAGGGTTGGTAACGATCTGGTGGCCACCAAATCATTAACAATGTGAAGGCTTAAGTTGCTAGTGATCTAGTGGCCACCATATTATTACCAACGTGAGGAATTTCATTGCTAGCAATGTAGTGGCCACTAGACCATTACCAATGTGAGGAGTTGCGTTGCTAACAATCTAATGGCCATGAGATATTCACTTGTGTGGAAGATGGAACTAGAGATTTGGCAACCACAAGATCATTTCGTCTTGGTTTGCTTGGATATCCCCAGAGATTAGTTGCGCTTAAAGAAAAACTTTACTCCATCAACCTCCAATACCTAATACATTCACCTAAACATTTTTTCATCAACCTATAATGAAATATAGAAACCTCAACCGAAATGCATAAACCTCAAGTTTAATTCAATGTTCTGGTCATGAGGTTTATGTCCAACTTATATCTACATGAGATTTTACTTTTACATTGTCAAAGGTTTCTATTTAATGACATTTTTCCATATTTTGTATCAAGTGAAAAAGGAATGTTCTGGTAGAATGTGATCTTGATCCATTATGTTCGTGCACTATTACTTCTTTTTCTATCCTATGAAACATAATTGAATTGCATAGGACCGGGGAATCAAGGACCCACCTTGTTTCTACCATTGGAAGAAGTGCATCATGTCTTCAATTTAATTGCTCTGCAATAGTTATGTAGACAACAATAGATATCTTTAACATAATGTTAGTTTAATGTTATTTCCTCAGGGATATAGATTAAAAGGATGTCAAAGAAATTAAAAAGGTTGGGTGATTGACTATCATACAATCTACACTTCAAGGACTTAGGGTTCTTGATAGTTTCAACTATCATAATTGGAGTATTTGTTGTAGAATCAAAGCCTAAACCACTAAAGCATTATCCAGAAGTGGATCAACAAAACCAAACTTTGACTAGTTTTAGGTCAAAATATTTCCCTTCGCTTCTATGGGTTCTTTTGGAATGAAATAAGTACATGCAATGATCCAAAATTGAAAAGCAAGGCCATTGAAACAATGGCAGTAGGGAAAATCTAATTGCAATTTGCTGGAGGTGTTGAATTCTATGGATTTTCTACATATCTAGGAAGGACACTAAAATCGACTTTTTAAATTATGCAAAACCTAAAAAGAGCTTTCCTACAAGGTTATTCCAACTTGCAAAAGAACTTTGTGCAAATTAGATAACACGTTGCATGAGAACTTTATAGGAAGGAAATTCAACTAAAACAAAAACTTTACAAGCAAAAGAAATTGTATGTTTCCAAGATGTTCGTAAACCTAAAAAGCTACAACTTCCAGGAGGGTAGAATAAATTCAAACTTGTAAAAAGGTTTATTTGCACCGCCTCCACGTTTGCAAGAATTTTTTCATGTCGAGCACCTTGTTATGATTTGGTGCTTCCTTTAGCACTCCCTTTCCTAGCCTAGCTCCTCTACCTATTTTCTCTCTTCACAAGAAGAAGAAGAAGAAGAAGTAACTAGAAACGTTAAATTTAGTTAGAAAATGAAAAGAAAAAAATGAGATGAGGTGTGAGAAGAGATAAAACAAAAGCCTAATTTGAATTGTCGAAGTTGAAAAGCTATGGAGATGAGATAAGAGTTATGAATAGAAAAGTTGTGTGACAAATTGGAAGAATGAGAGTGAGGGGGAGGATGGGGAAAATGGAAGGAATTAAGAGGGGGGCATTACCATATGCCGCCACCTATTCTCCAACCCTTGTAATTATGATTTTGTAAATGATGGCAAGGTTTCCCTATTTTCATTTTCATATTAATATGTTAAAGTGGCGATCTCCCATATATGGGTTTAAACAAAAAATTCCTACTACATTTATAGTTTAGCAACCTACTAAAACTTATAAGAAAGTTTTTGCGATATGTGAATTACTTTTTTGCAAAATATAGTGAATTTGGGCCATTTCACCTTTTTTTTTAAAAAAAAAATTCTAAATTATTTTTTTCATGTCAAATGTTGATGACATTTTAGCCAAAGGTTCTTTTGTAAGTGTTGCCATACTTTTCATAAACTAAATAATTTTAAAAAATAATTTGGAAAAAAATACAAGTTAAATGTATAAGGAATATTCTAGACTAATTCAAAAGGGATGTTTTAGAATATTTCAAAAAGAATATTCCAAAATAAATCAAAAAGAATATTGCATAATAATTTTGAAGGAATCTTCCAAATTTGTTAAACATGAATTATATTTTAGAATAACTAAAAAATAATATTTCAAAATATTAACTTAAAAGTAAAAAAAATTCGAGAATATTCTAGTAAATTTTTGAAATGATAAATTTAATAAATTTAGCTACTTTATATTAATATGCGATTTGGATAATATCCTATTGATTTTGAGGTTTTTAAGATGTTGTTTGAGTTTTTTCTCTTCAAACTTTTGATTTTAGAAGTCTTATAAAACTTATGTCACTCCAAGGTCTTTGAATATTGAAGGACGAGAGCTTTAAAGTCTAGTGGCTGTAGTCTACAAACTATAGTGTAAACCACAAGGTTAAATATTGGTCGCTTATAACAGAATCGGTGTTTACTAATTATGGACAACAAAGTCAATAGAGAATGATGCTATAAATAAACAAACTAATTATAGGGCTGACGAGTGGAAAATCTTAATATTCTACCATTGGTTCAATTGCAATTTTTTTCTTGGTACATGTTTATTTCCATTATGCAAAATCTATAGTAGAAATCCATACATCATCCATAATATTTCAACCACATGTCCCATAGCCCAAGTATATGCACATTTACAAGTCTATCATAATTATGCCACAATTTTATTCTCATATTGATATGTAGGGAAGAACAATAAATATTGGAAAAAATACAAAAAAAAGAGATAAAAGATCATGGTTCTATCTTCTACTATTCTATTCTATCTTGTCTTTGCACTCCCACATTGGTATTCACTCTTAAAGAAGAAAACAACTCCCACATAAATTTAATTTCCAACTCAACAAGGTAATCTGCCTTACCATGTAACCACTTATTCATTTGCTTTGTCCAACTTGTCTAAGCATGGATGTGCGGAAAGAGAGAATATGTTTTTGCTAAGTGTATAGTTTGTGAATCCTTGACAAATTTGATATCCAAAGCAAGAAAAAACAACCCTTGTGTGAAGGAGCATGAGATTAAATTGAAGAAGCATAACATTCACCAAGAATCTTATTGACATTTATATCACACTTGGAAAGTTGAATCTGTGCAATTTAAAAAAGATTTCTTATGTGTAATTCATGATAAGATGGACCATTTAAAAATAGTTCTACCTCAACTTCAAGTGAAGAACAAAATGGTGTTCAGGCTCGGGCAGCTGTTAGTGCCATTGACTGGAATGATTGTTCATGGACATGGTGATTAAGCCTTTGCTCAATATTCTAATGAGTTTTGGCCCAATGATCTTAATTTCATGATTGGGTCATTTTTACGCTTGTTTTATAGGCTTGAAAAGGAGCCAGTTAGGGAGTCAAAGGTTTTGTTTAAGTTTGAACCCCAAAACACATTCTTCCAACAAATTCTACAAGGGAGTTCTCATTGTTTAAATGCATTGAAGCCTGTAAACAAAATCGTGGGTGTGAAGCCATTGCCAAGGAAGCTATTTCTATGGATGGACAATTGTGTGAAAGATAACAAGAATTGTCACCTACTGACATTTCTTTCCTTATTAATTGCCCACGAAGTTTTCAAAGAAGTTCAATTAGGGTTTCTTGTAGTTGGGCACACACATGAAGATATTGACGGAAGTTTTGGATATTTGTCAAAAGATTTTAAAAAGAAAAATAATTATGTCATGGCGGATTTGATGAAAGCATTCATGCTTTCCCAAGATTGTCCATTCATTCTGCAACTCATTTAAGAAATCCTTGATTTCAAATCTTGGGTCAATGGATATTTGAACAATGGTCCAGACATGTTTGTTGGTCATACAAAGATGCATTTGTTTTCGGTTTTTATGGATGAGGTAGGGTGGCCAATGATGTAATACAAATTATCTTTTATTGATGCTTTGTGGAGCGTTAAAGATGGCCCGACCATACGATTGTTTCCTACAAACCCTACAATCTATCTTGTGTGGATGGTAGGGCTGAAAGTGATGTTGTAAGGGATCAAAAGAATGAGAATTATAAGAAGGTCTATGTTCAATGGTGGATTCTTGTGAGAAAGGGAGCCAAGAATAATGAGGAATTGTATCATAATTGTTGGTTGAACAAGTGGAAGAGTAATCATGTAGACTTAAAATAATGGGTTGAAATATCTTGTGTCACATTTTCTTTCTCAGCTAGAAGCAATATAATAATTCATTCCATGATAAGTATTAGTGTGACCCATGCATCCAAGGCAAAAACTAATCTTGATGCAATTGATAATAACTGTTATGCATTGTAATTGTAGGTCAAATTTATTATGAACATGAAGTAAAAATGTTAGTGCTATTTTATGGTCGTTATAGTAGGTTTAGTATTTTTTTCAAATGGGATTTTAATGCTCTGGAATATATTCAATTTTCTTGTGTGTAATCATTGAGGAAAATATTAATGTTTATTCTCTTTATAAACATTCCAAAGTTTGTAAAGACCTTTTGTCAACATGGAGATTGCTTGTTTTAAATTATCATTTTAAGTATGCATGAAAAATTACTATAGAAGTGATGTGTGGAAATTTCCTTTTTAATGTCATGGGTGCATGAAATTTTTGTCAATGTTTGGTGGCATTAGTGATAAATTTGAAACAAAAATTGGACTCATGTACATAAGTTTGTGATTTGTTGTGGGTAAGGTCTAACCTTCATTTCAACCAATTTGTTCAGTTTATACCAAATTCAATGAATTTTAATTTGAAGATATTAGTTGCAATTGATAATAGGAGGATGAAAATAATTATTCGAAATTTGGTGAACATCACATAAGTTAGACTTGAGTTTGTAAGTTTGAGTTGATTTAAAACATGTTTGAGTTTACACATTTTTATGCAAATTTTATGAAAATTAATTAAAATATGCTTGAAATTCCAATAATTTGGAAGCCACTAGACAATCATATTAAATTTGAATGGAAATTCTTAAAATTTGTGTTGGCATGATGGCAATTCCTCCCATGTGGTGGCCACTAGACTGATTTCAACATTTGCAACATGTTGAATTTGATGTCAATTTCACTTTCTTCTAAAAAACTAATGAAATTACATTAAAACCTAGTTGAAATACATCTTATTTGGTGGCCACCAAATTGGTTTTGTTCCCAACCTGTTGAATTTGGTGTCAAATTCAGGTTCTTGTTGAAAATTTATGCAATTACATGAAAAGATGGTTGAAAAACATCTTATTTGGTGGCCATTAAATTGGTTTTGTTCCCCAACTTGTTGAGTTTGGTGTCAAATTCAGTTTTTTTTTGAAAATTTATGCAAATTACATGAAAATATGGTTGAAATATGTCCTATTTGGTGGTCACCGAATGTGTTTTGGCCTCCCTTTGCATATTGAATTAAGTCAAGAATTTTAAAGTTCGAAATTAACTAAATATGTGTTATATACTTAAATAATTTCTATTATGGCTATAGCTCAAAACTATAATGATATTTATATCCCCAAAAGTAATAAAACAACTAAGTTTTAAAAATAGACTAAAAGTACCCCCATTTACAAATCTACTATTCGATAAATAAGAATACTTTTGATTTTCTTTTAAAATTCATTTGGTCCTAATTTTTTTGAAAGTGAATTCTTATAATAATAATAGAAGTGTGAAATGATTTACAATTATATTTTCACTCATTTTTATGCTACTTGTTTGATTTTATATGCATGATACATGGTAAATTTTAAAACATTCACTTTTTAAAAATATTTTATCATGCTTTTACCCTAGGTCCCTTGTTGACTCAATTTAAGAACTAGGTAACAAGAATTTAGGGGGCGGGGGCAGGGGGACATTTTTTCTACCAGCTTTTTAACTCTTTAGACAAGTTGTAGAAACCTATCACCATTAATGCAAAATCCCTCACGGTATGCTTGCATATGACATGACATTAGAAATCTGGAAAAGGAAACACTGATTTGATACTAGTGGAAAAGACAAGACTACAATTTACACTGCATAATATATTTGTGATTGCAATTGAAGAGGTTGATCTTGAAAATATGATTAGGGTGCCATATATAGTGTAGGTAGTCGGTACATGTGAAAGTCAATATGGAGAAGGAAATATCCTCAATGCTCATGTTACCATGGGTTAGTAGATTTCTCAAAGTGCATATAGTTTTGGATGATATTGGGAAATTAAACTGGTGCATAGAATTGTAAGGGAGGGGAAAGCAAACCTCAAATTTATCAATAATGACCATAAGAGTCAAACCCTATTTAGAAAATAAACTCAAGTAAAGAATTTACTCTTGAATAACTAAGACTTGGAAATTCTTGTTCGGGAACAAATTTTACTATGTTATAGAAGTTGCAATAGGTAAAAACTTGTGTTCAACAAATGCTAGTAAGTTTAGAAGGAAAATTTTGGTCTACTCCATATTAGAAAGATAATGTGGAATGTTGATTTTTAACTAGTTAACTTTGGAAGGTTGTAGCCTCAATTGTGAAAGTAGCCAAACTTCATTTTTCCTCTTTTGTGCTTTCTTGATTCTGAAGAACATAAAATGATAATATTTCATAAACATATTGATCAGCTAATGAACAAGTAAATGCAATGGCTGGTTTGTTAAGAGGGAAGAAAAACAGAAATTGCAAATTTTTTTAGTGATTGATGGTGGTTTATGCACATATTTGTGCTGAAATGCAACTTATCATTTGCCCCGTGCAATAAGAAGGCTGAACCACTTTCATGAACATAAGTTTGACTGTCATATATCTGTAGATCCAGGGACTGGTGGGAGGCCTGGGACATAAATTAAAACCAAAGGAACACTTACTGTGTTGCTTCCTGAAAAAAGACCTTATGGTTTTAGTGGATTTGAAAATTGGTAGCTGCTGCCAACTTGGGCCTTCTTTTGGCAAGCTGTTTTGGGAATCCATATTGGGCCCGTATACTAGCAAACTGGTATACTCAAAAAATGTTAACTACTCAAGGTGAAAGCAATCTGAACAGGCATGATGGGAAACAAGTTCATACACTTGTAAAAAGTATTTACCTATGAAATTACAACATGTTTGCATCTGACTGAAGTGTTAGGATTGAGATTGAGAATTTTCACAATTAATGTGACAATTTTTATGGATCACAAACATACAATATAATTAATGACAATTCAATGTCTCAGAAAAAGAGCTAATGTTGCTAGAAATTAGGGTAATGTCAGAGTTGTTTGTAAGATAAACTTGGGCATGGTCTGTTGCCCATAATATAGGGACATAATCAAAGACTTCAGAGGGGCCAATTACTGCTGACTTCTAGAGCTGTTCAGCTGTGAGAGCCGCAAGCATTCAATCTGTAAGTCTGAACACATCTCTCGAATAATTCTCTCTGTGACACCCCGGACATACATACTGAGTGGCCACGGGGGTACCATAGCAGGTTCCAAAAGCTGATGGAAATTTACCCATGAGCCTACAACCTCTGATTCTGAATCTACTCCTTGTGAGTTCCACTCACTGGCATACATTGACTCAATCTTCCAGGACCCAGAAAATTTTCGCATCATTCCTTCCTTCACAAGGTTGAATAGCATCTGTAGCAGAATGATGCAAACATAAGAAATCCAACAACAGTGCTGCATCTGCTGCATGGTACTGTGACCAATCACATAGGGACATGGTCATAGGATCTGGGACAAATCAAAGCAAACTTACAAACAATATCATGTCTCATTTGCATGCACAAGGGAAGCATGTACCTGGTGCTCTTGACGGTTTTGCTCAACCATAACACGGCTGGAGAAAGTGCCAGAGAACATGAGGAAGCGCCACCGCCCTAGCTGCTCCACCTCAACTAACTGCCGATTGCCATCATCCTCCAACACTTTACGGTAGCAGACCTCCTGCATAAAGAGTACAAAAACAGTTATAACTGGAAAACATTTAGGGTTTGTGGCAAACTAGGTAATGAGGTTTGTGCAGAACTTCATATGAGACTCCAGCTGCAAATCCAGTAACATCTAATACTCCTCTCACTGCCAAGCACTTAAGTAGTGATGTAGAAACAATAGATACAAATTTTTCAGTTGGTAAGCAGAAAAGTGTCAGGTCCTAACTGGCATTGGGAAAACTATCTGGTCAAACCTACATCAGTATCTGTGTCATTTGCAAGGATAACTCTCAAAAAGAGGTTAAAGAACTTAGCAATACTGTATTGGTCCAGCTAGTACTAAACCTACAGACATGAGTGCAGTCTTACATTTGCAAATGTTGCTCACAAAGCATCAAACCTTCACCTTCCTCATCATGTAAGGCAGTACAAAAACACCATCATTCTACACTCACTTCATCAGTTCCTGACAGTTGGACAACAACTGAGAAAACACAGTGAATGGGTCTCACAATCATGCTACTATTTGATTCATGTCCAATTTAGTTTGCCATTGATTTCCATAACATCACAATTCAATTGCCAGAGATGAACAGATTGACAATAGAACTTCCGTTGTTCGTTACCTATTTTCACTGATTGCAGAAAGATCTTCATTGAGAAGATATGTATGGAATTAGGGTTGCAGGAGGGGCTTCACAGGACACTTTCTGTAACGTTTGTGCAGATGTTCCCAATCGCTTTCACCAGATCATATCCCCAACAAAAAAAAGTGCAAAGAAAGGAACAAAGCGATTCTTACAAAACATGAAAAATTTCTGTGTTAAAGACACTGGGAGGCAAAAGGCACTTGATAAAGAAAAAAGATTTCAAGAAAGACTAATCAAATATTTCCAAACAGGCAACGGCAGAGTTGCAGGTCGTAGGGTTTGGGGTCGAGGGGGAGTTGCAGGGAGCAGCCTTATAAAGTACTACAAGCTACCTTGATGTTTTTGAAGACGCGCCTATTGTTAGGGTCCGTGATGATATTGTACACTGCGTCCGGCTCCAAGGCAACAGAAAATCGCGTCTGAATCTCACAGAAGGTGCCCTTGGGCTGCATCACTTTCAACACTGGAGGCTCGTGCACGAAGCTATCGGAAGGCACCCAGGCATCGTCCAAGATCGCCGTCTTACCGTCTCCTTCTACACCGTCCAGAGCTCTAGCGTTGGCATCCTCTTGCTCCGCCATCGCCGCAGGCACTCGTCGATGCCTTCCTTAGCTCACGCTCCGTTGAGCAAGCTGTTGTAGATGTTTTAGCTCACAACAATTTAGAACATTTCGGCCATTTTGGAACATTTAGGATTTTGGGGAACATGCATGGAACTGTGTAACATGGTCATTGGAGTGTTATATATTAAGATAGGCCTTTGTTTGTTGGCCTTGCCTAGCACTGCAAGGGTCTTGTGTTTAGATTCATTATAGAGTATAGTAGGTTAAGGGATTTTGGCCCCTACGTAGTAGGTCTACTTTCATACAAGGATTTTTGAAAGATAATATTTTCAAACAATATTTTGGCTTGTGTTGAAACTTGAGATTAGTTCTAGAGCTATGATATCTTGAAGAGTTTTGGTTTCTTTTAGAGGATCTTCTTTGAAGACTGCATTTTTACATGGTAAAATATTTGAATTTTCATAATTTTTCTTTTGCCTTAAGATATTTTTTATTATTGTAAATGGCAAGGCCATGCTGTGATGCACCCCTTGCTTGTTTGGATTTGACCGCACCCCTAACCCTCCCAATTTTCAAACTTTGGCCTCTCATTTTGTTTTGCGTGTCATGGGGGAGAGCTCTTGATGAGACGATGTTTGTTGTTTTGAAATTTTTGAACCAATGGAACAAAAGTTATTAAATTTTGAGTGATTTTTGTCATTGGAAAGTAAATTAAAATTAGTTTAGCAAGGTTCCATAAGAACTCTAAATCTAAGTCCACTTTGACTAAAGGATGAGGGAGCTTACAACCATGTTTTTTTTTTTTTCAAATTGTTTAAGTATGTCCACTGGTGAGGTTCCCAGCATTAATTATCATTAAATAACGATTGTACGAAAGTGCTAGTAACGACCTAGGAAGTGCCTAGGTCTAATGTGATTAATTTAATAATTTTTATTTGAAAAAATGGTAGAAAATCCCTTAAAATCTCTTAAATTTCTCTTTTTTTCATTTTCTAAAACAAATTCACCAAGTTGCAAAATTTCTGCACAAAAAATTTAGATTGCTTGCAATAGGTTTAATAATGTACTTGGGTCACTAGCAGATCAGTATGCACTAGTAGGTACGCTCCAGATAAAAACAACAAATTGGTGAGGGTATTGACACAAGAGGGAAAGGGGTTCACATATTATCATTTCCTAGCTTTATTTCAGAATGCTTAGGTTAGATCGGTCAGTGACTGAACAATTAAGCACTCAGGGCAGGCCACATCTAAGGGGAGGGCTCTGTTGTTTTTAGTGTCCCAACACAACCTGAACCCCTCCTCTTGGCACATCTGACAGAGTAACAATCGTGAAAAACAGATTAAAAATGATAAAGTTATGGCCCCCCAAAGTAGAGAGGGTCAAGAATTCAAAAAAAAAAACCACAGAACACTACAATACAAAGGCTGATTTCTGAACATTCAAAAAAGTCTTTGTATGTTGCTCTGTTGCTATCAGAGTTCAAATATGATTTGCAGAACTTCAAGTGGCACTCTTGTAACACTTTAAATCATTTAAAATGAATAAAAAAAAGAGAATTATGAGGTTTGAAAGTAGGAGGGGTCCAAAGAGAGGAAAAAAAAAAAACCATGTTTTGTAAGTTAGAAAGATTATTTTTTGTTTTGTTATTTTTTTCATTACACCTTTTCCTTTGCATTTCAAAGATGATTTCTATAGCTTGAAATAAAACTCCCCTAACATTTTGAATCACTCAAAATGAAGATATAAATAAGTGTTTGGTCATAGGCAGGTGAATGATGATGGGCTGGTCTACTCTAATCCAGTTAAGTTTGAAAACGTAGCCAATTCTTGGAGGTAGATTCTTGAGGTGTCAATTTTTGATTTGTCAAGAGCACAACAGTCCAGGTGCAGGAGCCTGCAACCTCATGCACATAACTTCTGTTTAAACATTTTCAAGCTTCTGATTGGCCCTCCCTTGTCTCTCACAATGCAAAACTTCTCCCTCTCTTTTTTTCGTCCAACAACAAGAAGGCTATGAAAATTTTTGTCCATTCATAAGAAGATTTTGAAATTCTTCATCGATACACACTAAAGTTATTGGCCACACTAGATAGCATTTATGAAGAGGAGAACTACCCATGGCTAGCTTGTCCTCAGTAATTACTGAGCCACAACATTAGTCGGCACCCTCTCCACAAATGCTATCTAGTCCATAACTAATTTTCATAAAACAATTGATTTTAAAAATTAATTTTGATTTCCACCATGTAATCGCAATATAACTAAAAAGAAGCTAATTATGCACAAAATGGCACAGACATGATTAAAATTAGAATATAGTTGTAAAATGTTCTAATAATAAATGTTGAGTTTTACTCTAACAACGATACAAAATATCAATCCAAATAAACATGACATAATGCAAATAACTACTCACTTTGTGATATTTGATATGATTGATGTGCTACTTTATATCAATTGTACACAAGTGTGGCATGTGCTATTGGCTCAAGTGTTACCACATCCTCAATTGATTTTTCCTTCCAAAACCTGATTTTTTGAAATTTATTTGAATTTTCAGCAGCATAAATCAAATAAAAATCATTATTTCCCACAGTTTGAATCCAAATATTACCAAATAGATTCCATTAAATCCTTCTCATCAAGATCTTTCCAACAACACCAAAGGCACATTCCAATTAGTCCAAAAATTTCAGTTGGGATTCAATTTAATTTTCAATGAAAGAATCATTCAATATTCAAGACCTTCTACAATGCAAGTCCAAACGCCATTAGACCAGGCCCATGTACCTTTCCTCCTTCAGAGCTTTCCAAGAACATGATTTGAAGCATCCTAGTTCAGTGGATCCCAGAAGTACAAACAAAACAAACAAACTATCACGATAGGTAAACTGGCTCGTGACCAAACATTTAAGTGCTCAAGGTAGGCTGGATTTAATGGTAGGGCTCCATTGTTTCTAGTGTCCAAACAAAACTTCAACTCCTCCTCTTGATGCGTGTAGGGCATCAAAAATCATCAAAAGTGAAATTGAATTGAGAAAATTATGGGCCCTCAAAATAGAGGAGGTCAAAAACTTAAAAAAAACAAACCACCAAATGTTACAAAGGTTGATTTTCAAACACCCAAAAACTTCTTTGTATGTTGTTGTGTTGTTATTATAATTCAAATGTGATTTGTAAAATTTTAAGTGATGCTCCTATAACACTTTAAATCGTTTTAAATAAATAAAAAATAAAAAAGTTATGAGGTTTGAAATCAAGACGGGTTTCAAAAGAAGAAAAAAAAAGCGCATTTTGTAAAGTGAAAAGCTTATTTTTCTTCTTTTTTTATTTTGGTTATTTTTTCATTACTCATTTTCTTTTGCATTTCAAAGATGATTTTAAAAGCTCGAGGTGGTGCTCCCATAACATTTTAAATCATTCAAAATGAAACACATATGGTGAAGATATAAATAAATGTTTGATCATAGACAAGTGATCAATGATAGGCTGATTTATCCTATGTATTAGTCGGGCTAACATCATTTTAAAAACATTTAATCGAATGTGAGAGATCAACACATTTAAAGCTTCAACATATTTGTTAGTGGATGCAACTATGCCATCTAATATATGATACATATAACCAGTGTTTTCTTTTGGGTGAAATTTAGCACAGAAATAACCAAAAACAATTTAGTGCACTGAATCTCTCACATCCTAAGGTGCAAGGGATGTTTTTGAGAAAGTCATCACATTTAGGGGGAAAACAATTCTGAATTTGTCATATTTAGACAATAGGAAGTCACAAAAATATAGAACGATTCTGAAAAAGTCTGCCTACTTTCCTCTCTGACCTGTGACCAAATTTGGTTCATTGTTCATTCCCCTTGTGGACGATTGTTACTATGGTATACATCACAACATCGGTGTTTCTTTTACTGGCAAATTTTCGGCAAATCCCTACCGGAAAAATATGATTTCGACCTAAAGGAAGGATTTTCCATGAAAAAAAAAAGCCCAAATTCGCCAGAATCCGAAACAAAAATTCTATCAATCGCCAGATTTTTTATTATTAGTTCCATTCAGTAGCCAAAAATATAGAAAGATTTTGATTTTTTCCCACATCCATATTAGTACATGTGATGAAATTTGGCTAAATCACTTTGGAGATGATAGCCACCTCGGCTACATCACAAAATTGAAAAAAGAAACCCTGCCCTGCATATGACACCTATTCATTAACTTGGAACATTAATTCAAAAGTAATGCCATTGACTTCTCAAAAACGAATGCTGCAAATTTGCCATTTATGGTTCTGGTTAGTGAAGATCAAACTGGAATCTGGTCTGATTTTTGGAACAGGTTCCAGAAGCAGAATTTATAGTTGTCAAGAACCAGACCAGAAACTGGATTCCTGTTTCCATTTGTGTGTGGAATCGGAACCAGAATTGGAATCAAGCTTTTTGGAAAAAATAAAAATGGATTAAAAAACACACAGAACCATGGGATAACCGAAGGTTAACCAACAGTTAACTATCAGGTGTTAATCCGGGTAAAACCGCCCAACACTGGTACCTACCTGTTTAGCTACCTACCTACCTCATACCTTGAATCTTAGTAGGTAGTTCTCGAGGCTGAGTATCCGCGTACGCGTGCCGCGCGAGCGTTGGGGAAGTAAAGCGTTGCTCCGGGTATTTGTGCGAATTTTCAGTGGCAGGGGTTTGGTCCATGGAGACGCATCAATCCATGGAACAGCAACGAGAGTCCGTGCTGCCAAGCAAACCACAACTGCTGCGACAGAATGTACTGGAGGAGGAGAGAGTACATCGACCCCACCTCTGTAACGATGGTCTTGAAGACATTGTTCAGGTTTCTACTCTTTTCTCTCTCACACACACATCCTCTCTCTCTCTGTGTCTTTCTCAAGCAGTGTGCTTGCTTCTTCCCTAACTTGCATGCCTGAAAGGAAGGATGATGAGTTGCAAGTACACGTTTGAGTACACAAAATGCGCCATCAGCTGTGATTAAATTCAGTACCCTTAACCCTAAACCGTAAACTTGGCTGGATACTTTTGTTATATTGTTTGAAGGCCTGTGGTGTTTGGAAGTTCTTTTTCTAGGAGAAGAGTAGAAGATGGTTTGCATTTGTAGTTATTTGGGCTATCCTTACCCATGCCATGTTGCATGCCAGAATGCATGGTGCTAGATTGTCTCCATATAACCAGAGAGCTGGAACTTCTCTGCTCAGGAGTTCAAGAGAAGCAAACTCTTTTGTGTATGTGAGGACATCTTGAAGGATGTATGTTCAAATAGGATTTTCGCACATGTATACACCTCTAAGAGTGATTTTGTTTCTTGATCAAAACTGCTGATCGAGTGAACAGTGAAAAAATCTAAGGTCGAATGGACCTAGTTTGATCTTCCAAGCTGTCTCTTTCTTGTTGTTGGGAGGATTGCTTTTCTATTGAAGACATAGTTTCTTGCTTAACCAATCCTTGGGATGTTCCTGGAATTTGATGTTTAGAGGCAGGCATGAGGCCCTTATGAATTTGTGGTCGCATGTCTCTAAGAAGCAAGATGTGGCATATTGCCACAGCAATGTTTATCCAGGTCTATATTTTGGTGAAGACTCTAAAATTGCAAGGGGTTAAGCATGGCAGGCACTCTTTGAAGGATCCTAGGAAGACTTTACTGGAAGTACATTCAATCAAAGCCTGGGTATGTGCTAGATATGCCTAAGATGCCATATAAAAGTTGATGGCATATTCAAAAGCATGGTATTTATGTCAGATGGGGTTTCTTCCATTTGTCTTTCAGATTCTCAAACTAATTTATGACAGAGTTTCCTCATGGTTCTGTCCTTCCAGAAATGGATTTCCAACAAGAGAGGGTATTAAGTTGCCTACATGGCAAAACAGAATGTTGAAGTTCTAGGGTTTGTGCTGTGTGTAAACATCAGCACCTTAATTTTTGTGTCTTGTATGTGGTAGGGAGAGCCCACATAGCCATTTTTCTTTCCAGAGGTTGACTTTAGAAGGAAAGTTAGTTCAAAAGGTGAAAGCACATTACTGATTGCTAGCAGCAGGCCAGTGTTTTTCAGTCTCATCTTTAGGTACTTATGAATGCACCTCTGGAACATAAAACGTCCAATGACCTTTGGAAGCAGCTCCCTTATAAGGATCTGACCTTGCCTTAGCTAGTTCAGTATCACAATACCCCCTTCTTCCATTTGTTTCATATGGCTCATGTCAGCCCATTTTGAAGGTTTAACGATGGTTTCAGATTTCTTTCTGGCAGGTATGACTGAACAGTTGAAAGGAACTTTAATGGGTATTGTTTATGGACATTTGCGAGTTGAGTTCTGCTGTGTAAACCTTGGAGCTTACAAGTTGAATTCCATGTTGCTGGAAGCAAACCCCTTCTTCCATTCTCCTTTTGCTCCATGTGTTGTGTCTTCCAAGTGTATGGAGGTCTCCTTTGCTTAAAAGCAAACTGGAGCAGCTCAGGATATGCAACAGTGTTTTTTAATTGATCCAAGGAAAGTGAACAAGCTTTTGCAGTCCCTGGACACCTGCTGGCCAACAGGAGAAGGTACTCTTGAGGCACCACATCCTGATGGTGATTTTTTATTACCAGATCTGCATCATTGAAACAAAAAAGTCAGGCTAAGAGATCTTAGAGGCAGTGAGGCACCACACAAAAGGGGATTTTTGAGCATCCGACAATAGACATAGATTATGTTAATCAGTTAGAACTCTTAAAGTGTCTGAACTGTCTTAAAAGAGTGTGTTGTGGTATGCAGTCTCCCATGAAGAGTTCCTCATGATGCATCTCATAGAAGCTCCAATGGAGTGAAAAGGTAGTGTTACAACAGTTCACTGCTTTGCTTCCAATTTACAGCATCTCAATTGCAGAAGCCTGAAAAGAGTTGATTTGTTGCTGTTGTGCTGGCATATGTGGCCCTTCACTGGAAATCAAAACACAGGTTGCAATGTAATTGGCAGTGGAACCTTACTTCAGCAGCTTCAGGAATCCATCTGGAGTGCCTTAGTTCCTCTTGCAGACAGCCACACGGAGAGCCATGATGCGAGTTGGGGATTGCTAGTCCTATTGTTGGATACCTCTTCAGGCAAGGCATGGGTTCTTCACGCCTTGTTTCATCATACTGTGAATATGGCAAGGTCTGGAGTTGTGGAGCAGAAATTCTTCCCTTCAAGTCTGCACCTCCTCAAACAAGAAACATTCAGAAGATATGAGTTAGCCACATTGCTGACACTTTGCTAAGTAGTTAATTAAAAGAACCTTGACAGTGCATGGTGTAAAACAGTGAAACAACTGCCTTCATTTAGTGGGCACAGGAGTCTTTGTCGAGTTCTTTGAATCCTCCTGCAAACAACTCATGCAGCAGAGGCATGTTTGGCATTGTGAAACCTGTAAAGTAGTTGTAGAGCCCCTTGACTCTTCCTGCACATAGCCATGACACAAATGCATCTATGGTGGCATCACCCCCATGTCCTCCAGGCAAGACGTTGGTCCTATGTCATAAAGAACCTGATCATGCTGTGAACTTGGACAACCTCCAGTGATAGTTCCTTAAGCAATATGCAGAGTCTCAAAACCATGAACATATTTATCGGTCTCTAAATATATACCCATAAAATAGTTTCTTTTCAGTCTGTAAAACAGGGAATTAGTCAACCTTGCTTTGGTGGGTACAGTAGTTTGGGTGCAGCTCTTCAAATATTATTGCAGCAATCAGAAGGCTGCTGCACATCTGGTATTGCCAGACCTATGAGCTGATAATTTTTGAGGTAAGAGACTAATTCTCCACCACAACTACTACAATCATTGAATAGTTGGGTGGTATACAAACAAGATGTGTCAATTGATGTGATACAATATTTAACAAATATACCATGGAAATTATGAGGGTCTTAAAAGGTGGAGTTCAATGGCATGCATGAGGTGTTTACATCTACTAGGGTCTCTGGGCATGAAACATGCACTACCACAAAACAGGGTGAAATGTGCAGGTGTTTGAAACGTGCATTTACTTTTGGACACAACTGGAGGAGGGAAGTGGAAAGGTGTGAAAAGTTGTGAATAACTGCAATAGTTTGGTGAAGGCAATATTCACCATGTGAACCCACTTGTGGAAGTCCTTATAACACAATTCTAATAAGACCTAAGTTTGCTATTATAATGTGGTAATAGAAGTCTGAACCTGAGAACCTCACATGGTTTGAGGGGAGAGAGGTGAGGCCATAGCTGGGGCAAAGGACCAAGAATGGTGGAGGTTGGAGGGTTTGAACTGGTGTTGGGCAGTTCTTTAATAAATTTGTTAAGAACCTCCAGTTCTGGGTTTTTTCAGTTTTAGAAATCAAAGAACCATTGGTTTTGGTTTTTTGGAAATTTTTAGAATCTCAAAACCTCTGGTTCCAGTTTTTTAATATTTCAGAATAAAAAAAACCTCTCATTTTGGGTTTTTGAAAATTTCAAAGAAGTAGTGGTTCTCATGAAAGAAACCGGCAAAGAACTGGTGGTTTAGGGTAGGTTCAAAGAACCCCAGTCAAGGATCAAAACTGGTTCTATGTTTCTTGAGAACTGCCACTCAAGGCTTAGAACTGCTTCTTTGATTTTTTGAGAACCATTGATCAAAGGTACTCATATACCCTTAGCTGTTGGTTCCAGGTTCCAAAAAGTGAGAACCTCCCAACACTGTTTTTGAGAACCTCACTTCACAGAATGATGTTATAACTTCTTTGTTCTTTTCCACCTTTCTGAAGGACGTCTTATATATTTCCCAAACCAAGCTGACGCACATCTTTCAAAGACAAAAAGAAACAGTTACCTGTTCAAAGAAACAATAGAAACATGGAATCTCCTGAGAACAGGAGGTGACCAACCCATCTCCCCCAGGGAAGATAGGAAAGTTAATACAGAAAAAAATTTATAAGATGTTGGTGAGTATTGACTAGATTCAGGATGACCATCAATTCCATGTCATGTTATTTCCTTAAAAGGAAGGGTGGACAGTCGTGGGTGCTCTTGATCACTGAGTTGCAAATTCTTATAGACTTTTTGGAGATTGGAGTTGTTGAATTCTTTTAATTATGCTGTTGTTCTCTTAGCCTACTCAAACTTAAGTGGAGATTCATTACATTCACCAATTAAGTAAGCTTACAACACTAATGTGTAGAGCTGCTGCCTATATTGTTCTAATTAGCAGACATCCCATGTTAATTACAGAAGTATGTATCAAGTATCAACCTTTATAGCTTAATTGTATGCTAATTCTATTTAACACAATTAATTGATGTTGAACTAAACTCATACATTGCCTGAAATGTCTGATCTTAGAGATGTTTAATACATGTTTTGATGATCATCTAGCCTTAGAGCATCTCCATCCACAACCCCTTATTGGGCCTTCATATGAGTATTTATCACATCCAATGTATAGTGTTTAATTATTCTCCCATCCTGACCTCTAAATTAACATGTAAAAGAATAACTATTTAAATGTCACCACCCACCAAATAGTTGGCCAATAAAAAGTGGACATTTCCTTTCAGTGGCCCTGGGCCAAATGTATTTGGGTCTGAACTGAAATTTGAACTCTATTTGGCTCCAAAACTTCATCTAAAATACAGTGTGCAGGCTCTTTTACTGGTGTTGGTGGCAATACTCTAATTAACATACAGAATCCATACGGTGGATAATATGAGACCGTGCTTAACCCTGCATACAAAAGCAGCTCTTGAATTCAAACATAGGGAACAAGTTCCAGCCTTTTTTTTTTTTTGGGCAAAATTTGGCCAAAAGGAAATGAAAATTCTGAAAGTGAAGCTTTTTAAAAAAAGATTTTGAGGTTTTCGAACTTTCAATCAGTGTTGGTCTCATATTGACTATGTTCATATATTGGTGAACATGCCAACGGTGTTTCTTTTTTGTGCCAGTCTCTTGTACTGGTATTGGGTACTTTGAAAAACGTTCTTACCAGTCCTGGTATTAGGTCCAACACTGACTTTTGGCTTGTATGAGGCAGGTATATACCTGATACTGAGATTGATATAAAACTGGTAGAAAACTGGTATTAACTCAACTACCTTTCAAATTGATATTGGTATAAGGTTGGTATTTGCCTTCACAGCAGACTGGTTAGGGTCCTTGCTACCAAATGTTGATAGTTGAAACCAGTGTTGACAAGTTCTTGGATTTTAAGTTTTAAAATCAGAGGTTTAGGTTTAAGTTCTTGTGACTTGGAGCTGAACAACCTCCTTTCTATAAGGAAACAGCATTAGGATCAGACCTTGGAACTAGCCTTTTGCAATAGCTGAAACCCAATCAGATTCATGAATAATTTTTTTTCAAAACAGGATCAGGTTGTTTAAGAAAGAAAGTTCAACTTTACTGAAAAGTTAGCAAACTATAAGAGGCTGAATTTTGTAGGTAGATAATCTGGTCTAATTGAGTATAAAACTTGGTACCTTCAACAAATCCAAGTTTTAATTTATTGTAAAATTTCATTCCTATATAATTTTAAACCTTGGATAGTGTGTAATGTGTACATGGAACCAGATCCTATTCTTAAAATAGGCTCGGAGGTTCTTGAATTTGAAAAATAATGCCAAAGCCAAAATCATGGGTTTTGAAAATTGAAGAACCAGGCTCAAACCTGGACTCAAAAGAAATGAGAAAAACAACTTTAAGTATCAAAACCAGGATCAGCTCTAAGTTCTTTGGAAAGCCACGAACTGGACAACACGGGCTGATACCAAGCACAGGGTCTTATTTACTAGGCCAAAACTGGTTTCAATAGCAGAAAAATAAACATAATAACAACCAGCCTAGATTTTTATATTAGCTTCCCATTAAGTCGCCAAAACTATAAAACAATGATTAAAAATGTATGCTCAGTATCAGGTTTTTAGCCAGATTTGGCTAAATTATCTTCCTAGGTTGATGGCCACTTTTTCTACACCTCCCTAAGGATGATCGCCAATCATTCTACATCAATCTTTCCTATGGAAGATTGCTTGCCACTTAGGTTGCATAAAAAGACTCCTAAAGAAAAGACACTGTAACGGAGCCTCTAATTCTGGGGGCAGCATTCATCATCCATTCCTTGCTACCCATTTGATAAATTTGTGCCAAGTTTTGAACACTGGGAGTATTTTAGCCTCATGAATCGTGCAGGCTTTACAGACAAAGAGCGCAAGAATTTCGACTCTGCAGAACTCCTGCAAGTGAACCACAAAAAAGCCCACAAGCTAAGGTGAAGAAATTACACTTGATCAACTGATTCATGGGTGAATGCATAGGAATGTGGATCCAAATGAGACAAAGAAAAACATCCTCATAAGTCCATCTCCTTTGTATTTTTTCAACTAGTCAGCTAACTAGCTAGCTGGTTGTATAGACGTTCTATACACTGATTCTAGGGACCTAAACTAATTCTTTCTTGTTATGTAAATTTTTTTCTATGTACAAGCTGCCCTAGCTCAAGGCTTCATCAAGAGCCAGCTAATTTTGCAGCAGCTTGGGAGAGGAGAATATTCTGACGAGAGATTTTCTTAATGCTTCTAATTGCTCCTTGGAGGATGGTTTTGTGGGTCCTTATAGTCGCCAAAGAAATCATTGGAATGAGTATGAGGAAATGCAGCTGCTGGTGCGGAATAATATTTGGATTGATCAACTCCTGCAGGTATAAGCTTTCGCCTTGCAATCCACCTCCGTTGTTGTCGTCGGCGAAGTCTCATTTGAAGCTGATGGGTTGCAACAGCAGCAGCAGCAGCATCTGGAGACATGACCAAAGTTCTGATTTCATGATCTGTTGATCTAACCGTCAGTAGTTGCATTTGGTTCCACCACCTGATCTCCCAAAGGAACTGCAAAACTCGATGCATTGACGCTGCAGCAGCAGCTGTAATAGTCTCCTGCAATGTCATTCCCTTTTCATTGCCACCGGCTGCTGCTGCAACAGGATGGTGCAGAACCTCCTGCTGCTGCTGTTGGGAGCGATGATGCTGCAGCAGTAGTAGCAGCTCATTCACATATTGCCGCCACCCGCTCCTCCACGTTCGATGTCTGTTGGAGCTGGGCTGATCATCATGTATTACTGCTGCTTTTCTGACACTAATATTTGTGTGCAGCAGGCGTCGGCCTCCTGAGCCTCCTGAGCGTTGTTGTTGCGAATCATGATCTATTATAACTACTGGTGACTCATGATCTTCAGCTTCCAGCAGCTGCGCCTGCACTGCTAGTTTCATGGAATTCTTTTCAGTTGAGTCTTTTTTTCTGTCTATCTGCGGCCAAGACCCACAACAAAATCCACCGACATTTGTTAGAGATAATCCAGGTATCTCTTCTGGGTGGTTCCTAGAGGAGCCCAGTCTGCATCGACCCAATTATTTAGAGCTCTCACATCATGCGGGTGCTAAAATGTCAGTAGATTATGAACCCTGAGCCTTCGAATCTTTTAGTTCGCATTCCAGTTATATGAAGATTGCACCGTCCATTCATGACCAACAGGTGTGGCTGCAAGACAACATCTTGTGTTTCAAGTTCTGGAATCAAAACACAAGATATATAAAAACTGTGGTTTGAATTCTTTATATATACCTCCGATTTTGTTGTTGGATTTGATGCATCTGGGTGAACTTGCACTGCCACCTTTTGGGTGGTGATGAGTGCTGCAGCCTGCTGAATAGACTCCTTTGTAACGTCGATGACGATATTGCTGTCATGCTTTTCTCCTGAAACATCAGGAGAACAAATCAAGACCTTGCACACATCAGCAACAGAATAACAAAGCTGCATCTTCCAAAGTTGTTGTAACTAGTTTGGGTCTAATTATAAGGCAAGATCGATCTACACCCGGGTTTCACATTATTCAAGACTGCGATCTTATACAATGATCCCGATGAACACGAATCCTTGAGCTTGCAGAAAACAAAGTCCAAACTTATAGCTATGCATTCTTTTCTCAAGCTGGTATATATAATTCACGAACTCGAATGTGTGAAAGTGTTCTAGACCACTTCTAGTCTCCATCTATATGCGGAAACAACAACTACTAGGAGCAAGCAAAATTGACAATATGTGCACCGGACGACCCGGGATTACCGGGAGGTAGATAGCTGGCGGAAGTGCAACGGAGTTGTTGGAGCAAGACGATCGACAGAGATACAGTGATCATGGCGCACCAGTATAATATCGCAGTGCAGGCTGGTGATGGAGCTGTACACCACAAGCTGCTGCTTCCTACAGGACCTATTCTCTTCCCCACACAGAGTACCATTCTCACAGCTGCTTTTGCATAGCTGCTACTGCAAGTTTGATTCTCCAGCTGCTGCCTCTTCTTCTCTTCGTCGAGCTCCGTCTCGCTAATTACTTCTGCAGTTCATGGAATCGATATTCTGTAGCATGTTCTGGATCTGGTCATAGACGAGCATGAAAGTAGTATCTAACGCAGATTGATGAATGCACTAGGAAAAGCACTAAATGGGTTCTAGAATATAAATAAACTGGCCAGAGACAGCAGAAAATTCTAATACAGCCTCATCGCTAGCAACAAGGACCTCTCAGGAATAATTATTAGAGTAGTTAGAATCGGAGAAAAAAACACTCACAAATTTTTAGACAACACATGAACTTGCAACACTAAAGATCTTCAGTACATGAGTAATTGCGAAATTGGGAATCAGTCTAAACAACTAGACTAGCTGATGATTAGAACTTCAATGGTGCACAAGCAGCTTATAGAAGGATTGACATTGTGTGATCATCTAGATGTCATGTGTTATATGATCCTGAGCTGCTGCTTGATCAGCCACCTGCTTGTTTGAACACTACGTTACTACACTGGCGTCTGGAGGACGTCGAGGAAACGTTGCAGGTTGAAAACTGGTGATCAAGACTACTTCATGAGCAAGACTCCAAAGAAATACAAGGAAGAAGAAAAGATATATAGCAGCTCTAGCTAGCTAGCTAGCACGGTGCTTCTAGCTAGATGAGTAGCGGGCGTACGTGTCATGTACTGGCGCATTCATGAGGTGCAGAATTAGAGAAAGTCGTGAGGGGGCGGAGGGGAACAACAAGAGATGCAACAGATGGTTTTCTAATCTGCAGCTGCAGTATGCACGCCTGCACACTACTACTACTACAACAGCTTCTGATGATCAGTACTGTTACATAATATGTATGTATGTATGTATGTATGTGTGTATATGCGACAATACTAGAAACCAAGACTGCAACAGCAGCTAGCCGCGTCGATCAGGCAGGCAGTCAGGCAGGCAGCCAACACTAGTAACTCAATTGATCATGAGCTCTATCTTGATGATCACCTGCTTCTAGCTAGCTGTAGATTATACAAGTTCCTGGGAGCTTATTTATGTCCAGGCTGCGGTTTGGCCTAGTCTCCTCCTCCTCCTCCTCAGGCTGAGCAGCAGCTAGCTGCACTCATACAGTGCTCATGATCGACGATGTTTGCAATCAATGTTTCTTTCTTTTTTCTTTTCTCTCTCTCTTTGCGAAATTTTGCTTGCAGCGTGGTGACAAAAAAGAAAATCCAGTGCCAAGGATCAAAAGGGGTTTTTTTCTTTTTGGGGAAAAATGGGTCAAAGTCACCAAAATTTGACAATGAATTATTGGAGGTTTGCCAAAACAAAGCTAAAGTCTTAAATTGTTTTTGACTTTCCTCTCTGACCTCTAGCCAAATCCAGTGCTTAGGATATACAAAGGGTATTTTTTTGGGGGAAAAAAATGGTGCCAAAGTAACCAAATCTAAACAATGAGTTCCTGGACGTTGCCAAAACAACTTAGCAGGATTCTTAATTCTTTTTACTTTCCTCTCTGCTGACCTCTAGCCAAATTTGGCATTTGGCTCATTCCTCTTGAGGAGGATCGCCAATCCACCTACTTCACAAAATCCAAGGGAAAAAAAAAACCCTTGGATTGATCTACTACTTCCAGCTGGTACTGTGCTGAAAAAAACCCAACCTTTGTAGCTGCTTCTGCATCATCAGCATCCTCTAGCTAGCTAAGAGGCGGACTTTTTCTTTGTTTCTAAATTAAAATTTTAGCTGTGATCATATGATTCTATCTCTTTCTTTCTTCCTTCCTTTCTTTGGTTGGTTTTTGCCTCCCCCAGCTGGGCATGAGAAAAAACAAGCTAGGCTTCGGGATCTGCACCAAAGTTTGGTGTGAGTGGTGACACTGGGGTCATCTGCAAGCAGGTTGCCATATGTCTTGGGAGCAGCAGCTGCAGCCGCGCCATATCTGCTTCTGACATGCACCATGTTACACCATTTTTATACCAATTTTCTTTAGTACTAAATTCTCCCCCGGTGCACATTCATCCTTAAATTGGGTCTTCTCCCATTTCGAGAGTTGTTGCCTAGTCTCGGCCCTCTTTGGGACAAATTTCTCAATAAAATTTTCAAAAACAATTCGACCCATCACTTACTCAAAAGCAACGACATCAAGAGTTGTACTTCCTTCTTCATAATGGACCCCACAAGTTGTGCATGAATCTTCAAAAGTCTAGTCTAGAAATCTAGACTGCCCCCTTGATTGCAATTATTCCTGGGAAAATTAGAAATTAACAAGAATTGCTTGCCACAAATGCCTTACAAGCACGGTTTTTTTTCTTCACAAGAAGAATTAGCTAAATTTGGCTACAGATTGCAGAGAGTCAAGTAAAAACATTTTAAAATCCTGCTATATTTTGTGGGGAGGTGCTGGAGCCAGTGGTTGTTTTTCAAATTTCAGATGTTGCATCATTGACTAGCTCCACCCCAAGAGATATTTAGCATTAAATTGTGACAGCTTTTTTGTAAAAAAAATCTGTCTCAACAATGAAAGAAACTAGTTAAAAAACTGCTACCAAAGTAAAAGCGGAGATCCAAATGCGGGTGAATTTTTTTTTTGAAAAAAAAACAACTAAATTCTCGAAACTTGACAATTTTTTCAGAAAAAACCAGAATATTTCAACAGACTATTTTATTTGCTGAACCTATTGTCTAAATATGGTGATTTCAGAGTTTTTTTCCTTCAAAATCTGGTGACTTTGGTGCATCTTTATCACAAAATTCATTTGTATCAATGGCACTGGATTATTTTTTTGGTCATCAATGGCAAAACTTCACCCCAAAGAAAAACAACTCCTCTGCTATTTATTAGCATTTAAACGGAGAGTACCCAGTAAAAAATCATCACTGCAAGATCAAAAGTGAGCCATTTTACTTTGCATCCACCCTATTGTTTAGGATAACAATATAATTTACATGCCAAACTTAAATTAGTCATGTAATTTGTTGTGTGATGATGATGGCTAATCAAAGAATTTGGGCTGTGCATGAATCTCCAAGAGCCCAGATCTATGTAGATTGCAACCAGTGCTTTTTTTAAAGCATTTTGTGATGTAGCCGAAGTGGTCACCGTCATCCAGAAAAGAATTTAGCCAAATGTGGCTACATACTAGATATGAAAGTAGAAAAAAACAGTCTTTCTATATTCTTGGCTGCCTACTGAAACTTATCATAACAATGTGGCAATTTGGAATTTTTTCTTCAAATCTGGCGAATTTGGGTCATTTTTTTCTCATGACAAAACCCATTGTATAGGCTGCAATCAAAATTTCTGGTTGAAGTTTGATGAATTTTTTTCAACAAAAAAGACATTGATTGCAACCCTTATGGAAAGTAATTAACAACAAATCTTTTACATTAAGATAACCAGTAGTGAATGTGGTGCTATTGATGTTTATTATTTATTTTAATACACCTTAATTAACCAGAATTTCAATGAAATTAAGGCTTAAAGAGAGTGTGACTTCTTTGAGGAAAACTTGGATGTGTGTGATGATTAGAATGGCTATATGATCAAAGCATTTGTGTGTAATGCGCGTGATTAAGTAGCATGGGTAATTAAGTTCTAGTTAATAGTATTTATCATGCCAGCCATAGTTTTGCACAAATGGACAGTAGCTCACAAGACTTCAAATATTAGTTCAAAATTATTTTTTGCCCTTGAGAGCATTAGCATTCATAATACCAGCATTAGAAACACTATTCATGCATGCCTGTCAAATATGTGGGAATTTTACAACTCTTAAACAGTTGTTTCACTTTACACAACTGAACTTCTTTTCTGTTTTTTTTGGGACCGATCACCTCACTCTCTAGTGCACCTAGCAACTCCCACAAAAGAAAAAGAGTTTTGATTGTGCTTCACTTCTTCTGTGTCATATACTCCATTTAACAAGGTCAGTCATTTCGGTTGTGGACAATTTCTGTTTCTCATATATATATGTGTGTGTGTGTGTGTGTGTGTGTGTACATAATATATACATGTGCCCACTACTTGTTTCTGCACAAGTCTGGAGAGCCAATTGTCAATACCTACTGGTAGCGTAGACCAGCTTTCCATAATTATGTCATAGTTTTTTGCAAAACAAGCATTTTATTTATTTGTTGGATAAAAAGGTGTTTTTGCCCATATGTCTGTTCAGTGTGGTTCAGTTCCCCTCTGTTTGCAAAGGTTAATGGGGACCATGTCAAGATTGTGGACCATTCTAATGGGGAGAGAGATAGGAGGACCCAAAAGAGGAAATTGCAAAATACTAGATGTCAGTTTTCAAACCCATCTTTTGCAGCATTAGCATGTGCAGTCGCTTACTTATTTGGAATTGTTACAAAATCCAACTCTTTGCTGCTGGCAATTTTATTATTATATTTTTACTTTGTTTATTCACAATTTAATTATTGCTGTTATTTTGTGGGGACCAAAGCATAGAAAGGCTTTTGACAATTTGTCTCAGGCTTTCTAGGCTCACAACCATGATCTCAAAGGCTTCCTTCCAAGCATGTAGGTGGCCCTTCCTTATATATACGTGCTGCATGTTGCTAAAATAGGAAGCAGAAGAAACCCACCACTATTATGTTATGCTTCACTACACTGACATAACCTAACACTCTGTATGTTGTCCAGAAGAGCCTTCCAAAGGTTGCTATGTTTTTTTGTATGTAATAACTTGCTGTACTTTGGGAAGGTGAGGTGATGGGTGGGGGAGCACTTGTTATTCTACAATACTTGCTAAAACTGTGCAGTCCTATTTCTTCTTCTTCTTCTTCTTCTTCTTTTCCCATTAGGTCAGGGAATCAATCAAGTTGAGTCTGTCTGGTAGTTCAGTGAGCTCCCTGAGCCTGGATAAGTTACTTAGGGCAGGCAAAGCAATTAAATTTTGGAGTCACTTGGTGCAAAGGAATCATCAGCATGTGTATGGGCATTGGGGCCTGTAATGCAGTTGACTGACTCATTGCTTCATTGCTCCAGTGATCGAGACAAATGTCAAACTATTACAAAAGTCTACCACACAAAAAGATTCATCAGTAGACTACTTTCACATCTCTCCCCCTCTACAACAAAAGATGTCTTGCTACATCAACTGATTTCACTATATTTCAAGTGAATTCACTAATCTCAATAAACAGGGACTAGTTGAAAATAATGAATTCACTCCTCTAATTAACAGGGACTAATGAATTGCACTCACATTTTGTAGTACCCCAACAAACAAAGAAACCACTATTGTTTTGAGAGGATTTACAGTGTAGCCAAAGTTTCAATCTGCTATCTGAACAGAAAAAGTGATGATCATCTCTAGGAAGATGTAGCCAAATTTTTAATCATCCTTCTATATTTTTTGCTACAAACTGTAGAAATCTGGTTTTTCTTTTTTCTCCCACTTGGAGATTGAGACTTTAAAGAATAATCACTTCATATTTGAATTTTTTACTTTTTCTTTTTCTTTTGGCAAATTTTTGCCAGTTAAAGGAAGGTTCTACAATAAATTAATCTCAGATTTGTATTGTTTGAGTAGTGCAATCTAGGTGCAAAATTCACTAATAAAAATGTTACAAAATTTTGGGTTTCAAGGTCACTTCACAAACTTGCCCCCTCCATGTTGTGCTTTTACAACACTTCAACAATGTATTTAGATGAACACATTGTTAAATATTGTAAAAGCACAAATACATGGAGGGGGCAAGTTTGAGATGCAGAGTGAACTAACAGCCACAAGCTCACCATTAAGGTCCAGGGTGACATATCACCATGGTACCTTGGCAGCTTTGACACTAATTATATTGTTTTCAGAAATGTTAAAATTTTCACAAAAATAAATTCAAAGAACAAAATCCTGTGAAGGAAACAATTGGATTTTCAGGTATACTCTATTTGTTGAAATGAAATTTTCAAAGTAAATTAATTATTCAACAATGAAACTTTGACATATGTCAAAGTTGCCAAGGTACTACAGTATATCATTTTCTTGACCACAATATATGACATAATCTTGAAGTGACAACCATACACTTCTACTAGTGACCAAAATATCTATTGAACATGAATTTTTCTTTAAATAGTTGAATCTGCGTGCTGAGCCCTTAATGTCCTCATCCCTGATGTTGGGTGCATCTCCTAGATTGTCCTAACAGGCTCACCTGATGCCTAACCCAACATAATGGGGGTAGGAACCCCCAAACATTATTTGTGCATATAGTGGGCATTGCAAGTAGCCTCTTTTTCCCCTTGTATGCCTTGGACCGATGGCTGATGGCCAGACACACTTTGGACCCATGTTATGCATGTATTAAGCTTGTAATGGCCTAGTGTCCATTATAAGCACAAAACATGGATAACATGACCTAAAGCATGTATGGACAGGTACCAAGATGTGTCTGGGCACCACCAGACACATCTTGGACAGGCGCAAGGGCACTCAAAGGGAAAAAAGAAGCAAGCAATACTTTTGTACTGGCTGCACTGACTACTACTGCCTGCAATAATAACTGTGTGCATATATAATGTTGGGGGCCAGGGGCTTGACCATTCCATAATACATTAGGGTGGCTCTTACAAACACTGGCATTGTGCACACTTTTTAGTCAGGGGGTGAAGTCATTTAAAAAGGAGCCCATATGCTCTTTGTATGTGACATTTTGATTGAAATTTCTGCCTGAAGCTGGCTCAGTGCCAGCACCCTTTGAATCATCTTGCAACTCTCTGATACACCTACCACCTCTCTCATTGACTTTTGAACTGCAGAATGACCATATTTATCTCCATATGTTTTGCGTATACTTATGTATAAATATGTGTATATAACACTCTTTGCAAGGCACAAAACTGTTTTTAGGTTTTTCAATTTCTAGGATAGTAGCTGTTTTTATTTATCCATGTCCCACATAATCAAAACTAACAAGGGGTGTGTCACACTGTGGCCTTGCCATTTACATTAAAAAATATCTTAATGCAAAAGAAGAATTATGGAAATCTAAATATTTCACCATGCAAAAATATAATCTTCAAAAAAATCCTCTAAAAGAAACTAAAATCCTTTGAGATACCATAACTCTATAACTTATCTCAAGTTTCAACCCAAGAAAAAATGCCACCTTTCAAAAATCCTTGTATAAAAATAGATCTACTACCTAGGGGCCAAAATCCATTAAGCTACCATACTCCATTTTAATCTAAACACAATATCCTTGCCTACCAAGGCTAGGCCAACAAAGTCACATAGACAAACATAAAAACACTGTTTTGGGGGCTTTTGTGTTTTTATGCCCAGGGTCTGTCTTTGAAATTCTGATCTTTGGTATTTTGAGATTCAACAACACACACAGCTGAAATCATCATGTTCACACTAAATTGAGTTTGAACAACAATTAAATCCTCCAGAAAACTAATGTTCAGCAATAAATGTTTGGTGTAGCCCAACAACCCAATTTCCAAACAGAAAAAAAATGGAATAGGCAACATCCAAAACATGAGATATTTTAGAGGGATCGAAGGATTATCTGACAAGAACCGTAAGTCAATGGCGCAGTCCTTAGTTGCTTACTTCAATAACAACTTCAATAACAAAACACTATGAATGCTGAATGAACTCCAATTCTGCTCTCACAAAGCTGCAACTCATATGCCATCAGCTAGTACTGTGAGCATGAAAAACATGACACAACAGTGGATGTCTCCCGCAAATGGTTTTGATCAAGGGATTAATTGATTTGTGATTATCGTACAGTAAAAGGACATGTTAAGAATGCATGGAATATTATGATCGTGTCTACACTAACAGGTGCTCTACATGCTTCAAGACCCAGCTCCCCTAACACCAAGTTTGCACCTTGAGGTCCTTCAATATGTAGTGTAAAGCACAGCCTACACCAATTGTAAGCTTCAGGCATTGTGAATTCACATCAAGCTCAGCCTACAATCTTTGGATTCCAGCAATCTGACATTGGGTTGAAACCAGTGTTGTGTGGGTATACCTTCTCCTTAGATATATTTGTTGAGTATAGACATGGTATAATTTTTTATTTTACCTTATTTTGTTGTAATCTATATATCTTAATGTACTATGGAATAGTCAAGCTCATGCCCCCAACCCATAATCTACTTTGTAGGTTCTGACATTTGCTTGAATTTTGATGAATATATACAAATCTATTTTAAACATGTGATTTTAAAAATATAATTGAAACAAAGTCAAAAAAATTATATAACTAATCATTATATATATATATTCTTAAGTTCAATATACTAAGGCCTACTTGATGACCACTTTTCATTTACGTTGCAAGGTAATTTTCTGATCTATTTATCATGCTTTTGCCCAATGAAGATTTTCAATCAAACCTTTTAAATACAAAGTTTTATTGTTCATGAAAGACTAATCCCAAGTGATGGTATGTCTTAGAAGGTCCAATCCTTGAAGGTTGTATTTCAAGTCATTTAAGAGGTAACACAAGACATTGAAATAAAGATATAGAAACAAGCAGCATCTTTGTTCCATAAAATGTGAAGGGTGAAATGCTTGACCTAGCTCCCTCTTTATTTTGATTAACAAAGAATAGTAAGACCACTTAAAGACAAGTATGAGTGGAATTTAAAAATTTGTTGAAACATTTAACTAAATAAATCTAAAAGATTTAAAAACAAAAATTTGTAAAGAGCTAGGAGATGCCAAAGTTAGAATTCTAGAATTTTAGAACTTCAAATAGAAGTTTTTTAGTGCAAAAGGTTTTACTAGATTCTACTAAACAATTTCAACCATTAGCGATGAGAAGTACTAACAATTCCAAAATTATATAAAATTCACAACTTTTTTTCTCTACAAAAACAAACATATAATTTTTTAATCTTTTTAATGCAAAAGAAACAACATTTCTAATGAAAATTATTCAACTATAGAAGAAAAGTAGATTTTATAACAAAAAATAATATTGCAAAATGCATCAAGAGCAACAAAAGAAAATTTTCATCATTTTTGGAATAGGTAAAAGTTTTTTTTAAATCAATTTAGTTGTTTATAATCCAATAGCTACCAAATTAAAACAAAAAATTTCAAAATTTTAAATTCTTTGTTGCCTTTTATTAAGGAAGAGGCTCTTTTATACCACGAAACCCCAATCAAGTTGAATTTGTAAACTTCTAAAATCAAAAATAAAAAGCCCTAGTCAATTTTGTCAAAAGCCTTCTCAAAGTTGAATAGGAAGAGGGCTAAGCCCTAGCCACTCTCTTCCAACTATGCCATCACATCATATGCAAGGTTAATGTTGTTTATGATGTTGTGCCCTTCAATGAACCCAATTTAGTGTAAGTCGACAATTGGGGGTGGAATTCTTTGAAGTTGTTAGGCGAAAAATTTAGCTAGGATTTTGTATGTGTTACTAAGTAATCTTATCAATCTCTAGTTTCCTATTTTGGATTAGTCACTAACTTTGGGAATTAGGATTATGTTTCCTTTGGAAAGAGCTACTGACATGGAACCTTGCATCTTATTTCTTTCAATGCTTCCATCTTATTCAGTGCAGTTTAGGTTGTGATCTTCGAAGAAATATGGTTGCAATTCATGTTCTCTAAAGGCCTTGCCTTTGGGGAATCAACTATGGTTTTGATGAGTTCATTGAAGGTCATGTCTTTCACAAGTTTTCAATTCATGGCATCATCAACTTCCTTTGGCATGCTTACACAACATTGCAAACACATGTCTCTAAGTACTTTTTTTGAAGTTGGATCCACATGGTATAGTTGTCACTAAAATTTGTCGATATAATTCAATAATATTTTTTTAGGATGTGAGCTTGTGATTATTGATAACAAGCCCTTAGAACATGGAGCTTTCTATGTTCCACCATGTGGATGTGAAAAAAGGTTTGGAAGCAAGTGTCTTCAAATCTTTGCCATTTAGCTTCATTAAGCATGGATTGAGAGTTTAGGTTGGCTTACATGTTGTCTATGAAAGATGCATGAACCATGGAGAAATTAGTTTAAATCTTAATGTTTTCGGGATTAATTGAAGGTGCAATTTGACCAACATGATTTTTTTGGTTTAATTTATATATATATATATATATTTGGGCCTTGGCCATGCATGTATTGCATTTGCAAACTTATATGAGGACAACTTTTAATTCGCCCTTATAATCAGCAAGGTGGGATTGTTGAAGGTATCTTTTTAAACTTATATATAAAAAAATTATATATTTTAAGTCAGGGGGTAGCACTTTGTCAAAATAGGCCTTCACAATAGGTCAAATAAGTAGTTCAAATTAGATCCAAAGGACCAATGATTAGGATCTAAAATGTGCCATATAATTGTGATTTGAATGTGGTTGTCACATTTGTCTAAACCTTCTAAAAAGTAGAATTGTTCTATCAAAGAAATTGTGGATTACATTTCAAAATGACCATTGTTGAAAGATTTTTTTTTGTCTTAAGTGGGTGCAATCACAATAAAATGAGCCAAAACGGATGTCAAATGACAACTTAAAACAATCAAAATTGGAGAATATTTATGTTTTACCATTTAAAACCATAGCAATTATGACAAGTTATTATTTTTCATTTATATGAATGTTGAGGAATTCAAACGAAAAGTCCATTTGATAAAATTTTAAGTTTAAGTTTCAATTTAAGATTTTTGAAAATGAATGCCTATTGTGTCAAAAGGAATCAATTTAACAAAGGACTATCAAAAGGACTCATATAATAAAAAAAATTTGATGGGAAAAAATTAAAAAGATAAAGACCTACTAATCACATTTTAAAAGCACTCACATCCTAAAATATGTGGAAATTTAAAACTTTAAAAATTCAAAGAACTTTCCAAAATTAATTTAGAATTTTAGAAATTCAAAATTTTTTTACCACATATAAATGGGGTATAATGTAAATGATGTGTCAAAAAAAGTTGGAGCATATTATACAAGAAAATTAAAATTTTGAATCTATTTTTGGTTATGATTTGAAATTGTTATCATTTTTAAAAATGAAACACTAAATTTACAAGGAATTAACACACTTTCGATTTTTTTTTTTTAAAAAATCATGTACTTGGATAATTATATGTATTTATTATAATAATTTGCAAAAACAATTGTTCCAAAATTCATTTGTGTGAAAAAATTATTATTGGGCAAAAGGACTTGTAGTTCTTTTTAAAAGTAACATCATTGGCTCATTTTCTCTTGTTTACACCCAAATGCCCATTTTGAAGGTGAATTGGAACCAAATATCCATTTCCTTTTGCCTCATGTTGTGGTTAGTGATTTTGACTCAAAATTGCAAGAATTCAAACTAAAAATAATTACACACGTCTAATGCATAGATATTGATGTCATTCACAACAAGTAATTTGTCCTTTTTCATTGTTAGCCCATGTAACTAATGTTTCATAAATTTACCACAATGTGACCAATTTATAGTGTTTTCGACATATAATAAAATTTTGCATTAATTGTTAAAAACAAAATAGCAATGTTGTAATGTTCACTATGTGGTTTGAATTAGTATGAAAATTATAATCCCAATTTTTTTTTGATAATTCAAAAAGCTAATTAAAGTCCTCATTCTCAAACCAAAAAAAGTTTTAGTAATTTTCTCCATATTTTGTCCATTATCAACATATCACTACATATGTATATCCATTCATGTATAACAAGTTTTTGTTACCAATATGACACATTTTGCACCCATTGAAGTGAAGGCCTTTCTTTGGCGAGCTTCATTGTGATAAAACTTCAAATGTTATAGTTTGAACTTTCATTATGACATGAATTTCACATGTAACATGAGATTGTTTTTCATTGTGACAAGCTAACCTTAAACATCATGGTTTTCATTTGCATCATGACAAAAGTTGTGAGATTTTTTAGACCCATTGAAACAAGGATTTTTTTGTGGGGTTTCATTGTGATAAGACCTTAAATCCCATAGTTTTAACTTGTATCACAACATGAGTTTCACACATGTCATGAGATTAATTTTTTGCTATGACAAGACCTTAAATGTCATAGTTTTAGTTTGCATTAAGACACAAATTTCACACACAATAGTAGTGTTTGTACCCATTGAAATGTAGATATTTTGTGGGGGACTTCGTTATGATAAAACCTTAAATGTCATAATTTTAAATTGCATCACAACATGAATTTCACATGTGAAATGACTTTTTTTAATGTGATGAAACCTTACACATCACAATTTTAGTTTGTGTCATGACACAAGTTTCACATGTGGTGCTAGATTTTAAAATTCAATTCATTATTCATTTATCAATATTGATCAATATTTCAATCTAAAATGAAATTGAATGGCACTTTACTAATTTTGGATTCAAAAGCCAAAGATTCAAAACACACATTATTCATAAAACTAAAACACAAGTTAAAATCCATACATAGAATAACAAGCATATTTTTCAAGCCCATATTAATATCATCCATAATGTATTAGATGAAGTTAGTTTAGGTTGAACCTTGGTTAACTTAGGTTTACCCTAGATTTGTTACCTTAAATTTAACCTAGGCTTAAATAGAAGTTAACCTATGTTTAACCAAGTTGGTAACTTCAATTTATTTTAAGTTTAATTTTGGTTAGTCTTAATTTAGCCTAAATTTAATCGAAATTAACTTAGGTTTAATCAAAGTTAACCCAGGTTCACCTATGTTAAGTTAAGGTTAATGTCAAATGATTAACCTCGGTTTAACTTTGGTTAGGTTATGTTTAACCAAGGTTTAGCCAAAGTTTATGCCTAATATAAACAAGGTTTAATTTGTTTTAGCTTAAATTTAACCAAAATTTAACTTAAATTTAACAAAGTTTTAACCTAGGTTTAATGCATTTTAACCAAGGTATAGCTTAAATTTAAGTTCCAAGGATTAGCCAAAGTTTAATCAAGGTTTAAATTAGGTTTAACCAAGATTTAGCCAAAATTAGCTTTGATTCAGCATAGGTTTAACCAAGGTTAACTTAAAGTTAACATAGGTTTAGTTGACATTAATCTATGTTTACCCAAGATTAACCTAGGTTTCACCTTAGTTAGGCTAGGTTTAACTTAATTGAACCTTAATTGGCTTAGGCTTAACCTTGGTTAAACCTTGGTTAACCTAACTTTAATTTTTTAAATTAGCCATGGTTTAACCTTGGTTAGGTTAAGTTTAACTTGGGTTTAACTTTGGTGAACTTAAGTTTAACATTTTTGTTAGCTTAAATTTAACCAAAATTAACCTTAGTGAATTTACAATAGTTTTTAGTCAACCTAGGTTAGCTTAGGGTTAACCTTTCTTAGCATATAATAATTTAAATCAACTCAGCTTAGCTTAAATTAGTCTAAATTAGGCTAAATTGCCTTGGTTAGCCTATATAAAATGAATGCACAGTTGAGTGGTTCAAAAATGGCAAAAATTATAATCCCTATGAATGCAAACAAGATTCTTTAAAATGATTCAACTGGACATGGTTATTACTTTAAAAAATGTTTTTATTCTAATCTTTGAATAATACATGTTCAATCACCTACAAACCTTCCCAAATCTATGTGAAATTATATATTTAATGTAATTGATGTTATTTTAAAACTTGGAAGTCCTAAAAGGAAAACCCACAAAATCCATATGATTAATGACCCATCTAAAACTTTTGAAAACATATGCTTTGGGGACAAGTTTTTTTTTTGAAAAACAAACAAAAATTGCAATTCATATGGACTTATGAAAATATGGTCAGATTTGGACCATTCAAAAGTCCCTAACTATTGAATGGTTAAGGTTTTCAAAGAAAAGATTCATGACATGAGTTTATCATTTTATATTTCATCATATATTGAATTCCAATAAAAAAATTGGAATGTGAATTAATATAAAATTTTCCATTTGTGATGTTCCAATCAAATGATTAGTCCATATTTTTCAACTTCAAAAGTCCATTACTAATAGCAAATGAATTTTTTATCAATAAATAACCACATAGTTCACTTCATAATGAAATTTTTAATTCAAATCCAAATCCCAATTAGTAGATTTTTAAAAATATTAATCACCATATGCATTTGAATAAAATGTACCCATGAAAAAAAAATTATTTTGTCACAAAAGTGAGCCATTTGATTGTGCATCTACCCTATATTCTAAATTATCCTAGGTTATTTTAGGTAGCTTATGTTAGCCTTGGTTATCCTAGCTAACTTAAATTGACCTATGTATGTCTAACTTAACTTCAATAGGTTTAAGATAGATTGGGTAGACTTAGGTCTACCTAGGTTAAGTTAAGTTTAATTTAATTAAAGTACCTAAGTTTTTTACTTAGGTTTTATTAAACTTCTATTTATATTTTTGTGGTAGGTAGTTTTGTTATTAAAAAAAAGTCATGGTGCAATGGTTAAAAACTTGAACCTTCAAAATGTTGGTGAAACGTTCAAGTTTTCACACTTGTAGCCTATGCAAATGGCCTAGATTACTTAACTTTGCATTTAGTGTAAGTCATTTAGGCCAAGCCTCTTAAGGTTTCTAGGTTAAGCTAGGCAACGAACTTCCTAAACTAACCACCTAGGTTAAAAATTTTAAGTTACGTTACCTAATTTTATTTTACTAGGCTTTGATTGCCCATGTGGCATCATACAATTGGCCCAAAAAATTGTAATTTGTTAATTTTAAGTTGAAACATGGCAATTCATAAGCAAGTGATAAAAATTTTAATTTGGCTTAGGTTACCATATGGAAATTTCCTATGTTAATGAAAAGCTTCACTAATTTTAAGTGAAAAGCCACACTAGCATTTCAATAACATTTTTCACTACTGCATATTGCATTTTTAATTTTGGGATCTCAAATTTTCCATTTTAAAATAATTACCTTAATGAAATATTTGACTACTTGAAATGACCAAACATGGTTCCACTAAAAATGTTTTAATCAACTAATGTTTTTTCAACTAGTTCGGTCCAAAATTAGTGAAAAACATCCGTTCTCACTACTATTTTTACCAAATTTTGATAGTGGAAAATAACATCATTGCTAATTGTGATTTTTTACAATTTCTCTGACTTTACAATGAGAGAAAGACACACAACATGTTAGCAATCATGTTTTAAAAACTTAAAAGTTATTCAAATGACTTTATGGGCAATGCATAGGCCGTTCAAATTGTTGTTAAATATGATATTAATATTGTCTACCCTTTTCTATTATAAGTAATCTTGTGTTTAAACCTTGTAAGGACATTAATAAAGGTAGTATTAATTGAAGATGATGATTCATTTTTTGGGTAGATTGTGTTTGATGATGATGTAATCATGTTTACCTTGAGGAATGAATTACAATTGTTTTAGTGGCTTGCTATGGGGTCAACAAAATTTGAAAATGCCTTGGTTTGGTGGTCACAACATGTGATGCAATTTTCACACATGTGTATATTTTGGCTTGTTGAATTTTTTGCATTATTAATCTATAATATTGAGATTGAAAGAAATGTTAATGTGGCTAGAATCATTACATTCTATGGTCATTTAAGTTGAGGATTGAGAATTTGGATTGCCTCATCATGGTTGTCAAAAATTAGCCCAAGATACTTGTTTAGGTGTGTTGGAATTTTAAACCTTAAGTGGATAAAAAACTTTTTGTGATTTGAAGCTACTATGATTGAAAAGAACAACAAGCTCATGGAGGATAAAGGCCTTTTGAAGAAGACTTTAACTTATTTTGAAAGTTTGTTTGTTTTTTTGTTTTGACTTTGTGTCGTTTTCATTTTTTGTTAATACTTTGTTGTTTTTAAAACTATTTTTATGTTGATTGTTATTTGTGAGTGTATAATATAGGGCAAACACATATGAGTTTCTAGCAGTGCAAAGGTTTGAAAATTTCTCCATGCAATTTTTCTTCTTGCAACATTCCAAGGATGAAATGGGCATTTTCATGATAAATGATTTTCATGATCTTCAAACATGAACATGTTATTAGTTTATTTGTTATGTTTTGTTTTCACCAAATTGTGTTCCATAAATTAAAATTATATATATTGTCCATTTGAGGGTTGTTATTTGAGGGTCTAGAGCGTCCAATTTACAAGCTTTAGACCTACCATGTCTAATTGCTGTGATTTTATCGATGTTTGTCAATTTTAGTCGTGTGTCAGTTCAATTAATCCTAAGTCCTAAATCTTTACTATCTTTAAATACTATGTTTCTCAAGTTGTGCTGTGTCCAAAACCTCCTCCCTTTTTGAGGAAACATGTGTTGCAAAACTCATTATGAAATCAGCAATTCAATTACATCTCCAAGGGTGATACAAGTCAGACTTTAGAATTAGAGACTATAACTTTTTCTGGCTTTTGTTTGTTAGAGACTACAAATGCTTGAACTCATAACACAGTAGAGCAAAATGTGGCACAATAAATATGTGATCTGTTTCAAAATATGTTTTTCACATTGTTCTTCTCTTTCTGAGCACTCTGTGTGTTGAATAGAAAAACTAGAGATCATGACAATTTGAATTAACATCAACCTTCTAAAATTATCACCTTCAATCCAAACCGTATCCTCTTCAGAAAACCCTAAACCCAATAACTGCCCTCTATGGGCAAAGCAATATGACCCGTATGCACAGCTTCTGGCATTTTCCCAAAAAGAAAAAAAACCCTTATCAAGATGTTTTACCACATTTGTAAAGTATATAATGTTGAGGATTATTTAGAGAATAATGTAGCCACTTGCAGTTCTGACTTAAGAAAAATGCACACACAACAGCTGACCATGTCACAGGCTGAAGTTAAGCCAGCATCAAATTAGCCCAAGGTTAGGCTATATTACTTTGCCTAACCAAAAAGAATATTGCCAGAAATTCCTTGTTTTTCTCCTACCAGTTTGTGGTAGGTTTGTAGTTTTTTAAAACTTTCATATAGATCTATTATGTAGCCAAATCTGGCAAAATCATCTTATGGATGATTGCCACTTCAGCTACATCACAAAAATTGACCAAAAAAACAAACCTTGATTTGAAGGTGCCCAAATTAGCCTACATCTTGGTGGTCCACTGGTTCTTTCTTGGATATCTTTGTTGAATAGCAGGTTTGTCAGGTCTCTGCCAAATAATTATTTCATTTTGAAGGTTTCATTTTGACAATTAAAATATTTCAGAATATTCCAAAAGATGCTTCATTTTCCTTCACAAATTTTTTTTTCTTTGAGAAAAAATATTTTTTGAGAATTTCAGCATGTCTAAAGATAGTATAAATTATTTCAAACCTGCTATTCTAGTAGGGTTACTTGGGTTCTAGTCTGATTGATCTTGTCATTTGGGGGGGCCTGGGTTTCAAGCTGATCATCAGTACACAACTCACTTAGGTCCTAGGTTTTGTGTTTTCTCCTCTTAGGGCTCCCCATTGTGGGTTCTGCACTTTTGGGTGTGGTCTTTTGCTTGAACTTTGGTCCTTTCCTTTTTTCTGCTCTTGTTCCCTTGTCAGGTGTCTTTCCTTTATTTTTTTAATTATTTATTTTTTACCCCCAATTTTCAGAACTCTAAAAGAGAGTCTGTTACTTTCTTACTGGAGGAAATTGGGGGAAAAAAACACTGCTAGAGGCAACCCTACAAACTAGGGGTTTCACAAAAAAACAATGATTTATAAACTCAGGATGTAACTGAACTGGTCATAATTGATTTAGCCAAATTCGGCTATAGACCCAATATGAAAGTAAAAAAACTTAAGAATCCTTTTATATTTTGGCTACTTGCTGGAACCTGGTTGTAGAGATTTGACAATTTCATTTTCTTTGCTTTTTGGGAAATCTGGTGAACGCTGGTCACTTTCTTTGCAAAAATCCTTTAAATATGTCAAAATCGTATTTTTGAGGTTGAAAAATGCAAAAATTCACCCTCAATTCTATAATTTGGCCTACAAGTGCCTGTAATACTTTAACCAAAGGCACCAAATAATAATTTCAAAGTCTGCGGATCCACAAAATATATACAATATATTAGAGTTATTGGTAAAGTAACCCTGTCTCCACCCTCTCTTTGGGCCTCCTTTCACCCTTTATCCCCTCTTTCAGTGGTATCCGCAAAATAAAGGCATTTTATTAAATCACAGTATGAAATGCTGCAACTCAGCATTAAATGCCCAAGGTTAGAGAGTAATTATATTAGTTGTACAGGTAGGAGTAGTGAAAATATATGTAACAGCAGTGGAGGCGCTCAGGAAAAATGAAAGACAGGATGAAACTCAGTTTTCCACCAAAATTGATGGTTTTCTGACTTCCCCCCCCCCCCCCCCCTCCTTTTATTGGAATTGGTTTTTTTTTTTGTTTTTTTTTTTTTTCCCCTTTTTTTTAGCAAAAACCACGTTCTTTGGGTGTTGTTTTTTTTTTTTTTTGTGAACTTTTTTTATTTAAAAAAAAAAA
>Ga0116231_10001211_pt1 | contig 51858 bp, 31 predicted proteins | sample S1TSphgellanicum_2_FD_89695 | JGI IMG/M metagenome (GOLD analysis project Ga0116231, IMG submission 89695) | Host-associated microbial communities from peat moss isolated from Minnesota, USA - S1T2_Fd - Sphagnum magellanicum MG | ecosystem: Host-associated > Plants > Peat moss > Unclassified...
ATAAAAATGAGTTTACTTGTAACGGGCCCAACAAAATGAGTGTGGGGCCAGGGGTGTTGCGAATTATAAGGGCCCCCCCCCCCGCCCCCACCTATTTGCTGTCCCAGTTTCAGTTTTATAGGTGGGGTTGCAAAAAAGGAAAAAAAAACTAAACTTGGATGTGAAAAATATATTTGCAGGGTCACATACTGAGCATTGCTGGAGATGGTTGAAGAGTTATGCATTTATGAATCTTAAATCATCTTCATTCACACACACACACACACACACACACCTCTTCTTGGTCCCCCATACTTGGGCCTCTACCAGTATTTTGGCTTGTGTTGAAACTTGAGATTAGTTATAATAGAGTTATAATATCTTAAAGGATTTTGGTTTCTTCTAGAGGATTTTTTTAAAGAAGATTATATTTTTTGCATGGTGAAATATTTGAATTTCCATAATTCTTCTTTTGCATTAACTTACTTTTTAATGTAAATGGCAAGGCCACAGTGTGACCCATCCTCTTGTTTAAATCTCAGTTTGGGGAAGGGAAAGCTGCAACAACAATGAGGAGGAGAAACAACAACTGCACTGATGATCTTAATTAACAATCATAAGGTCATGTGTTGGCTCTGAACATGAGCTGTTAATCATGTGCTTTGTAAACAAGTTAGTCTGTCATCAATTAGGCTTTGTTGGCCTTGCCTACTTACTACCAAGGCAAGGATACTATTGTGTTTAGATTCACTATAGAGTATAGTAGCTTCAGGGATTTTTTTAGGCCCCTAGGTCATAATAATAGGTCTATTTTGATATGAGGATTTTTGAAAGATGATATTTTGACTTTGTGTTGAAACTTGAGATTAGTTATAATAGAGTTATAACAATATCTTGAAGGATTTTGGTTTCTTTTAGAGGATTTTTTTGAAGGTTATGTTTTTGTATGATGAAATATTTGAGTTTTCATGATTCTTCTTTTGCCTTGACATCCTTTTTACTGTAAATGGCAAGGCCATAGTGTGACACACCCCTATGTTTGTTTTCCCTTGCAGTTTGGCTGACTAAATCATGGACCTACCACACGGGAACAGACCAGTGTTGGCCAGTACCATTCTCAGTCCATGCAAGTGATCGTATTGGGCCAAATGGGTATCACCAATATAATGTAAAATTGTTGCACCAGACGGTCCATGTGAACAGCCATCCAAGTGCATATGGGTATCGCCCATATAATGTAAAATTGCTACACCAGATGGTCCATGTGAATGACCATCCAAGTGCATATGGGTATCGCCCATATAATGTAAAATTGCTACATCAGACGATCCATGTGAACAACCATCCAAGTGCATGTGGGTATCGCCCCATATAATGTAAAATTGCTACACCAGATGGTCCATGTGAACGACCATCCAAGTGCATATGGGTATTGCCCCATATAATGTAAACTTGCTACACCAGATGGTCCATGTGAACGACCATCCAAGTGCATATGGGTATCACCCCATATAATGTAAAATTGCTGCACCAGATGGTCCATGTGAACGACCATACAAGTGCATATGGGTCTCACCAATATAATGTAGAAAGGCTATATATATTATTGTATCTTTTCATACTGTTTGTTTTGGCACTAAATCATTCATGAATTCCTCAACTTTTAAGGAAATGGTGTAGTTGTGGTGGGGTGCAAATTCACCAGAATGAAAAAAAAAAAAGGAATTTTTTCCTTTTCATTTCATATTCAAAAGGAAAAAAAAAACAGGTAGTATATCAAAAATATATTACAAGATAATCCTTCAAAAGGTGGGCACCAGTTGGCCGCGACTAATTTTTGGTCATCTTAAATCTTTGATTGCTAGTGCTATTACAATTTTCATGTCCTTTGCAGTTTATCTTTGAGAGAATTTAACTTGGATGTCCCTTGAATGATGTATTCTAGAAACAAAAAACACACACAGACACGCACATATTATTCAGAGCTCTCCATTCGTTGTTTTTAGAATCAAATCAGAAAACTTGAATGATTTCATTCAAAATGCAACAACATTATAACAACTTGATCACATGGGGTTAATTTGTCCAAACCTGATCCCCAAACTACAAGTCTTGCTTCCATCTCCCAAGAAGAAATGAGATAAGAACAAGAACAAGCATAAAAACATATACAAACGATATGCACATTTGTAGTGCAAGACTTTTTTACTAACTTACTTCTTCAATATGATCTCACATCTCAATTCAAAGGCTATATTAATACATGTACAAGAGTAGCGACAAAGTCGTTTACTTACTTCAATCCAAATGAGACAAGAAAGAGCATAACAAATTGTTGAGATGCATCCAACAGACACAAAGTCAAAAGCCACTGACATAGAAGAAGATAGATATATATATATATAATAAAGCTTCATGGGATTAAGGAATCCAAGTATTCTCTTTCAATTCTGACACCGTCTTTCTAGCATGTTGTTCCTTACTCTTGACTCCCTAGATCAGCTCCACTGGCAGTTGTAAAATGGCATGTACATTGTACTTTGGATAGCCCATTTTTTATCAAATTCCTTTGAATATGGGGGTTGGAGTAGTGTTGGGTGGTTCTCACTTTTTTTCATCTTATGAAAACCTGATTGATTCTCTTATATATTTATATATATGGGTTGGTGAGAATTTAAAAAAGCGTATCAAAAATTTTAATTTTCCCAAACTCACCCCGTTTATAGATAGGGTGGTTTTCACATATGTAATAACAGTTGATTTTGACAACCTAGTTATCAATTTTTTTTAATTCAAAATTTAAAATTTCATATCTTCATCCTTTTCAAAAGCTCCTTACAACTTTTCTACGTCTTCCTCTAAATTTGTATAGTCTTAATAATCTACCAAGCTAGAAGGGGCTTTATAACCTATCTTAGAATCATAGGGCCAATTTTTGTTGACAAAAATCAATTTGTCCAAGTTTTCTGATTGTAAATGGCATCTCCTAAAATTAACAAGGATTCCAATCAATGAAAAGTTGATCCTCTTTATCTCAATTTGGGATCTAAGTATCCCTAAGATTCATTTAGCACATAAACCAAGTACAAGAAACATATTCTCATGTTTTTCCCACCATTGAAGTGAGCATTTGATGTCTTCGACATCCACTTGATAGCACTTAAAAATTAGAAGCCCTCTATTGATCAGTTTCATTAATGGTTCAATTGGGTTGGCTATCATCTCCAAAATATCCAAATTGTTGTTTTCTTCAATCCTTTGATCAACAACACCCCCTTCACACTTTAAAAGCATAGGAAACTATATATATATATATATATATCATGTTTTTCAACGATGGCCTTTCTTTATTCACAACCAATAAATGAAGACATAAAACAAAGGATCTTAAACCTAGGGTCTTAAACTTAGGGTCCAACATCAAAGAAAACATATTATGAGACTTTTTTTTTCCATATTTCTTTAAAAAGGAAAGAAAAGAATCCAAAATTGTAACAACTTTTTTTTATGTTGGAAACCAAACATGATAACTAAGAAACAACATTTGCATCTTCTTCCATTAAGTTGTCAAAGGTTGCAAAACAATTTCATCCCTAAATTTTATATTCATGAATATGGAAAAATTTAATGCATCACTTAATAATTAATGACCTTTAGACTAGTTCAAAATACAAGCAATTACAACATGGCCAAGAAAACAAAAAAAAAATTTGAGATATGTGCCATGTCAATGGAAGTGGTATTCTTGCACTCAATCTCATAGAATTTTACTTGTTGTAATAGAGTATAATAACTTCTTTAAACTATAAAGCTTGTTGGAAAAGAATAACTTTCCTAGCAAATATGCAAAAGCAAAAAAGAAATGTTAGACTATGCATGGCAAATTCAAAAGAAAATATAATTAAAAAATCATATAAAAATAAAAAATTATCTTGTTTTCATTGGAGTATGCAATTTCCTTGGGGGAAGATTTGAATTAACACATGCCTTCTCCCATTCTTGCCCACCTTTTCCTAAGTTTTTGGGTTAAATTATGCACTTCTACAAATACCCATGGGCAACTTTGATAGATATATATCTTAAGCTTTTGCAAACTTTTGTATCTATTGTTGCATATTGGCACATCTTGGAAAATGCATGACCAAAACAAGTTCCCTTAAAACTTTTTTCTAAACCTAACACACATCATAATTTACAATTGATTTTAAAATTGCAATCATAGTGTTTAGATTAAATCCTTCATCCTTAAATAAGCAACAATTGTCTTTCTTAACTCATAAGTGTTCAACAATTCTATCAAATTTTATGTCAAGTTTTATCTACTATTATTAGTTGCCAATCAACCTTTAAAAAATTGATCGTCAATGCAAAAAAATCATGTGCACCTTTTAACATCCATAAATCAAAGCTTGTAGTTGCATGACATTGTGTTAAAGTTGGCAAAACTTACAATTGTTTAGTTTTTTTCATTAAACCAAGTAATAATTCATGAAAATTTATTTTCTAGAATGAAATACAATTTTTGGACACAAATGCATATTAAATTGTTTCAATTAAATACCTTCCACAAACTGTAAAAGAAAGTGGTTTTTAACAATTTATAGGCCCAAATCTTCCAAAATTTGATTTTGTGCAAATCAGTTTTCTTGAAAGATTTATTTACAACAAAAATATTGGATATGGAACTAGAAGTCATATTTAATCTCTTTTATTTAAAGGTTTTCTTTCATTTTCTCTCCAAAAAAATTTCATTACTTTTTCAATTTTTAAAAAAATATTAGATTGGCCCACAATTACATTTTTTTCAATGTAGTAACTCCATTAATTGTGTTATATATGATTAGTCCTCTTCTTGCTTGATTTTTGGATTTAAATTCAAAACCAAACTATTGTAACAAAAAATTCAACGCATGATTTGAGGAGCTATTAAATCAACTTCATTGTTATCATTAACACATAATAATGCCCAACATAATGCATTTATGTTATGTAGTTTCCAAAATAATCTTTGTGCATGCAACTTTCTCAAATTTTCTTTCATGATCTCTTCATTTATTTTTAGATTTATGCTTCCTTCTGTTTGAACACTTGCATTTTCTTTACGTTCTCACAAAGGTTCATCTTCCATCCTCACTTCATTCATGAATATATCAAATGTATTTTCATTTTCAAAAGATTGTTTCATGTTTAGTTTGAAGTTACAAATTATTGTTTTAATGAATAGTGAAAAAAACAAAACAATTATATGATTTATCAAAACCAACATTTACAAGGTTAGATTTTATCCTAAACATTTACAAAACAAAATACAAATTGTAAACAAGTTTTGGATTGAAATGTAAAAAAACATGAAAATAAAGAAAAATCGTGCAAAAAATTATTTAAAATTTTAAAAATTAAAAAAAACAAACATTAGCAAAACAAAAACACAAAAAATGAGGAAAAAAAACTCACATCAAGTCTATGGACTAGTTTGATGCTCCAAGTTTTGACTTGCACAAAGCAAGAGGGGAAGAAGTACCAAACTTATAAAGGAAACAATACAACACCAACATGCACAAGCACAAACAATATAAGAAGAACAAAAACAACACGAAAAAAACAAAACAAACAAAATAAACAAACAAAGTTGGAAAGAAAAAAACTTATGTTATTTTTATGATTGTTCCCTTAAACTTAACCTAAAACAACGCCTCTGCTTCATTAATTAACGACTATTGTTTAAGAACCCTAATTTATCATATGACCTTAAGAACAAGATGTAGGTTCTATGAAAAAACCTATTTGATTTTCAATTTTTTAAAAGAAAGAAATGGTTTTCATGATTGGTTCTCATTCATGTGAGAACTTGAGACCGGTTCTCACTTCAACTTTCACATGTAATGATGCCAACTTGTTCTCATTTTGAGAACAATGAGAATTGTCAATGCCAACCTTCGATTTTTTATTCTAGTGACAAGAATTTTGAGAAATTGATATATGGGAGATTTTCTATAATCTTTTGTAGGCTCCTTATTGATTTTGCATAATCCTTGGTATGGTTGTCCTTGGACAATTCTAAAAACATTTTCAATTATAACTAGTTCATTTTCAAGTTTAACTATTTCATTTCCTTCTTAATAACTACCTCATTCTTTTCTTAATAATTATTTCTTATTTTTATAACTATTTCACCCCTTTCCATACCCACCAACATGGGTATGAAAAAGTAAATTAAAATGTGCCTTTTCATGTCCATGATATTTTATATTGATTAAAATTAAATTTAACATTGACATAAATAATGATGAATTATCGATAATCATATGAAAACATAATAAGAGGGAAAATTGTCATGAGTAGTGTATAGCAATGTGGAGCCCAAGCCATATCGGTGTCTATTTGGTGATGACCACTTGGTGAAACCCCACTTGAATTGTGATTTGGTGAGTCCCAAAATCCTCATACTCACCTTCTTGTCCAACTTGACAATTTAAGATTTGAAAGATTTGGCCCATCTCCATTTCAACACCGAAAATAGTCAAGGTTTTCTAATAAAATTCAAATTGCAAATGAGTTTGAAAACCATTGCATTGTTGAGGTTCTTTGAATGACACTCAACTTGCATGGCATTTTAAACTTGTTGATTTTTTAAAGAGGTTTAGGGATTTTTGTTTCTAGGCTTTTGAATTTGAGGTTTGAATGTCATTGAAAGAGCGGGGGTGCAACCAATAGCTACAAATTTGCGCTTGGATTTGCTCTTGAATGCAACCTTGGAATGGCAAGAGCAAGTGCTTTTGTTTACATTTTCACTCAACTATGGCAAGTGCATCCAATGAAGGAAAGAATTTTTGAAAGGGTGTGTTTTGTGTCTTGTTGTCTCTTGTGCATCATGTGTCTTGTGTCTTGTTGTTTAGTCTTTTTTCCTCTTTTTAGCAAACTCAAGATGTAATATGCAATTGTAAATTGCCTTTCTATGTTTTGCTTCCGCTACCACCATCTGAGCATGTTTGTACACCATCTCGGATCACCATTCTCTCATATCACTACTTGCGACTCTCTACTCTCCAACCTTTGATTCCTCATAGCTAGCTACTTGCAACTTTTTATTCTCTCCCTTCAATTCCTTCTAATTTTATGAATGGATTTTTTATTTGTGCACTTGTTAGTTTTGTAAGCTTTGGATTTTGTACTACTTGAGTGGGAGGAAAAGCTTCAGGCTTCATTTTAGTAGAAGCTTATTGGATGGATTTGTAAATTGTGCATTTGTGATTTGTGAGCTCTAAATTTTGAAGTAATTTTTGTTTCTTCTAATAAGCCATTGAAAGATGGCTGATTTCAAAGGGCTTTGCCAAAAAAAATGGTTCATGCAACCAATCAAGTTTCTCTAAAAAAACCCAACCTAAAGAAACACCCTTTTCAACTTCAATTATCAACAAACTACATCTGGGTCATGTTCTTTACTTGAGAGCCTTTCAGAACCTCTTAATATAACTAGCAGAGCTTTTGCAACCCTCAAAATTTGTCCAATTTTGCATGTTTATGGATGAGAATTTGGAAACAATTAACACTATGTTGGATGCAATAAACATTGGTAGACTCCAAATCCGGGTTGTGAGTGGAAGTGCTCTAAAAGACATGATGCATCAGGCTGAGTGAGTTATTTATCACTCTGCTTTTGAGCACAACAATGAACAAGTGGCTCATCATGCAATGGCTCATGGCTCTGCGCTTTGTGTCAGGTTCAAACAAAATCATGAAAGATGTTGGAATTGTGTAATGGGGTCAAGTGATTCCAAAATGTGCCAAAGAGTGAACTGGCACTTACCAGTGCAGGGTGTTCAAATTCAAGCCAAAACTTCATCCCCAAGTCCTCCATCAATCCGAAGTCTCTTCCCTCACTGGCAAAGCCAAATGAACATGAACAAATAAGAGGAGAGAGACCATTGGGTGTCAATTTCATGTAGACAATTTTTATCACATCTAGGATTCATCACTACCTTCCTAGTGGTTTTTGATTTCATGGATTCAAGCTAGATTGTTAGGCAAAAAACTATGAAGGCAAAAAAATACTATGTCAGTTCCATCACATTTTGTGGCTTTTGGAAAATAGGACACAGTTGCATGTAACTAGGGCATAATTTTAGGGCATATAGCCAACAAAGCATCACCCTCTTTCTATGTCCCTCATCTACAATGGAAGTGACATGGGTTCAAATTGGACAATTTTTTTTTTAGCATAAAACATAGAGATGAAAAACCAACATCCTTTTTGAGAGAAATCTTGCATCTTCTCTTTAGATGTAAAAACTAGCCCCTGCCAGGTTTAAAGGGCACACTTAGAATTCTTATAGGTGAGGCACATTACTTCTGATGATGGTTGGTTTTGAGTTCAGAGCTGATTCCCAGTCCATTCCACAGTCCAATTTGGTTCTCAGTTAAAGGGTGTTTGAGTGACAAGTTGTACATTTTGAAGAATCAGAACCACATTCCTGTGGAACCAAAACCGCATGTAGAACCAGCCTCTGGCCAGAACTGGAATCTAAATGAAAACCAACCTCCTGTAAGTACTGGAATGTGGCACTAAAACCAGCATGCCTCCCATTAGATTCAGAACCAAAACCACCCTTAGAACCAGCCTCCCGCCAAAACTGGAATCTGACACTAAAGCCAGCCTACCTCCTGTTAGATTCAGAACCAAAACCTTGCTGCAATCTTCTGTTATACACGTGATGACTTATGCATAGGGTATGTACTAAACTTTTGAAAAAGTCCTGAGCAGGTTGTATCACACTGGTACATACAGAATCTCCAACCTCAGGATATGTGTAAGTAGGTGGAACCTGACCTGACTGAAAATATGTTTTGAAGAACCAGGAATTGGACAATTAGGAATTTGAAGAACTAGTCTCCGAACCTCAGGAATAGGACGTTCAGGGATTTGAAGAAGCAAGCTCAGAAACTCATCAGAGGTTCATCCAAAGGAAATTGAAAAACAATTGCTGAAACCAAAACCAAAACATTCCATTGAATCTTTAAACTAGCCAGACCCAGAGCTGGCAAGCTAAGGGGTCCTCCTCAAAACCTGGACAACACTGGCAGATCACAAAGAAAAGACCAGAGAAAAATATTCACATGGTTTCTCTAGGCCACCTATGGCAGTGTGTGCATGTCTCAGCACCCATAAATCTCAAATTCAACTCAGCTGAATAGACCTTTGCAAAAATCAATCAGGAGAAAAATTTGGAGCTTGAGCATTTCTCACAACCTTTCTTCAAGAGACTGATAACATATGAGATCATTGAAACTGATCTCACATTCTACAATCAAGCAACTCCAGGACCAAGTACACAGACCCTCTGTCAGATTCTACAATTTACTGCACATTACACCACATCTCCACTGATTCCAGTTCCACAACTCTTGTCTCGAAACATTATGTTGACTAGTGTCAAATGGACTACCTACTGTTACTCACTAGCTGCCATTACTTATCACTGTAGAGTACTCCCCGCAGACTTAATTTCACATACCCAGAAGCTTGTACTGAAGGTCAAGGCTTTCCATGCTTCTCCCCTTCTGTACACTCAATTTTAGTAACTCTCATGAGAATTGAGAAATCTACACAATTAGGAAAAGCCAGAACAGGGTTCAAAACTTTTCATTGAAGTCAAAGAAAGAACTCCAGATAAGAACTGAAAAACAGGGAAGAAGAAAAAGACCAAAGGGAGAACATGAATGAAGAACAATAAAACTAGCAGTGTGAACAAATGTGACAGTCTCTCCCTTGTTAGGGACATCAAGTTTCAACAGGAAGATGTATGATACTGTACCTACAACTCATGTTCGGCACTAATTAATTACAAAGAGGGCTGGCCAAAAAGATGAAAAAACTAAGAGCAATTTGTTGAAATACTAGAGAATTGAACCCAGTTCAAAACACAAGATAACTTTGAAATTTACTGGTGAACTCAGCATACTTAGAGACTATTGTTGAAATTCTGAAATATTCAGATTGGGGCTGCTGGACCCATTTTTGAAAAAAAAAAAATTAATCATTTTGACAATATTTGCCAAACATGACTCGTAGGTATGGTAACCACTAATATATCGCAACTTACCCACTGACTTCATCAGATATAGGCCTATGTAGTGACTTTCATCTCAAGTCCAGAAGCAACAAAAAGACTCAGCCATGATAGTGGCTAACAACTAGCTAAATAGAAGGAGAAAAAAACACAGAGAAAAGCATAAGGGGAAAAACAAAAACACAAAAGAGTACAAGCACAATAAGAAGAAAGAACATAGAATAACATACAACAGGAGGAGACCAAGTGGGTTTCAAAAAGATCCCCACTTACAAGACGATACATAATAGGGTTTGAATGCTCAGAATGACTCAGAATGCTGAGAGTCCCCCAAAAATAATTCTCTTCATTGAGCAACCCTCTATTCCTCTTTAACAGAATCTTCAGTGGGTAGCCTTTATTTTTCAGAAGGGCAATAAGACTGACAATCTGAGAAACAAAGAAAGAACTCTAAAGCCTCAAGAACCTGTAAAACTGACTTGATAGCACCCAACTTAGCCATAATAGAGATATTGGAATGAACATTAGGCATACATGTTATGTCAATACGGTTGCATACTCTGGTTGAGAATGTTTGTCAAAGATATCACAGGAAATACCTTGAGGACTTTGCTTTAATGCTACATCCAAGAAGAGTTTAGGGTTTAGGGTGCTGGAACCAAGAAGTTCCAAGAGAAGCTACTAGAAGTACAACAATTTTACTCTCAAGAGGTTCTTGGATATATGCCACTGCCAAAAGCGTCTTTGTTTTAATTAGACTCAGTTTTAAGGAAGAATTAGATCTATAAGACAATGGTGGACCCATCACAAGACAATGCCATCTGTTTCAACTCAGGTTATTGTAATCCTTTGAACGACATGTTAATAACAAACCTCAGTTTTTTGTAGCCAAGGGCTTCTGAAGCTCCTGCTCATGTTCTTTTCTGCAGTCCTCAAAGCTTCTTCTCAAGACTCAAGGCCTGTATGTAGACAAGAACCTACACTTCCAGCACCAACTGGTTCCAAAATTATGATACTAAAGCCTCCAAGTCCTCAACACTGCTTCATATCTGCATGATAGTTGATCCTTAAAACAACAAGCACCCTGATGCGTCTGGAAGTGTAAGAGGCAGGTGCGTTCTACTGAGGACTCTCAATTCTACAGCGCAAGTAAACGTGACCTGGGACATGGACATCTTGAGATCAGTAAAGGCAAGGTTTTAAAATCCATGAGTCTCAATCCCCATTCCACTGATCAAACTGATGAAGATTGCTCCTTCCAGTTCTTTAAGATGGATCGATTCATGAATAACAAGTCTCCACAGGACAATAAGCTTTGATATGAGCAGGGAAAATATACAACAAATCTAAAAGGGTGGAGTCTAGCCACCAACAAATAGAACACCACAGAAAAGAAAGGTAATGGACTAAATACCTGAAGGACCATGAGATTGCAGTGTACACACAGATCCATTCAGCAAGAGAAAACAAAGTGCTAGAGATTTTTTTACAAAAAAGGTAACAAAAAAAATGTACCCATAAGAGGAAAAAACTTTAAAAGGCTCAGTCCTCAAACATTGAACCAAGCACCAGAAAAATATTACATAAGTTTGGAGCCCAAAAAACTGTGGTTGTGAGAGAGAATAATGAATTCCAAGAATTACAGAAAAGGAGTACTTGGAAGACCCGAGATGATGAAAGAAACCTTGATGTTCAGATCCATTTTGAATCTCCTCTTGTTCTGGAAGCTGCCAACCAGTCTCCCATGGAGCCCCTCCCTAAGACAGACATATCTATGAGATTGCAAAGCAAGCTCCACAAGAACTGGAGCACCCCTCTTTGAAAAACAACACAAGAGCGCCAAACCCTAATTCCTGAGAGGAACTGCTTGTAAAGTGAGGTCCCGATGCACATCCCAACTTCCATGTAAGTAAGTAGTCGTCATCGACATCCCAATCGACATCCCAATCTACATCCCAATCGACATCCCAATCGACATCCCAATCGACATCCCAATCGACATCCCGGTTTCCTGCTCACATTTTTACTGTTGTGGTAACAGAGTTAAGTTTTTTCTGACAGAATTTGTGGATGATGTTTTAAGGGGGAAAACAAAAAATGAGGAATATATATATATATTATTACCAGTTTTTTTTTTACAATTTTGTCACTTTTTTTTATCAAATTTATTTTTGGGAAATTATTTGTTTTTAAAGTGTAAATTCAAATAATTTTTGGTAAATTTTGAGGAAAAAAATTGCTAAATTTTCAATATCACAAAATTAAAGAAAGAAAAAGAAATTAACACTTGTGAGTTTTGTGACAAATGCAAAGGGAGGGTGCCTTATAATGCATACCTTACCCAAAAGGTCAATTTCATTATTAAATAATCCTCAAAATAGTGAAATGAAATTTTGTCAAAATATTAAGTTGACATGCTGAAAATCATCATAATTATCATAAGTTACATTTTGAATAATTTTATTACTCATATCACAATATTATAGTAGATGATGGAAAATATGTATAATTTTTAAATTAAAAAATGAAATTCATTCATTTATTGAACCTAGGCTACAATAATCAATCATGAACTATTTTGAAAAGCAAAATGTTTGTAGAAGCAAACAATTCAAAAAAATGTTTCCTTTTTTTTGAAATGATTGCATTACTCAAAAAGAAAAATACATTACATTTTGTGGTTGTCAAAATAACTTCCATTGAGTGAAAGGGTTTAATAAACCCTTTTCCTATATATAAAACATTCAAAAGATTTTTTTTAATGTATTTGAAATACATAAATTTTTTTATGTTTATGAATATCTCTCTTAAAAGAGAGGAGAAGGATCTTACATGGCATTATTTCAAAATGGGAAATAAATTAATTTTTTTCTTAAAATCATATAAATTCACCTTTTTTTTGGGTGCCTTTTTATTTATTATTATTTATAAAGTTCACCAAAAAAAAAATGATCATACAATAAAACTTAATATAAGATTATTGAATTCTACTATGATTTGCATTTACTGTTCATTTAACCATCTCAATACATTTTGAACCTTTAATGAACAATTCCATCCCTATTTAATGTATTTTACGAATTTTTTTTTATTATGCTTACTTTTATAGGTGTAAAATCCCTTTCATTCCTTACATGTGTCGTAAATACAAATAGTCTTTTTGGTAATACTTATGCATAGTGCATACCCTATTGATTGTTGTCAAGCTTTGTTTATTTATTAGGTAAGCTTAAATAAGTTTTTTTCCAAAATATTTTTTGTCTTCCAAAATACTTTTAATAAGAATTTTCACCAATTATTGGCAATTTGGCACTACTTACTTTTGTCCTTTTCAATGATTTATTTGAGTCACAAATTCTTGGCATTTTGTGAAAAAAATATTTTGATTTTTTTTTTTGGTGACAACTTCCTTTTTCTTCTTTAAAAGAAAACTTGCTAAAAAGAAGATTTTTTAAAATTATCAAACCACCCAAAACCTCTCCACAATTGCCTACAATATGAAAAGTTGCATAAGTTTTTATATTTTTTTTCTTACTTTTTTGTTTTGAACATCACCAAATTTGGCTAAATGTACATATTGATGATTGTCATTTGAAAAACCTCACAAAATTGAAGGACTAAAAAAAGAAAAAAGAAAAAAAACCTTTTGTTTCTTTTTTGGTATATTGGTATTCACAAGTGTTGGACTAGTATTGGATTTTTAACATGTCCATTTATATGGGTATTTGACTTTTTTGAAATTCATATACCATGGCAATACAAGTATTGGGGTGAAAATGTGAAAATTCATACCAAGTGGTATCAATATGTACAAAGTTTACAATTTTCACACAATGGTATGAATATGATGGTATTGAAATGTGTGATACTAGAGGGGTACATAGTATCAATATGAATATGTTGATTTAATGTGTGATGCCACAAAAAAATGTTTGCATAAGTTGAAAGGAAAAAATCCTTGATTAACCCTCCAAAAAAACCCAACAAAACATTGGTCACAACAAAATTGATTTGCAAATGTCCCAAAATCATCACAAATGCATCATTGATCAAAGGCTAAGGTTGCCAAGTTGGAAAAAATTAGTATTATTAATATTAATATTATCAGAGGCAAAAATTTAATAAAATTCATCTACACATGTAAATCCCAAGTTGGAAAAAAAAAAACCATGACTTGATAAGTCATATACCATAACTAGCAAAAATTATTATGACAACTTTGATTTGAAGAGGTCTTATATTCATCATTAATGCATCATTGATTGGAGGTAGAGGTTACCAAGCATAAAATTAATCTATGCAAGGAGGTCCCAAGTTGGAAGAAAACCATTACTTGATAAATCATATAAAGTAACTAGCAATAGGCATTGCAACAAATTTGATTTGAAGAGGTCACAAATTCATCATTAATGCATCATTAATCAAAGGCTAACACTAGGTTAAGCATAATCAAACACAAAAATTAATCTACAAGTTTATAAATTGGGAAGTTGAAAAAAAATCATCATTTGATAACACTCAAAACATGGTACTAAGTACTAACATAAGCACTACACATTATTTTGATTTGTAAGGGTCCCAAAATTATTACAATTACATGAGACATCATATCAAAGGTTCAATGTGCTACGAACTTGGAAAAAAAAAGTGGTCACTTGATGAAATAAATAAATTAACCAACTGGAGCTTTGCCAAACATTTGATTGGCAAAGGTCCAAAAACCTATAGCAATGTATATCATTGATCAAAGGTTCATGGGGCCAAACATAATCACAATTTTCTTTAAAAACATAGCAACGTTCCTTGAAATGGAAAAAAAGAAATTGGCAATTGATGAAAAAAGGAGGTAGCAAGTAGCCAATAGGAGCACTAAGAGAGTATTTCCAACTTGAACATAATATCATAAAGTTTTTTTACTCATCCTCAAAATAGCCTTGTTGCTGAAGTTCATTTTCATGTTCATCAAATAGTTTGGTTTTTGCACAAAAATACTTAGTGATGCCTTTTTCAGTGAGTTTGCAATTTGTCCATGCATCGTTAGGCCATTTTTTGTAAATGATCACCAAGGCATCCAAATTATCAAGACTTAATTAGCAACATTGTAAACTAGTCAAAACACCAACAATGCTAAAAATGAGTTCAGTTTTGATTTGGCTTATTGGAATTCCAAAGATTTGTTTTGCCAAGAATCCAACATTTAGGAATTGGGATTAATGCATCTCCCACCAAACAAGAGGATTTGTTAAGTCTTCTCTAAAACCAAAATATGACGAAATAAAGATAATTCAGATTTTAGCAAGCCTTCATTGGCTTCTTTTGCACGGATGTTGGTTCACCAAACAACGAGTGATCAAGAATAAATGGATTTGGAGGAAGTGTTGTGGGGGGCCATGATTAAGGGATTTGAAGACCACAACTAAAAGTGGAACCAAAATTTTTGTCATACTTTTCCATTAAAACCTAAGTTTTATCCTTCCCAATTAGGTCTACTACATAATTTAAGCCCTTATATTTAGGGTCTAACATGAGTGCCATCATGTTATGGGCCGTGGTTACATCAAATTGAACACAAAATGCAAGAAAAGGTTGCAAGACACGTAAAGATTTTGTCGCCATTTTAGCATACAAGATTTCCAACTTTGCATCAAAATTTCCACAAGTCAAAGGAGGAAAAATAGATGCCCTATAATTATATTCAACTTGAAACTTAATGTTAATGAAAATTGTAACATAGAAGGCATCGAACAACAACCAGTAACCTCTAGTTTAGTTGAAAACATATTGTTCAACAACTTGGTTCAAGATTTCAATCATTGCCCTTATAATAGCCCAAGTCAAACTAAACAAAACACAAGCTTATAAATGCAAAGATTGGCGATTGTAATAAATTGTGACGGTGTCGGCGTATTCCAATGTCTCTTGGTAAAATACAACTTTTGAAGCAAACCTAGTTTTCACAAAGTTTCTCAACTTTTTTGGATGCAAATTTACTTCTCGGCAAGGAGCTTCCCATTCTTGCTTCCCTTTGCCTGACTTTTTTTGTCCAAGTGATGGTTTTTTGTACGGGAGATTGGGCGTCTTTCAAAGAAACCTTCATGCCTTGACAAACTTTTTTTTCATTTGTAACATACAAGTAGACTTTTGACATCACATGTGTAAAAAAAAAGGCTTTTCCAATTGAAGGACATCATAAGACACAACAATGGACATGGTTGAATTCAAGGTGGTTAGATTCTTGCCTTTGTCTTTCCCATAAGCCAATATTTTGTTGGGCAACTAGAATTCAACTAAAAAAGCTTCACAAGCTCTACAATGCAATTCCATTAGTATTTGTAGCCTCAAATAAGTTGATATTACTATGGCAAGGCACCAATCCCAATCCAAGAAGTTCACAATGAGTGCAAAGGTGTCAAACCCAATTTGATTCATCCATAAGTTGAATGTGACAAAAATTGTATCACATTGTGTTAACATAGGTAGAACATAACAATCCATGCACTTAGCAAGCACAAAAGGCAAGTGTTATTTGACAAGTTGTTTTTGAGTAGAAAAATGAAGTTTACCATTTTGTTGCATGTCCAAATGTCATAGGTAAGAATATTCCATTGCAAATAGTGACACATACCCCCTTCATAATGAATATAACTAGATTTTCAATGAAGACTAGTTGAAGGGGATTAGAACTTTTGTAAGATCGAACATTTGAAAAAAATTCAATTACGACAAAAGGTGTAGCTCATTTGCACTTCTTGTTCTTTCACAACTTGGACTGGAAGCTTTGTCTTCATTTTTACGATGCAAAACATACTTGGCAACAATGGCCTTGTGCTCATTGTCAATGTGTTTCTTTATGAAAGTGATGCCACGCATTGGATTGTAGGTGAAAAGGCCCTTGCGTTCACAAGTGGTGTTGTTTGAAGTTTGAACTTGTTTAATGACGTGGCAAATAATGCACCTCACGGTTTATGGTGCCCCTAACAAAACTTTTTCAAAATGGTTGTTTACGATAAAGAAAGCCCACACTATGGAAGTGCAGTGGTTTGTGAACCAAAACTTCATGTTTGCCTCTAGCTGCTATAGTTACATTCTCCAAATTGCTTCTTCCTCAATAGATAGGACCTCCACTTGGTTTCTAAAGTTTTAAACATGGAGTCTTCTGTAAGTCATGTGTTTGACCTTTCAACATCCCAAAACTCATTTGTTGTAATGAACTCCCTTGTAGGATCCATTTCACCAAGTGCCCAAACTTGACTTGTGAACACTACTCCTATATAAGAACAAAAACCTAAAAGCCCATGCATAAATCTTGAAACTAGTTGATGACTTATGATTCAAGCATCATCATTACCAACATCACTAGGGCAATGAGTGAACACCACAATAGTGACACCAACCACCATATGATCATAATGATGCGCACACAAATCAGCATTTTGAGAGAATATTGAATTCAAGATGTGAAGAATGAAAAATATTGTGAGTGAGTGGTAGTAGTTTACAATGTTTATTTTATGTTCTTCCACCTTAGATATTCCTACTAAGCTTATGGAACAGAGAACCATGCACATTGAATGGATTAGTCCTTCTGTATAGTTAAAATCCTCAAACTCAATTTTTGCATCACATCATGCACATTGAAGAGCCACCCTTTCTTAGCTATAATGTAACAACTTCCCGCCAAGTTGAAGAACAACATAGCTTACAAATTTACAATCCCCACCTTACACCAAAAACGAGTTGATATTCATACCATGACTTCGATGCTCATAAATAGTTGTATATGAAAATAGATCAAGGTACCTAAAACGTTGTTACGATCCAAATCTAGTTATGAGTCAAAGTATCCAATTTTCACATAGCATGGCAATATGATCCCAAACCATAGTATGATGAGCAAACCATACCCCAGTGGTTGGATATCCTCATACTCATATTGATACCCGGGCTGATATCCGAGTGCAGCCTATATTCCAGTCCAAGACTGGTATTCTATTCACCGACCTGAGGGCGCTTGGACGGCGAGAAACTGCGTTTTCGTTCGACGTGTAACTCCTGTCGTCGACTGAGCGGACGGCGCAACGACGCTGGCTATGGCGCCGCGCTCGTCCCAAGAACGCTGCAAGAAGAAGACGACGACGACAACGCAAACGCGCTGCAAAGAAGGCGGGGGCAGATTCGCTGAAATCGCCGAGAATTCGCGTCCGTCCGGAACAAAATCTTCGGAGCTTCTCGGAAACACTTGTTCAGATTTGCTTCTTCTTCTTCTTCTTTTTCATCTCTAAAACAGCAAATTGAATTAATTCTGCTGCTTTTTGTAAATTTTTGGACTTCTTCGTAGCAGTCGATCTGGTTTGTTCTTTCAGTTTCTCTTTTTGTCGTCTTCAAGGTTTCGATACAACATCAGTCGTCATCGCCGTTTGTGCAATTTCACGTTTGTAAGTTGAGACTTTCGCTATTCAGATCTGAGAGCAAAAAAGCAAAAAAGCGGAAAAAAAAAGAAGAAAAAAGCTCCACTCTAGCTTTACATGCTAAACCGCCGTCTGCTGTAGACACCACTAATTCTTCTTCTGAGCAAGAACAGAACAGAAGAACCACTTCTTGTTCGCGCTTCTTCTTGCAGAAAGATTCTTCGACCCCTTAAGCAGCAGATCTGGGTTAGACTTCATGTCCGTGGGGAGAAGCTGTTTCCATACTACTCGCTTGAAGTCTGTAGTGGAGCTTCTTGGAGTTCCTTGAGTGACTATCACGTTTCCAGATCTAATTGGACCATCTCCTTTGCTTGCTTGCTTGCTTCACTTGTGTGCACAATTGAGAATTGTAGACAGCCTGCCTTCTTGTAGTTGATGCCAGAAGGTTTCTTGTGGTACTCAGTTACCTATACGGGCGTCAGATCGCAGAGAGGAGAGAAGAGGAGAAAGGCTGGTGGTGAGCTTTCCCTATTTTGCTCTGAAAACCACTTTAGGGTTTCGACAACAAGATGAGTTTCAACCTCTTCGGGAAGAAGAAGACTCCCGCAGGTGAGTTGTTGAAGATAATTGTTTTTTTTCTTTTTTCTGGTTTTATTATGAGCAGCATCAGCTATGCTGTACCCATGGAGAACCCCCCCATGTGGGATTTGCTTGGGTTGACCTCTGTTTGTTGCAAAGAATCCTCTGTTGATTGTGGGTTTGTCGTGCAGAGCTTCTGCGAGAGAATAAACGAATGCTTGACAAGTCCATCAGAGAAATTGAGCGAGAAAGACAGAGTCTTCAGACTCAGGAGAAGAAGCTTATTGCAGAGATTAAAAAGACCGCAAAACAAGGACAAATGGTGAGCTTTTCTCAGGCTATCAAGCTGCACAAGTAGTTCAGGAGTCCTTCCTCATATGAGTCACTCCAGTCCATAGCTGTACAGCATCATGGATGGTTGACAAATCTTTTTTGTTGTGCATAATCTTCTGTTTCTCGGATGTCCTGGTTTTGAAGAGTGAGTTTTTGGCAAAATGTAGGGTGCAGTGAGGGTGATGGCAAAGGATTTGATACGGACACGGCATCAAATCACTAAGTTCTATGGCTTAAAATCACAGCTGCAAGGCATTTCTCTTCGCATTCAGGTCAGTCTCCTCCTTCAACATTCTCTCCGCATTTGCTTATGTATTGTCAATGCATGTGAGAAATGTAGCAGTTTTGAAGCCTGCTGTGGTTTGGTGCAGACAGTTCCATTCCATGCAGTTTTTTTGTTTATGAAAATTGGGTTGCAACTAAGGGGGTCAATCAATGGGTGCTGGTGGTCTTGGTGTAGACTTTGAAGTCGACCCAGGCAATGGCTGAAGCCATGAAGGGAGTTACGAAGGCTATGGGCCAGATGAACAGGCAGCTCAACCTCCCAGCATTGCAAAAGATCATGCAAGAATTTGAGAGGCAAAATGAGAGAATGGAAATGACAACAGAAGTCATGGGAGATGCTATTGATGATGCCTTAGAAGGAGATGAGGAGGAAGAGGAGACAGACGAGCTTGTCAGTCAAGTTCTTGATGAGATTGGTGTTGATCTTGATTCTCAGGTGCGCAGTTTTTCCATGCCTGATGAAACTCTTAAGAGATATTCAACCTCCAACCTTTTTTTGGCTTAGGGTTAGGCAGTAATGAACAGAAACAAGCTTAAGAACAAAAGACGGGAAAAAGAACCACCACACCTCTACTACAATTTCTGAGAGCTACTTTCTGTGGAGAAACTAAAAATCAGTATTTGCCTGAAGAGCAAGAAAGGAAAGAGGGAACCAGATGTGAGAAGATCTGCTCATTGCTCTGGAACAGCATCCAGGCTGTACATGTATACTGCAACATCAGAGACAAAAATGCCTAATTCTCTACCTATGTAGTAGTTCTCTCGTTCTTTGTTTTATCGTGCCTGCTTGCTTCTCAGTGATCTGACTACTTTTCTGTTGCCTGTTAAAATGCTGTCACACTGTCTTTCTCTCGTTCCTGTGGAAGGGATTGTGAATGTTTGCAAGTCTTTCACAATTGTAAACTGTTTCTGTCTTTTTTCTTCCCCTTGTAAGTTGCCTTGGATATGTTTTGACATTGTGAATGGGTGTGTCACTTGCAGCTAGTGCATGCTCCAGCTAATGTATCTGCGGTACCTGCACAAGCCACACCCTCCAAAGTCGCACAACCAACAGGAGCGTCCACTGCTGCAGATGATGGTGGAATAGACAGCGATCTCCAAGCACGACTTGATAACCTCAGGAAAATGTGAGGAGATTTCGAAATTTGTGGAGGGAGTGTGGTGACAACCTCCTATTTTTATAAATGGGACAGACTCCCCCATCCATGGATGGCACCTATTGTGGCTAACCCTGTTTAGCTTTTCACATTTCACTGTATGATATATACCTGTTCTTATGCATCTCCGAGTGATGACAAAACACTCATATTTGTAATCTTCTCATCTGTTTTGACAAATCGCATAATTACATGGGGTGCTGCTCATGGGTGAAGCTACAACGATCTTTTACCATACAAGTCATGATCTCATTTGCATGTATTTCACATTAAATTTGCTTCTCATCTTTGTATGGCTTCAATGGGCAAAACTTGTACTTACAAGCAGATGGGAGTGATTTGAGGCTGTGCATCAACATCTGATGTATACATAATGCATTCACAAACTGCAAGCACTTTTCTTAGTGCTATACCTGGTAAGCACAATACTTAAGACTTAACTGACTCAACACAGTCAAATCTCATTCCAATGATGCTTGTAGGCATCGATTATGATTTCATGTGAAATTTGGAACATAGTTTATGTGAACAAATAAAGCCAAAAAAAAACAGACGATGAACCAAAAACTTGCCTCTCCAATAACAGAGCCTGTCCAAAGAATCCAAATTGTACAAAAATCCTTTTCACAGAAAATGAAAATGGTCTCTCCAAAATTGAAACAAAATTCCTTTTCACAGAAAAGCAGAATGTTTTCACCTTTCTACTTTGTTGAACTATATTCCTGCCATTTACAGATTTCCTAAAAACATCTAAATAAAACCTGCTGCCCTCGGACACAAGCTGCACTCTTTTATGTTTAGAAGAGTGAAATTTTCTAATGACATGACCTTTTTTCTCAAAATTTAATCATAACAATAACCCAAGTGCAAATCAGAAATAACTGGGTATACAAATCTCCTCTACATGCATGCATGTCTGTGTATATGCTCGAATGCCTGTGTGCTTTGGTGTGCATAGCCAAATAGGTAATAGACTCTTTGATAAACCACAGAGTAGGAGTGGGAAAAAACCCAGTAAATCGTACTTAGCTGGTGGTGTGTGGCTGCTGATTGTGTTCAGAAGCTTCATCATCCAAAGCAAGGATCTTTGGAAATGATAGCAGTCTTCAGAAACCGAGAGGTATCAGTCCACAACAGTCTCAAAATTTCTCATCCGTGAGAAAAGCTTGTTCAGCAACTGCATTACCCCAACAAGTTTGGTTGAATAGCTCACGATCACGATTTTGGTTCATTGGATTTGCTCCGGAATGCTGCAAAGAATGATCGCGACGCTGCAATCATCCAAAACATAGTCAAAACGAGATGAGAAGAAAAAAGCTTGCCTTGTTGAGGAGACCCTAAACTTTTGCCTCCAGAGTTTCCAGATAAAGGAAAGGAAAGAGGATTGAAAAAGCCAAATGATCCATGCAACAAAAACATTACTGGCTATTCCACCAGAATTAATCTATAGTCACAGATTGGAGCTGATTTATTAAGCCCAACAGTAGAATTATGCTACAGTCTGATACAAGGGAAAGCAAGAATCCTCTGAAACAAACAGCAGCATCTATACAGCTCTGGCCATACAAATACCTTTCCCAGAGCTGCCACCTGATGATTTGCAATCCAGCATCTTGGAATCAGAAGGTGGAGTGGAAACTGAGTTTCTCATAGTTGACCCTGTAGAATCCCCATTCTGAATATTTAAACACTGATATTGCTCAACATACATAGGCAATTTCTTCTGATACAGTCACGTGCATTTTCAGAGACCTTCAACAACAACATGTGTGCTATTCAACCAGCTCACTGACTGCATCAGATCTTTCATCCACCTTCATCAGATCCTGTCACAAGACATGGCCATGATGAACCCAACAAAAACCGGAAGAAAAACTAAGAAGAAAGAGGAATGAGAAAAGAGAAACAACAGGAACAAAATAGGAAAAGGAAAATAGGATGAAAAAAGAGAGAAACTTGAGGGAGAAATTGAAGAGCATGATATTTTAGGACAAACTGGGCTTGGAAAAGCTTCCTGCTTAAGATTAAGAAACCCTTGGAATAATTGTTTGAAGATTCCGATTGTGGAAACACCAAACAAAAATCCAATTTTGCTCAGCTTTAAGAAAACCTGCAGCTCAATGAACACAAATAATCCTTTCCTTTTGGTTTGTCAACATACCAGAGCTGCTTTCATTGTCAATGTCAATACTCATGTTTGAGGGGAGTGATGCCCTTCTAGAACTCTTGGACCCAAACCGCCTGCCTTTGTCCATCCTCACCACTGCCTCCAGAAAACCAGCCTCACTTGTTGCCTCTATGTCCTCATCCCCCTGTGAAGTAGCTGATGCTGATCTCCAATCGTTTGCATGAGAACTAGAGTCCCGGCTCTTCCTTCTAAACTTGAGAAGCTTTCGCAGGCCCCTGGGTGATTCCTTAATACCTTTGTCATGCGTGAGAACCAGCTTCTCAGAACTCCCTGAAAGTTTTTGCAGGTGGCCAGAGCTGCTAGTGTTACCAACCTCCTCTGGCGATAGTGATGCCTGAGGCACTGGCAGTGATTGCAGAGCATCAACAGAGGAAGAAACAATTGGTATTGAGTTATTGTGCTTGGGTGAAGAATCTGTCACCATGACCAATGGCACACTACACACCTCTGCTGGTGCTGATTGAGCTTGAGTAGATGTTGAGATTGGTGATGATGACATCATGGCCGGAGGTGCAATGTAGGCCAATGGTGATGAAGAAGTCAATGCAGAACCATTAGTTTGAGAGTGAGCAGGCGATTGTTCTGCAGCAGTAGAGGTGAATGAGGATAAGACCTCATCTCCAGCTACTACAAACTCTGGAGAAAGAGTCTGACCATTGACATGAGACTCCAATGTCTCTGGCACACAGGGAGCTACATAGTCCTCAATAGGAGCCTTAACTGATTCTGGTGATACTGCATAGGGTGAGTCAACATTAATATCAGTATCAGGCACCAGGTCCACACTTCCCACCTCTATGGGCATACAAGGGGCAGCCTGCATCACATCAGAGGATGCATGAGTGGGCACAAAGGCAGGTTCAACACCAGCTCTCTCATTGGTATCCTCTGTCACCAAATCATGGGAGGCTTCTGGTGTTGGGTTCAAATCCTGAAATGAAGGAAGAGCCTCCACACTGAAGTCTTGCACTGGGGAACGCAAAGGCACAGGAGGAGTCCTGTTTGGAACCTTTACAGAATCAGCTGCAGAGACAGCTTTGAGCTTTCTTGCAGCAGGCATGGCACCCTGGGTTGTGCCTCTTCCCTTACGAAGAAAAGGTTTGGTATTGAGAGCTGCAGTGGGGGTGGCAGAAACACGCTTTGTCATTTTGGTTGCCAATTCCTTCTGTTCCACCCCAACAGCTTTTGAGACTTTGCCTCGTACAGAGTTTTGGACCTCCTGAGACAACTCAGTCTTGAATCCTGAAACGGATTTCCTTGTTCCAAAGCTGCTCAACCGTTTTTTATCAGCAGGATTTGCCAATGTGGAAGAACTCCGGCTGCCAGAAGGCTGACCCCTGTTGGCTTCCAAAGGAGCTGTGGAAGCACGTCTGGGTGGCACACTATTATTCTTCATCAGGGAGCCCCGGTCAAAAGCTGAGCTTGATCTCACTGCTGAAGGTTTTGTGTTTTCTTTTCGGAATGCAGCAAATGATGGTACAGATTTGCTAAGTGGGTTTGAAGCAGTGCTAGGCACAGTGGAAGCCCGGCGCTGAAATATCTGTGATGATTTTGGTAGTGCTGCTGGTGCAAGGTTGCTAACGCTACCTCGAAGGAGTCTAGTGGTGGATTTCTGGGGTGAGTGTCTTGCCACTGCACTGGACTTTGGTGATGAAAGTTGACACAGTGAAGCCCGAGAAGTTCGTGCAGCTGGTGCAGGGCTGCTTCTAGCTGCTATACGCTCCCGTCGCATAGCCCGCAGTGCCTCCAGCCTCTTTCTTTCCTCCTCTTCCTGAAATATGGAAAGGTTTAGTTGTAAAGCAGACCTAACAAACACAAGTCAATGCAAAATGCTTTGATATCAGGAGAAGGGAACAGTGATTTGTACCTTCTCCTTTTTGCTCCTTGCAAGCTCAGCCTTGAAGGCTCGTAATTTCTCAGCCCGCAAAACAGCATCAGCAGAAGGAGCATACTTGTCAGAATGTCGTGCATGGCGAGCCAACAGCTCCTGTTTCCTTTTTTCTACCTTTCTTGACCCAGCCTGGTCCTTCAGTTTTTTGTCACCTTTTGGATCCTTAGAAGAAGGAACATTACCATTTGCATTAGCAGCTACTTCAGACTTCTGAAAAGCCACGTCTCCTGCCAAGCACTCAACATTGTGGTTGACAACAGAGCTCCAGCCCATTGATTTGCGACCTCCTTGACTATCAGACATCATGAACAACTCCTCAGGGGCAGGGGTCATCTGCTCACTCTGCATGGTGTTCCCTTGATTACTTGTGATCTCTGAGTCCAAGTGAAGCTCACTCCTCCACCCTAGTGCTGATAGCTCCTGTGCCTGAACTCGAGCAGGCATAATGAATGATTCATCTGTCAATTCTGATTTGTCAATAAGGACCATTTCATGATCCTGATTTACTTCCAGAAGCTTGTCTGTCCCAGAAGTTTGCCTGCTTCTCTTAGGAATCATAAACATGTCATCTGGATGGGTTCCGAGTGGCTGCACAAAATTGCTGTCAGTTCCAGAATAACAAGTCTGTAAAAGACAATTAGCATGCCGATCAGGCAGAATGAACACCTCTTCTAATGGTGCTGAAGAGCCAGGGTTCTTTGAAGTTTGAACTGACATATGAGCTTCTGCCTCCATATCCGTCCCTGAACTGTTATCACTGCCATTCAACTGGTCACTTTTTTCGGAGGTTGTGCATGGTTCACTTGCTAGTTCAGCTGCTGTGCTACTCCACCTTCTTAACACCGGTTTTTCTGAACCCACATTGTCAGTTGAATCCCTGCAGATCCCTTGCTTTGACACCCTCGTCTTGGTTGAATCCAGAGAACCCCTTCGTTTAACTTCAAAAAGACTTATTGCATCCTTCACACTGAGGTTCCCACGACCCCGTAGCTTTGGGCCATCATCCTCATCACCCACAGCGGAGTCAGTTTCATCTAGGCTTTCACTGGCTTCTGAATAGTCCTTCACAGTGCTTTTTTCTGCATTTTCACTTGGATTGGTGAAGTAATTGATATTCCGGATGACTACTACTCCAGACTGCCGCATTCCTGAGCGCCCAACTTGTACTCTCCTTAATGGTGAAGATGAGGACATATTAGGTGATGTTGAATGTTTGGCCAAGTGCTTGGAATGGCTGGGGAAGGGTCCATCAGGTTCTGTTCCGGACAGACTCCCATGATCTGAAACCATCCCTTCCATAGCAGAAGCACTTGGCAGGGCATCCCCTGAAGTTCTAATGCCTGCCATCATATTCTGCTTCCTCTCTCCCTGAGATATAATGTGCCCATATTCACATTCCATATTTGGGTGCACATTCAGCTCTCCAGGATGAACATAGCCAGGACCATTATTGGTGTGGCCAGGGGTAGAGTGCCAATGGTGATCAGAACCCTGTCCTTGCGAAGGTGACCATTGCAGTTGGGTTCTGTTACTGTCAATATAGCCTACTCCGTCATTGACTTGGACAGCCTGGGGAGAATGAAACATGTGATATTCAGGATGATAGTCCCCTACATCCCGCTTCCATCTTGATCTGCCTCCATTGACAGGGAAGGTTCCATCTTCTGAGTAGCCTCGTTCTGCCATTGCCTGGTCATAAGCATCGTCATAGCCTGGGTAATTAAATCGATCCTGGCCTCGAGAGAGATACTCACCATTAGTCTCCCCAGTCCAGTTGGGGCTTGTGCCAGCAGCCAGCCCAGTATGCAAGTCAAATGGAATCGACCGCCGACTATAATGCACATCTGACCTTGGTAAACCAGGTCCAGCTGTGTCCTCACCAATTGGACTACTGCGAGATACATTAGAGCCAACTTCTTCAACATGAAGGATATCAGCCTCACCACCCTGAGCATCCTTCCACATATCCATATACTGATCTTTTGAAATAACATGGGGAGGAGTTGGTGCAAAAACTGCTGCCTCTGCAGTAGCAAGCTCCATTTCCTCCATCCACAAAATTGCTTCTTTCCGCTTATTGCACAATGCCATAAATTTAGCACATGCATCCCTGATTCAGAAACACAAAAATAAGCAAAGAAACAGAAGACATTTTTTCTATAGACAATGAAGGGAGCAATAAGGCAAAGGTCAACGCAATAGTTTTACCCCAAGCGGGTAGCACCAAAGCAGTCTGCAAACACTGAAAGATGGGCCAAATACTGCATGTCAAAGCCAGCTGCCCCAGCCCTTGCAAAAGCCATGCCTTGCTCCTTCTGTAGTGCCAACCTTCGTGCGTCCATGGCCCTCAACAATCGCCTCCTGTAACAAACCCAACTTGTTATGAGCAAGCCTGATGACCTAAGAATATAATACAAGACATTGTCCATCGACGGGTATGCCATCTTAGATATCTACTCCTCAAAAGATGTTATTCACATCAAACTAAAAAACAAAGGTGAGCAGATAAGGATGGTCAGAAGTCAAAATATATAAGGGAAGATTTCTCACTTGGAAGTTTCAGGTGCTTCAGGGGTTTCACCTCCCTCTAATGACTCCCGCCTTGACTGCTATTTCCAAAGGAATGCATCAACCCACCATATCAGAAGTTAGGCCAACTCCAACCTTCGATGTCAAATTTGATTGAGGTTAAAAAGTCATGATGGTCAAACAGTGCCAAGGTGATGTACATGCTCACACACACAGAGCCCATGTGCCACTAACTGTCCAAAGTCATGGAAATATAACCTGTGCAACAAAACTTGGTGTCCAGTATTTGAATTTAGGTGTACCTATACAAGTCTCAATGAGATGTGCCTGGTTATGGAACAATGGTAATGAAAGGACAGAAGAAACCCAATTGTTTCCAGCATACATCATTCAAATCAAACAAATGAAGAGTCAAAGGAGAATTCACGCATAGGCTATTGACAGACTCAACAGACATCAGAAGGAGTAATGCCTGTCACACTCTGTTATTGATAAATGCATAAGGATCAACCTTAGGTGAAGGTGTCATTCCAGGCTTGTCAAAACTCAAGGGTAGAGATGTTTTAGTCCCTGTAAAAAAGGAGCTCAGGATCAGAGTTCAGAGGAAAAAAAATTTCTTCCAGTATATGATTTATTATACTGGTTGCATCAAGAGCATGCAGGCACAGGCCTGCCCCAACAAATCAGTAAAGAGCAGTACTTAGAGCAAGAAGTTTTAAGAGTATATACCAGATGGGGGAGTAGTGGGTGAAGATTTAAACCCTGGCATGTCACCCTGCCCCCAAGGGGTCAAGACAAAGAATCAGTCTGGCACAAAATTACAGCTCAGAGTACACACTAAGCCTTCTATTAGTGCTTGGTGCAATTGACAAGTGCCTAACCATTTGAGAGTAACACAGAATGGATAAACTGGCATTTGCTACCTTCCAAAAGCAGAGAGAGTTACAAGAGACATACTGCAGAGCAGTCATTCGATTGAAGGTTGATTGCTTCCTCAATCTGTGAGAGTTCCAATTCCACAATACTGACTCGCTCCAGTAGCTCTGGTGTGCTCACAAATCGCACAAACCTGCCCCAGAAAATCATGAGTCAAGAGCTACATCTGTGCATTGCGAACTTGTCTTTCTAATATGCAACCTGAAAGACCAAAGTTGCTAACTTGGCCTATAAACCCTTTTAGTATTGATTTTTGGATTCTTAGGATATTCCAGGAGAAGCCATTCAAAGGACAATTAAGCTAACAAATTTCATTACAGTGTATATTGCCACCACCAATAGTCCAGATACCTGAAGTTGGAGAAATCAAGGATATCAGGAATGAACTAAACATCTACAAACTTTCTAACCAAGCATTCAAGGACTGTACAGTTCCTATTATATGCTAGGTTTGTGGCTGGACAATAGCGTTCACTACACATCACCGTTAACGATGTCAACCCTATTGACATATATGGTGGCACATATACTACCAATACAAGGGAAATGACAGACTGAACTTCACAGAGTGAAAAAGGAATTGCTGCATTGTATAGCATTGCTTCTACCTCTCCATAAGTCCTTTGGTGAACCATGGGACCTCCATTTTGATTCCATTGATATATTCTGGAGGTGGCTCTAATTTTATGGAGTAGCCACCTTTTGCCACTTGCTCCTCTGCTGCTTTCAAGTGCTCCAGATATGGCTTCAGTAAGCCCATTGCTAATCTCTCCGACTCCGTCCCACATACTACAAGCAGCTCACACCTAAAAAATCCAAGACCTAAAACTCAATACCTATGCCATGAATAGCATCTGGTAGTAACTTGCTATTCAAGGATTATGTAAGAGTCAATAGATAGCATTACAACAGATCAGTTACAGATTTGAGTTTTAGATTCTGCTGTGAACAGCAGCTCTACATTCTACATGTGCACATGGCTGCTTGCTGGCACAAGAAGATAGACTGCGAAATTTCAATCTTTTCAGCTACAAGCTCACAATGTACTGAACTTTTCTTTTGGTGGTAAGAATATTAAATGAGGTACTAGATGCAAATGGAGGAAATAGTACTAACTAAGTGAGAACTATCTCCACAATGAAATTGCAGAGAATGGCACCTTGTCCGGGTGGGAGTGAGTTGAAAGATGGCAAAGTCTATGGGTGTATCTGGCTTCATGTTGGCGTCCGAGAGAGATAGTTCCTCCAAGCTGCAATCTTCAGACCTCCTCCGTATGCAGCAATATTGCCACCTTCACATCATCTCCTTAGAAAATCGCCAAAATCAGAGTATCAGACGTCGTAACCGTCGTACAACGGGATTCCTGCATCAATTATGGTGCGTTAGGATCTCTCTCTCTCTCTCTCTAGAATGCGGACCTTACAGAAAGGGGGAAACCATCGTCAAGAGACCAGGCTAGAGCTCAGAACCTCTGGGCGTTCCAGGTTCCACCGCTCTCTTCCTCATGGAAGTCGAAGATTTTACCAAAAGAAACAGGGGAAAACAAAAACACGACACACAGAGAATGCAAATGCAAGAGACAATGTGAAAACAACAACAAGAGCATTGTAACGTTCATGGACATCACATGACTATCCAACTTCCTCAGTCGAGATTACGACCACGACCAAATCCAGCTACGAAAACCAATTCCTAGTTCTCCTTGACAAGTCCAGAATACAGCGAGCAGCTCACGAACATCCTCCTGTCCCTTATCCGCTCTCTCTCTCTCTCTCGTAAATCTGCTACTCGGGTCCAGCTTCAGTCCCTCCGTCCGTCCAACACACTGGACGGAGAGACAATTACATAGCTTCCGCCATCTCTAGAACAGTTAACAGAGAGAGCAACCAAAACCAATTTTTAAAAAAAAAATCCCCGCAAAAGAGAGATTTAAAATAGAAATATTGAACGGAACAGAGCAACAGCAGCAGCAGCAACAACCAAAACAAACAGTAACAATGTTCATCAAAACACGATGAAAAGCTGAGTGGAAAAAAAATTGAGAAAGCGGACGAAGGAAGAAGAGTGAGCTATATAGCCTAGGGGAAGCAAGCAAGCAAGTAGAAAGAAGCTCTTACGAAGTGCAGCATGTCTCAACATCATCAACGTCGTCATTGAATGATGGACGCAGACGATTCCGTAAACAATACAAACAAAAACAAAAGCAAAGTCGCGATGGAAGTACTTACAGACTGCAGCAGCCGCAACAACAACAACAGCAGCGGCAGCAGACGCAAGAGTTCGCGCGCACACACACAAACCAACAGCAACCTCCAACAGCACGCACGCACAGACAGTGCGAGAGAGAGAGAGAGAGAGAAGCGGTGGGACCAGGTAGTAGGTCTGTAAGATTTGCTAGGTACCTAGTGAGATGGATAGATGGGGCGTTGGAAACAGTATTTTCCGGTTATTATACCGGTTATTAATCACCTGTCAGCAGCTGGTTGTTACTGAGTTTTAATACGCCCCGGTTTAAACTGATAACCGCATGACCTGTCAGATTTGCTAGGTAGGTACGTAGGTACTAGGTACCAACACAGTGAAACAGACAACACAGAGAGGCATTGGAACTTGGGACTAGGCAGGTCTGTAAGATTTGATAGGTAGGTACCAAGACACGGACAAAGAGCGAGAGCCAGACAGACAGACAGACAGACAGACAGAGGCGTTGCGACCAGGCAGGTCTGTACAACTTGGCAGGTAGGTACCAAGAAGGACTGTAATAAAATTAAAATTAAAATTAAAAAAACAGGTAGGTAGGTAGGTAGGTCGGTAGGTACCTGCCTCTTTTGCTAGCAAACTCTGCATCATTTTATTTTTTTAAATATTAAAAATTTGACACTGAGTTTCTCTTTTTTTTTCTTTTTTCTTTTTTTTTCCCAAGAGCTAAAGGCACAATGTTAATGTGGCATTTTTTTTTCCTTTTCTATTTATTTATTTTCTATTTCTTTCTTTTTTTTCTTCATAACTATTATTTCCTTGATCTATTTATTTACTTATTTATTTATTATAGTTGCAAGTAATTGTGGGGATTGAGAATCTCAGGGTCTTTTTATTTTTCTTTTTTCCAGTTTTGTGATATTGAAAATTGGAGAATTTTTCCCCCAAAAAAAATAGAAAAATTAGTTGAATTTTCACACCACAAAAAACCTCCTTTTTTTTCTTTTTTTTCTTTTTTGGCTAAAACCGGCTTTTATAAATGATCACCACCTGAGCTACATCACAAATTTTTATTTTTATTTTTATTTTAGATAATGGTACTTTAGGCTATATGGATCTCAAAATTAGTGATTTCTATTTTGACAAATTTTGTGGTTTTTCAACAAAGTTGGAATTTATATTTTTTTCAAAATTTAGCTATTTCCAAAATATGAAACCAAAAAACTTATTATCTTTTTTTGGCTACCTACTTGAACCATGTATAGAAATTTGGCGATTTTGTTTTTAATTTTTTTTTTAAATTTTGGAATTTTTTTTGAAGTTTGTTGGTTTTTGTACTACAAGTAGGTACCACCAAGTGAGATTGATCAAAAGGTTAAGGATCTAATCAATAATCATGACAAGATCTTAACTCCATAATCACAATAATTAACCCAAAAAATACACACATGTGGCTTAAGGTGGTGTTAAACATATGCAAATTTTCATGTAAGATTTTGGGCTTTAAATTGTTTTGGGGAGATTTTAGGTACCCTAAAAATCTTTTGGGAAATCCTTGTTGCAAATGTGTGTGTCATGGCCCTAAACCCTAAACCCTAAACCCTAATTTTAGGTACCCTAAAACCCTAAACCTCTAAATTTGGGTTGGTAATGAATGATCTCTAAAACTCACATCCATCCATCTTTCGCAACTTCATCAGACCTAGATTGGTTAATTCGCTGGAAATGAAATGGTTGAACATTTTCCTTATTGCCCCAAAATAATAATAATAATAATAATCTCAAAAGTGGAATTTAAAATGTAATAAAAACGAAAGTAATTTTGGGATTTTTGATATTTAAGAAGATTTATTTTTTATTTTAAAAATTCTCCAGATTTGTATATGTGGGTGCAATAGACAAGCCTAAAATCTAGTAGAATTTTTGAATTTTCTTACGTTCATATCTTATTTATAAGCAAAATTTGATTAAATCTTCCCTATGGACATAACTTTGAGTATGGCCACAAAATTGAACCACAATAATCATCTAATTCACATTGCCCTAATTAATAATGCATGGTTAATTACTGAATCAAAAATGGATTGATTTTAGAGGTTTTCCAATCGCCAAAAAATGAGGGAAAAGAAGAGTGTAAAAAAAGCACTAGATTTTATTTAGTATTTCGCTTTCAGTACATATATGTAGTCCAAAAAACAATAAAAGCAAATAAAAATTTGCAATTCATATTTGATCTATAGCCAGATTTGGCTATATCTTCCTACAGATGAATCATATTGTAATAATCAGCAGTTTTTTTTTTTTTTCTTGTTTTTCTTTTTTTGTGGAACTAATAAATTATTGAAAGAAATTAGATTAATTTGCAACCAACTTTCACCTGCCACTGATATTCAAGCAGATTTTGTCAAAATAATAATGAATTAATAATTATTGAAAGTGATGAGATTTGCTTATATATATATATATATTATTAAACCTCAGTATGAAATGTTGAAACTCAGCATTTAATGCACAAGATTCGAGCGTAACTATAGTAAGTAGTTGTACAGGTAGGAGCAGTGAAAATATATGTAGCAGTAGTGAAGGCGCTCAGGAAAAAGGAAAGAGGGGATGAAACTCAGCATACCACCAAAATTGGGTGGAAAAACTAGTTTGGGTCCCAGTTATTTCGTTTTGTAAAATTTCATTCCCAGTTACACATTTGATGGCCTATTATGACGAAACTGACTCGCTCTCGCCCCCCTAATCGCCTGACTTTACCGATAACTTTATTATTATTGAGACTTCTTCCATTTGTGGAGGGAACTTTCAAATTTCCTAAGTATATTTGGAGGGCACCGTATTTTAAGGGCACCTGAGTAGATCTATAAACATCCCTCCTTGAAATAACCATGCCTTTGTAATGATCAAATTGTCTCATGAATTTTGCCAAGATTATCAACAAGAGTACAAAGCATTCCAAAATCATGGCAAAAAACCTTTCAAAGTTCTTGTTCATTCTTAAAATATTGTTATCACTATTGGGAGGTTTTTTTAAAAGAACCTCTTACATTTCTTACATCTAGTTGAACATGGCACTAGTCTAAATACCCCTCATTCATCTAGAACTTCTTTTCCTCCATCCTTGTCCACATTGAATTTATTTGTTGTGCCCTTTTTATGCACCTATAGGAAGTAAACCCATATCTTTGTTTTTGATTTTTTTGGTTTATGAATAGCATTTTGCATCATATTCCTCATTGTGACATGAAAGAAAAAAAAGCTAAAAAATTTGGTTAAGTTTTACAAACTTCAAAAACATGAACCATGTTCAAAGAAATTGGCATGCAACAACCATTTGAAAAAGCAAGAAGCAATTGGTGAAGGTACAATTGCCCTTTCACAAATGTCATCTACATTCCAACTTCCATTAAAGAAGAGTGCCCATCATTTTTGTTTTTCATCGTTTATTGCCTCTTTGATCTATGGGTCTTCATAATTTCAACTTGAAATTTGGTGTTCATCCTCTCTTGCAAGTTGAACCTTCCAATTCCCATTGTTTCCACCAAAGATTTAAAACCCATTCGATAAAATTATTTTACCTTTTTTGCTTCTTTTTTTGTCCCACACGATTTGACTTTTAAATGAAAATGTTTATAACCTCTAGATGGAACTAAAACAAGCTAACAAATGTGGAGAAATAAAGCTCACAATTGATGCATTCACATTTGAATGAACATTTCACATGAACTCTTCACAAAAACATTAGCCCTTTTAATCCAATGCTTTCAATTCTTGATGCAGTTGATATAGTTTTCTAGCAAATTTGAAAAACACCTATCACTTGGATAAAGAAAAAATAGCAATATGGAAGGTGGATGTGATGTTCTATCATCTATTTAATCTTAAACAAGTAAATCAATTCCTTCAAGTTTTTAAAAATGGGACATAACTATTAAAAACATTTAATCTTAAAACATAAAGTGCAAGAAAAAATGAAACTAAAAATAAATATCAAAAAAAATAAAATTGGGTGTTGAAAAATTGAATAATCAATAATAAATTGAGCAATAGCACATGGGTATTTTGCATTTTGAACTTTTTAAAAAGAATGTGACATTATCTCTCCACCAAAAAAATTTAATTTAAGAGGCCAATTTTCATTCCAAGAAAATTTTCCCATCATGAACTTTTATGTGCCACCACCTACAAATTCATCACTTCTAAATTTTGTAGTTAAAATTAAAAATTAGAATTTACATTCAAATTAATTTCATTACAATATTTTTTCCTTTTTAAAAATTTTCATCCCTCTCATACATTTTAAAAAATGTCTTGTAAGGTTGAAATGTAAGTACTAAGTACCAAGTTTAGGTGCATACTAGTTTGAAACATTGGTATTATGTTGGTTTTGGTATAATTTTTTTATCAAACTAATATAACCTAAGGCAATACCAACATATTGATAACTACATGGCATGGGCATGATTGGTATGACCTAAGGCAATACCGACCTTGCACTAGTATTTACCTAATGTGGTTTTGAAGTAACACCAATTTAATACCATGGCTCAATTTGGGGTAGTGTTAGCAACTTGTCAATTGGGTCTATTAATGTGTTCTCAAAATAATAATTATTATAAATTAGCATTCGCACAACATTAGTATAAGTACCTAATAACATTTTTTAATCCATAATTTTGGTTTGAATTATTAGTTTTGCATTAGATGGACTTTTTAAAAAATGTAAATGTATATCAATAACATTGTATTAAAAAAATTCCATGTATCGTTTTGTTTTTTGAACATTTCAAATACACAAAATTAAATATTGGTTTCAACTAATTTGGTACATGTTTACAAAATTGCACCTAAAAAATGAAGGAATGAATGGTTCATAGTTCAAGTGCATAGGCTTAAGTAGTTAAAATTTGAAATTAGGACTCATTAAACTACTTCGTATTAACTATTAACTATTCCTTTAACATTACCCCACTCATATTCTAGATTACGTTTTTGAAATCCTAGATTACTAGAGAATAATGCTAAAATTGTCAAATCATGTTACATGATCCATCTAAACATCTATTCATGGTTTAGTGTGTGCAAATTTAGGTCTTATGATAGTTTTTAAAATGTAATTCAACCATAGGGACTACATGTGTTTCTTGAGTTAAAGTCTGATGTTAGTTATCCTAATGTTCCACTATAGGTTCCATGTACAAGTCTTGAACTACATGTTCATCTTGTGATGCTACTTCTTAATCATGTACAACTTTTTTAAACTACTCATTTTGATGTTGTTCATGTGTTACATAGTCCTTAGTGTGTAACTACTCTTGGTCTTGTTCTTATTGTTGTTGATCCATTTATAATGAACATTGTTGTAAACCTTGCAATGTTGCTTACATCACGACCTTTCATTTATGAAGGCTTCATTCATGAGTGCTTTGGGGTGATTGTGAGATTTTTTGTTTCCACTATAATGTTTTCTATTTTTCAACATAGTTATTACTTGTTGTGTTTGATGTAACTTTTTTGTCATTTCCTCTTGTTTTACCTATTACAATATTGGTGCACAATTTTTGTCAAAGTGCATATGAAGGGGTTCAATTTTTGCCACTTCTTAAGCTAGGGTTTTCTTAGCTTCCCAATGCTTCTGCTCATATTCCTTGTTTTATTATTACAATTGTATGGTGGCAATTTTATGCTTTTCATGTTGAAGTCACGATTTGGTTGAATTGACAATTTTTGACAAGGTATTGCAATCTTTTAATGTTTTAAAATGCCAAAAAAAATTACACATTTCCACCAACATTCCCACTTAAACATACAAATTGCAAAATTTTCTATGTCTTCAGATCTTTAAACATTAAAACCATATGAAACATGGCACTAGTGTACCCACTTTGCTTTCAAATATATGGAAATTATTGGTATTTTATGAAAATAAATCATATTTATGGGTGATTTGAAAACATGGGACCCCTTTATAAAACATATGATTATAATTTAAAGAGGATTAATTTCAAACATAAAAATATATAGGGCACTAAAATACATCATATTAAATATATTAGGATAAATTGCCCCCCATTCACACAAAAATCAAAGTATTTTGCTATGAAGTAGATGCAAGTTACAATGGCTCATTTTTTTACAACCTTATGGAGTTTTTGTAGAATGTAATATATTCAATTGCCATAAACAAATTGTAAAATCATCAATTTGACAAAAATATTTATGGATTAAGATTGTTAAATTGAATAAGAATATTTATTAAGGGGAAAAATTCAATAAACATACACCAATCATATAGTAATGGACTTTTAAAATGAACATATGAATTATAATTTGGGTTCTGAATTAATATTCAAATGCATTTTTTTAATGATTTCATTTCAATATTTTTTATAAGGATTCAGTATATGATACATGATGGAAAAACAAATATGAATTGAAAAAAATTACAACAAAAACTTTAACAAACAAATAACTATGGACTTTTGAATAACCCAATTTGGGCCATATTTTCAAAAGTCCCAATCTTGGTCATTTTTGTTGGATTGATATTTTTTTGCCCCTAACATGTATAATAAAAAGTTTTTTAAATGGAAAAATTTTCATATGGACTTTATTAATTGATTAATCACCACATAGGGCCCATTAAACATTGGTTTTTAATGTTTTTTTTTCCATTTTAATGTTAAATTTTCCATTTATATGGACTTTTGGGACTAATATTCTTGCCATTTTTGAACCACTGTGGTTTGCATGTACCATATGTGGACAAATTAAAAAATGTAAAATATTAACACATTCTTATCATCCTAAAGGTTCATCAATATATATAATTGGGCTAATAAGGTAATCAAAAGATGCATATCATGTATACATATAAAATAATAATAATAATAATAATAATGGTTCTATTATAACAATATACACATGTAAGAGGTATTTTTCTATGTGGGACAAATATTTGGTGTTTATACAATACTACCAAAATACCAATTATATTCATATGCATGAAAATATTTTAACATTTTTGTGATTTGTTTGTTCCATATTACAAGATTATAATTTTAAATTTTTATTATCATACATCTAACAAATTGCCTTATATGGTATTTTATTCCAAAAATTCCTTCTGAAACGATATTTTCTTTCCACTCAAACAAACCATGACCCATTGATCAACCTATGCTTCTAGCTTTTGAACTTTTTAATTAAGATTATGAATTTCAATTTGCATTCTAAAAAGTTTTTAATCCTTGGCCTTTGTTCCCTCCTCTTGCATTCTCATAAATGCCTTCTGATGTGCATTTTTAGCCTATAGCTCTTGCACTACCTCCTTTGCATGCTTATTGTCCATTTTAAGTTTGGTTATCTTCTCCATAATTTGCTACCAATTTTGATGTTATTGTGTCAATTGTTGTAGCATGTTTACCTATAACCAAACATTAAAAACACCATCCCCTTATTGCATAAAAGATTCACCTCAAATGTTTGCATAAGAATGTGACAATTGATAACCCATCACCAAACATACCCATATCCAATGAAAACCAAAATCTTGTTTTATTGGGTTTCACACACATTTATAAATGATCACAAAAGTTAAAAAAACAATAATATTTTCAAAAACAAATCTAAACACACAATTTTTCCAATTGGGCATTTGGTCTTAAGCATGCAAATGAATAGTCAAGTGGTTGCATGATCTTGTGAATTGGCTAGGTTAATAATAATGAACACATTCAATTACTAATCGATGTTCATATATGGGCCAAGTTACCTTAGTTAAGTCTTTGTGTTTTTTAGTTCTTCCTTGTGAGGTATTCCATGTTTTGTTCAAGGTTGGCTTGTAGCTTTGGAATTGTTTTTTACTACTCTTTTAGGGTTTGCGGTGTGAAAATGACTCACTTGTCCTTGTCTAAACATTAGTAATGATCTTTGTTTTGTCTTTTATCATTCATTGGAATGTGCTACAATTTGTGATAGTCCATGGAGAGGAGATCCGGAGGGATTTGATCCATCTTATGCCATTAGGTTAGGTTTTGTAGCTAGGTAGATTGGAGCACTGATTTATGAAGGAATTTGAAACAATGCTCTAGGTACTGAATTGCTTGTTTGTACTCTTGTTTGCTTGCTTGTTTGTCATCTGTACTCTCAGTTTGTCACTGTGCCACAATAGACTGCAGAATTTATTTGTTCAAGAGATTTGCTTTGAATGCCATGTCCTAACCCAGAAAGGAGTCAAGAAGGTTTGCCTTTGGGCCTGAATTCTGAGCTGACAGCTTAAGTAAATTCAGCAAGCTAAGGACTTTTGTTCTCTTTTGAAGCTCTTTCCTTCAATACTCATTGCCAGCTCTCACACCGCCTTCACTAGCAGATTTGTTGCCATTCGATAACCACAAGTTATGAGCTGCAGAGATGGACACACACATCTTCTACACTTGGCTTTGCCACCCAAATAAATGATCCAGACAAAAGTGCCAAATTAGTGTCATGGTCATAGATCTCCGATCTCACATCTAGAGCTTCAAAGTTAGATCAGACACACACCCATCAGTACATTTTGCAAACTCTCTAGTAAACCCTAACCCTGCAGCAGCTAGCCTTCGAGAGTTTCTTCATGTATGAAGTGATGATCAAAGAATTGAACATGAAGGAAGAGCAAAGCACAAGATAGCCACAATTTCTTTCAGGAACTAACCTGATCATCAGCTTCTTGAGATTTGGCAATGTCAAGAGGGATTCTTGGCACAGCAGGGTGGTGTACAATCTCAAGGAGCTTCAATTTGGTGACGGTGTTGAGTGTCTTTGTCATCATGAAGAATAAGCTTGTCCACTTCTGTTTGTCGCAGAGTGAAATGTTCTAAGAAGCAAGAAAAGATTGCAATCTAACACAAAATCTGCTGATGTGGGTAACAACAAGATCATCCATGCTCCATCAACCCAGTTCCCTCCTGAGAAAAACCACAAACAGAAAGCAAAAGTCTATGGACCACAAGATGATGATGATGATGCCTACAAACTGCTTCACAAACAAGCAAGCAAAACACAAATGGAATGAGAATGGACAAAAGAAAACCCATCAGCAAAGAAAGGGCTGAAGATACACCATTGAGAAGGATGCTTACATAGAAAGTGCAAAGAATGCCTAACGTGGGCCAAGAGAGTGAAAGGAACATAAAACACAAATGCTCCCAGGAACAGGGAAAAAAAAAGAAAAGTTTACACCAAGCTCCAAAAACATGAACTGACAGTTGATTTTCACACCTGCTGGGCACATACTGGCATACTAGTCATGATCATCAAAACTTTGCACCATACACAAGTTCTCTCGTCTTTGGGTTATGTATACACATGAGAGAGTCTTGCTTTGCTTGCCAATCATGTTTCTCCTAATTATTAGTCTTCAGAAACAGAAATTTACATTGTTGCGAAAGGAGGAGGGCTTGAACTTGTCAGTAGCTCTTTTCATCTTTTTCACTGTCACTATCCAGAAGAACTAACAAATGGCAATTGGAGGTGAGAACCTCCTTGTGAAGAAGCGCTTTTGAATTGTTCGAGGGTGGTGTTGGCTTTTGAAGATTGTTGTTGGGTAATAAACCCATTTGCTTGTTGGGTGTTGTTGTTATTGCTGCTGCTGCTGCTGAACAGTCCTTAATGGGAAGTAGTAGTGGCTGCTTCAGTTGCTCGATGGTTGGTGAACAACCCAACTGCTGCTTGTTGTCTTTCAGTGTGTGACATTGATGGAGCAAATTAGGCGTCAGCTCAGTTCCCTTTTCATACTGTTGTTGTTGTTGTTGTTGTTGTTGTTGTGCAATCTTTGTAGTGGAAAATGCCCCATGCTGACGACAATGAAGATGACTGTGAGTCAAAGAAAGTGATCAATTTCTGTCGTGGATTGAGTACGTTGTTGTTGGGATTGTTTTCTCATGGCCACTTTTGTGGTCACGAATTTGGACAAGAAAGCATGTTGGAGAAACAAGAGTGAATGTGATCTCATCTCCAACTTCAAGCGCATTCTAGATGGAGAAAAGCTTCCATCCAGCTGAAATCAACATTAGTTTCTGGTCACTCCAGACACGTACAGGCCATTCTTCCCCACTCAATCTTCTCAGACTGATGGACTTCCAGATTTTCTTCCCGTATTGCACCCAAAACTGCTTTGGAAGTACCTAAGGAAGAAACAAACTCCTGAGAAATCTCTTTTATTCCAATAACAACAACCCAATTCTGTAATGCTTTTTGCAAAACAGAGCTTGAGCTTTGACCTAGTTTCTAGAGCTTTTCTCTAGAGCTCTGTGTGTGTGTGTGTGTGTGTGTGTGTGAGAGAGAGAGAGAGCCATGATCTTGTTTGCTTACCAGACAAGAGGCATTGGAAAGCTCCGGTCGATAGAGCATAATCTTCTTTACGGTCTTGGTGAACCTCGGAAATGTGGTGTGATTTGCAAATCTAGTGGTACCAGAAGCAGGAACAATGGCAGCAGATTGCATCGCATTGTTGTTGTTCCCACATCCCATCTTCCTCTTTTTCCTCCTCCTCCTCGTCACATGGCTGCACTTGCTCACACAAGTCATACACACCTCCTGCCGCTGCTCGTCGTCCACAACAACACTGGTCGTCGTTGTCGTCGTCTCCATGCTCGAAGAATTTTTTTGGGTCAGCGCTGGTCCAGAAATCCCCGCAGGCTGCAGCTGTTGCTGTTGCTGTTGTCGACAACAACATTGATGATGATCATCTGCATCTTCGGAACTCCTCCTGCTGTTGCAACAACAAGCTCTTCTTTTTCTTGTAGCGGTGGTGGTTGATGGGAATTTACGGACACCTTGTTGTTGTCGAAGATTTGGACCAGGAAGCGTGAAAGAGAAACCAGAGAGAAGGTGAGATTGTCGCCTTTCTGTAGATCATGGTGTGAAGCGAAGCGATTCCAGCCATGGACGAAGAAAACCTTGACCACTGGAGTAGGGAAAATGGTGACGCCAATGTTCGATTGATCAGGAGGATCTCCTAGTCTTCCTCCTGCTGCTGCTGTTGCTGCTTCTACTTGCAAGCTCACAATGCTTTCAAAACTTGTCGCCATGAGTCTCCACAAACAGCGTGGGAATCAACTGCAGAAGAAAGAAACAAAATTCATAGCCTGCTGGATTCAACCAAAAGTCTCCGAGCAAAATCCTGGCAGCTGAATTAAGAAACACTACAACAGTAGCACTACAGGTCCGATTGCAGGAGGAGCACGCACCAAGCTGGGAGTTGCATGCCAGGAGAGGTTGGCAGTTTACAAGGGTTTTGGTGAAGAAGGGGGACGGTGGTTGCTTTAAGATTCTTGCTGCTGCTGCTGTTGTCGTCGTCATGGCATTGGTGATCAAATGCGTGCTATTCCCACATACCCAAGTGCAGAATTCATAAACTTCTTGGTGCCCATTACCATTGGGTTCTACTTCTTCCGCTCTCTCTCCTCTCATGTTCTCCTTCACCCCCAGCAGCTGATTGTTTTCTTCTTCTTCTTCTTCTTCTTCATCTCTCTCTCTCTCTTCACCCTCATCATCATCTGCTCTCTCATCTTCTCCTTCAATCCCCAGCAGCTGATTGTTTCCTTCTTCTTCTTCTTCATCTCTCTCTCTCTCTCTTCACCCTCAGCTTGCTGCCCAAGGCGACGGCCATGCAACCTTGCGCGCTGCCCGCTTTTTTGGGTACTGCCCTTGCCATGCCCCCTTGCGCTGCCCGCTTTTGGGTAATGCCTTTTGCCTGTGAGCATAAAGAGTAACCTGACCTTCTTTTTTTCTGTTTTGCCAAAAATAAAAATAAAAATAAAATTGAAAATGAAAATTATTTTTTTGGCGATCTCAACAGCCAGAAGTCTTGGAAATAAAAAAATTCTCTCGGATTTCTATATTTGGTTCCTATATCAGTGTTCTTTTTTTTTTGCCCCCCCTACTAATTTTGTCAATTTTTGGGGAAAAAAAAAAATTGGAAATTTTTAATTTTTTTCTCGTGTAAATTTTTTTTCAACTAATTTTGTTAATTCTTGGGAAATTTTCATAATTTAAATTTTTTTTTGGCCTATCAAAAAATTGAAAAAGAAAAAGGAAAAAAAAAACACTCTGGTTCCAACAAGTCGTTAAAATTAGAGAAATATGATTACAAATTTTTGGTTTTAGTATAGCCAGATTTGACTGAATCTTCCCTACCCAAGATTGCCATTATTTTTATATTTTCCTATGGATGATTGCCCTAATCCTGGGTTGGTTTTCCTCTGCCTTCTAGCCTTTTAAAGCCAAATTTGGCTATAAACAAGATATGAAAATAATTCTTTTTAAAAAAAAGAATCCTTCTACATCTTTTGGCTACTTACCTTGAATGAACCAAGTATAGAAAAATCTGTTGGATTTTTATTTTTATAATTCAAAATTTTATTGATTCCAAATCCCAAAATTCACTTGATTTCTCCATTACAAGCATTTTATTTTATTTTTCCTTCTTCTTCTTACAAAGTTTTGCTATTTTTCAACAAAGAAATTGGGAAAATTTTGAATTTCTTTTGTTTTTCTAGTGTAAATTCGACTAAATTTTCTAAATTAATTTTTTTTAAATCCCAAATTTGAGATCCAGCCACAATGGCAATCATACAATTAGCCAAATTGTGGCTACAGATCAGAGAGGAAATGAGAAACTTTTTTAAAAATTCTGTTATATTTTAGCAACCACTTGGAACCGATTGTCAAAATATGGCTATTCCTTCCTCAAAATCTAGCCACTTTGGTGCATTTTCTCACAAATTCCTTTTGCATGCGCGGCATCAAATTGCTTTTGTTGCAAAGTGGGCAAAAAAATTTCCTCAAATTTTTATTTTTATTTTAAAATATTATATACATATAATTTTTAATTTTTGATATTCTAAAATATTTTATGTTTAATTTTGTGAGGTAGGTGGTTTTGCGATTGTCCACGAGAGGATTTAGCCAAATTTGGCTATGGGTTTAGGGTTTTACAACCATTTTATCTCTATTTCAGTCTTGGCTAGAGATTTGGTCCAATCGATTCGTCCATGAATCAAATTACAAATTCAACTATGGCTCAAGAATGGTGTGGCCAATAATTTTTTTCCTTGTGATAAAAAACAACAAATACACATAAATAAGCTTTGATAAATTGTAAGTAAAAAAAAATATTTTATTCAATGATTAATATGAGGATAATATTTTATTTTCATATAATATAAATTTGATAAAATCACATTTTTAACATGCATTTAAGTAGATTTTTTTAAAATGTAATATGCTTGCACACATATTTGGGTTTCGCAAAATGAAATGCAAGTAGATGGATTTTTTTTTATAAATAATTTTCAAGTTAATGAAGACTTAAAAGATATTTGTGTATTCTCTATTTGTGCATATTATAATCACAATATATCAATTTTTTAATGTAAAAACTATTTTAAACACCATATTGACTAATCAATTTTGAATATTTTCTATTCAAATTACTACGAACTTGATCAAGGCCCTAATGGTTTCATATTTATACTTGTAAAAGTTTTTTTTTTTTTTTTAATGTTATGTCAAAAATTGAGTGGTTTTTAAATTGGATTTTGGACAAATAATCACACTAAGTGCCCCCACAATAATCAAATACATAGGCGCCCTTTGAACCTTCAATACAATGACTTGGAGCAAATTTGATCTCAAAATATTTGTGCACTAAAAAAATTTAATGCTTATAAAATAAATTGTACCAAGCAATGTTGAAAAAAGCACACACATTCTACTTGGGGCCGGTATAAGGATCAATAAAGCAAATCAAAAAAATGAAGGGAAGGAAAAATTATATGCCAATTTTTGTTCAATTGAAAACAAAGTTGAAATGAACGATATTTATGAATTGAATGTAAAATTTGGTTTGAAGATCTTTACATTGCATATAAGTTGGCCAACTTCAACTTCACCCTTGAAGTGAGTCTACACAAGCAAGGTGAGTAGTTATAGGTTGGTATGTTCTTAATCTTTAAAGGCCTACACTTTTTTTACATCCATTTTAGTTCAATTTGAAACCTTTGTTAGAAATTCGGTCAAATCTATTCATCCAGGAATGGGATTACAAAATCAATTGTTGGATTCAAAGTTTACACACTCAAAAGAAAACTTTCCCAAAACTTTTAGTCGAAATCAAACAAGGAATGATGAGTTTTCAAAGGTTGATTGAATCCATGTGAAATTTGCCCTCAGTTGGATATAAAGTTTCACTAGCCAAAAAAAATTTCTAACCAAAACTTTTAGCCGAAATCAAGCAAGGAATGATGAGTTTTCAAAGCTTGATTGAATCCATGTGAAATTTGCCCTTGGTTGGATATAAAGTTTCACTAACCAAAAAAAATTTCTAACATGAGACACTTATGCCTACATTTTAACATTCATAATGATCAAGTTTGATATTCATTAAATGAATTTAGTTTGTTTAGGCCAAAATGTGATCATTCAAATAAGAATGAAACCTTGCAATTGTCAAAATATGAATATGAATTTTTTTTGTTTGAGAATAGACAACTTTTCAATGAATGCCATGTTAATATTAATGATAGAACTCTTGGGCTATGAATTTTCAAAACCAACCTTTGGTACCCACTTGTGATCATGGCCACTTTCATTAGTGCACTCATTACCAAAACTAATCAAAGACCCATCAAATGCACTTATTTGATCAAAACCTTATCCAAACACACTTGACAATTCTTTGTTAATAGATCATCTACAAGATCTTAGGAAACCTCACAAAATTGAAAAATGTCAAAGTTACAAATGTAAATGTCAATCCCTTGCACACCCGTTTTAAATTCCAAAAAATATCATTATTGCTTTCATCAAGTAATTAAAAGGTTAATAGAAGATGAATTTTTTATAGTTGGGCATTACTTGTTTAAATCAGCCATCCACCATCGACAATACATGAGTGCCAAAATTCCCCATCTTGGATATTTTCCCTCAAAACCAAGAGAAAGACGTGCCTAAAGGCACTTGGCACCTATGAGATTTGATCTCAAAACTAATGCATTACACATTGATGAATGCATATTCATTGAAGCCCTTTATGGTGTTAAAGACCTTATGAAACCAAATCACAACTTATGTGCAATACTTATTGACCTAAATGATATGAAGACATTGAATATTTACTTCACTAAGAAGTCAAGTTTCAAATGTTGAGCCCAAAGTTCAAATTAGTGTTAGTAGGTTTAGGGTATTGGGCATGTCCTAGTTCTAAGTTAAGTTTTGGGGTATTAAAATTGAATTTGGATCCAATTGTGAAATCATCTTTTGCAAAAATTGAAATTTAAACCTTGATTGGGCTACAATCCTTTTTAAAACAATCTAGGTTCTCTAATATATGTATAAGGTTTTTTTTAAAATGTAACAATCAAGCTTTGATTTTTAAGTTGTGATAATTCAACTTTGAACAAACCTTATGAGATAATTTATGATGGTGTTGGGAGCATGTGACATCATTCTTTGATTTAGACTAAAACATAACGTCATTTTTTTTGTAGTTATAATGAATTATTATAACTTAATGCACTAATATTTAGGCGTTAACCAACTCATAATCCCCACCACCCTTGTCCCCCAAAGAAAAAAAAGTCTTTTCATTGCTTGTCGCCTTATTTCATTGTTAAGATTTTTTTTTAAACTACATTTCTCTCCAACTTCTTCCTACACTAGTATAACATTCCATGAATGTGGGCACATGTTTAGTAAGTTTTTAGTTTTAGTTACATGCAATGTAGATGGAATTAAACATGGTTTTTAAAGATATAGATTTCAATTTTTTGAAAATTTCCAGGACTATTGATATTTAATACATTTCAAAAATTGTTTTCAAAACCACACTAGGGGTTTTATCTTGAATTTCTTAGGAAAATATAAAACCAAAACCATAGGTTCCTTTCAAAATGAAGAGCCAAAAATATTAGTCCAAACCAATGTTATGTGATTATTTCAACTTACACAAAAAAAATTGGTTAAATTTTTTTAAATAGTTCCAAAATCAAAGAATCAAAACACTTGTTTTGGTTCTTTGAAAAAAAAATCAAAACCAAAGAACCACCAATCTTGAGTATTTGAAAACCCTTAAAAAACCAACGGTTTTCATGAAAGATCAACAATAAATTAACAATTTTATGGTTTTCTTGAAAAAGAATCGAAAATGGTGATTATGACCAAGTTTTTAATTTCTTTAGAACCATCCTTATGAATCTTAAGGATAGGTAATTGCTTTTGTGGTTCTAATGAATGCCCACTACATGGACCTACCCTACACAAAAATCCTCAAAAAGATTGGGAAGGGGTGAATATGGTTTCCCTACTTTGATGGTTCACAGGGGATAATTTTGTGACATTGAGAAGTGTATCATGAATTACATTAGTCTATGGTGGCATGACAATTTTATTCATATCTTGCAACATGATGTTACTACATGACATGGCATAGGGTGTGAGTGTTTATGTGACCAAGATCATGCAATTCCTTTTTTTAATCAATTTTGTGTTGTAGCCAAAGTGGCAATGATACATAAGAAAATTTACCCAAACTTGACTACAAGTTAAATATGGAAGTAATTTTTAAAAAATGTCCTTGTATATTTTTGGCTACCTATTTAAACCATGTATAGAAATTTGGAAAGTGGTTTTAAATTTTGGTCAAATTATGCCTATTGAAAATCTTTAAAAACACATTATTTGATCACTTTTGATTTTAATTATTTTTTGGGGCTATATGTAGCCAACAAAAAAAGGTTGGAAATAACGATTTTTCTAGGCAAAAAAAATCCATTTTTCAACCCCAAAAAAAGGGTTTTATTTGGAAATTTTTGTTTTCTAATGTAAATTCAACTAATTTTGCAATAAAAAGTGAGAGAAAAAACATTGGTTGGTATGATTTAAATTAGGGTTTAATAACCCTTTCATTTTATTTTTTTGATCTCTTGTTTTTCCCACCTTTCCTTCTCACTTTCTTCATCTCTTTCCATTTCTATTCTCTATATTTTTAACCTTAGCAAGGTCGCAAGCAAAAGGAACAAAGGGTGTAGGATTGTGGTTGCATCACTCCCACCCTTTTTTTCAATCCCTTAATTGAGCACACACAAGGAAGTGCACTACAACATTGCCTCTCCTCGTTTCTTTTTCCCCTTCACAACATTGAGAAGACACACTATGTTGTCTCCTTCTCTTTCCCTCGCCTTCTCTCTCCCTTCATTGTGACTTTGTTCATGTGTTTCCCATCACGTGAAGACCAATTTTGGTGTTTCGTTTGGCAAACATGAGGAACCTTTGTGAGCACGAAACTACTTACACTAGCAAAAAGTGTAAGCAAACTTCACTTGCCTTTTTGGTTTTTGTTCTCCTTCAACCCCCACCCTTCCAAGCTACAAGCCATTATGGTTACGAGCTATTACAAGTGGCCATGTTCGAGTGTAGCTACTCACGCCCCTAGCAAGCTTCATCATGAAACAATTGTCATTAATTTTTATTTATTTTAAATTCCACCTTTTTGCTTCACCACATATTTGTATTTTTTTCATGCATGTTAAGAAACCTCTTTTTGTAAATTCAATTAATTTTAATAATTAATTTCAAATTTTGATATTACATCTTCAATTTTGTTGTCAACTGGAAAATTGTTCATTTTGTTGTCATGCTTATAAAAAACTTGAATGAAATATTGTGTGGAAGTTTATTTAAAATTTTACATTAAACTACATTTTATTGTAATGATAAACATTGTTCAAATAGTCATTGTGATTAAAAACTTTATGGTTTTGATTTCAAAATATTTCAGGAATGTTTATTAATATTAATACATTAAAACTTGCATTAAGCTTGAATGTGATGTTTAGGGAAATTAATGCAATGTTTTAATGACTTTACTTGAAAACTAACATTTATTGTAACAACATTGTCAAGGTTGTCATTGTGATTAAAAACCTTATGGGACCTTTGATTTTAGAATGTTTTATAGAAAGTTTATTAATTGATATATTAAAATTGACATTTTATTGTAATTGTTAGAACAACATTATTAAGATTAATGTCATTGTGATTAACAACCTTATGGGAGGTTTTTTAATTTTAGAATGTTATGGGGAATGTTTATTGCAATTGATACATTAGAATTGGCATTAAGTTTGAATGTAATGTTTTGTAGATTTTTTTTTACGACTTTATTTGAAAATTAACAATTTATTGTAATTGCAAGAACAACATTGTCAAGAGGTTGTCATTGTAATTGAAAACATCATGGTTAATATTTTGATTCTAAAATGTTTTGGGAAATGTTTATTAAGCTTGATATATTATAGCTAATGTTTTATTGTAGTTTATTGTGAACACCTTGTGTACGTCTCACCCTTGGTTATCTTTTGTAACATGCATATTGGAACTAAAAACCTAACTTCTTCAAAGTGGCAATTGGAAACCAACATTAAATTATATAACCTACAACAAGCATCAACTTGCTACAAAATAACTTGCCTTCCCCAAAAGTCTTAGGGAAACCCATTAACAATTACATCTTCATTGCCTCTTCTTTAAATTTGGTCATAAGATGAGAGTGGGTTCTTATTTATGATTGTTAGTTTCTTATGTTTGTGTGACAATTCATGTCATCCCAATTATTCAAGAAAGTGAATTCAATTGAATTTGACAATTTTTTTACAATGCAACCCACCAACATTGCAGTTTTTTGTGTTGTAATGTTTATGTACTTGCAACTTTCTACTGGAGAAGGTGATTAAAAGCAAAAGGACAAAGAATTGGGAAGGTTATAATCACATTCTAAACACACATTTTATTATTTAGTGTATTTTACCTTTTTTTTTCCTTGTTTTTTTGTTCTTGAAAGAATCCACAATTTGATACAAGAGTGTAATGATAACAAAAAAAATTCCCTAATGTTACTAAAAAAAATTGAATGTTGTTATTGCCATACATTTTTTCCTAATAAAATTGATTCAATCATCACCAATTTATCCAAGGCTACAATGAGGCCTTGGATGAATATGGTAACAAGCTTGTGCTCAAACCTTATCCTATGTTCAAATCTAACCAAGGAAAAAAAAAAGTGTGCAAGTTGTAGCTAGAAATATCTATGTGTTTAAAAAAACACTTGGGAAAAAGAAAACATCAAAAAATGATTGAACCCATAGGAACCCCACAAAAAAAATACAAGAACTATTAAGCAAAAAAAACGTGTTAAATATCCCCCACTTTGTCTTATTAGTGTTTTAATTGAATCAAACAACATATGTATCAATATATCAAATGATATACATTAGACTTTATCTATCAATCTATCAATATAGGAACCATAAAGCAAAGAGGAGGTAGATTCTAAAATGATGGGTTATCTAGACATTTTGTGTTTGGGATATAATCCTTTTGTGAATGGTTTCAATCATTTTTGGTGATTTAAGATTCTAGAGCATACTGTGTTATGTTTTGTAGGTTTTTTATGTGTTTAAGCAACTTTTCATTACACATAGTGTTTGTATTATGTTGTTTATGTTTTGGGGGCTTGGATTCTTGTGTTTTTGTAGGTGACCTTTTTGGTTTGGATGTATTTGTTTATGAGGCGTTATGTTGTTTTGTTTATGAATGTTGATAACGATGGTTAAGCACCAACATCAAAGCACATGACATTTGCCTCCACCTCCTCCTTCACCACCTCCTCCCCTATCTCTTCTTCCATCTCCCCCACCTCCTCCATCTTCACTTCATATTCCACTTCCACCTCCTCCTTCACCTCCACATGTTACTATAATGTAGAAATAATCTATTGCATTTGCAAAAGATGTAGCTCCCCTTCCTCCACCATTATTGGCACCTACACCTTTCATGTTTCTTCTTTAACCAACATGTGGGGTAAATTGTGACCCTTCTCGTAGGCCCCCCACTTACACACCCCTTGTCGACAAATCAAAAACAATGAATCTGCCAAAGGCAAATCCAATAAATGTAGATAAGGTTTTAGACTAGGTCGAGAAGTTAGATGAGAAACGACAAGATGTTGTCTCTTTTAACTACCATCACACAACTTTACCATTCATGGGTTAGATGGTTTGAAGTTTGAACTTCTATATCTTTGATTGGTAGAAATTCTACTAGTGGAAATAGAGTTTGTGAAGCAACACTTCACTAATGCAAGATCTTAAAACATTTCCACCTACACCCCTTGTTTGTGCTTCTATCAATGTTTACCACATCCAATTTACAATCTCAATTCTCTTTGCATCCTCACTCATATATGTGAAAAATTGGACATTGTCTCAATCTCATGATCACTCATGTCTTAAAGAAGCATGGTGAAGCTCAATGGGCATTTTTGCATTTCCTTCCACATATGGTCTTCAAAATCAATAGGCAAAAAATGGAGGGTAATGCCCAAGGCCACACAATTTTGGTAATGCCTACAACCAAGTGTGTTACACGGTGTAAAACTCAATGTGTCATGTAAGTTTTTTTGAGACCCAATGGGTGTTAGCCAGGTGCTTGCGAGGCATCATGGTACATGTATATATTGACACATTGTGAGACCGATGGGTACTAGTTGGGTGCTTGCCAGGCATCATGGTAAAAAAAAAAGTAACCAAGACATTTTGAAAAGCAAAACACCCACCTCTACGGCCATTCATGTTTTGAAACCAGCATGTGACAAATGATGTAGCACTACATTGGGTAAGCATGCATCCACACAACGATTGCATTTCTGGGCAGAGGGTTTTGCACAAAAGTAATATGCATACATCAAGTTGTAAAGAATCAAATGAGATTTGTGATCATCAAGGTGATGTTAATATCAAATCATGACAATTTGTATTTGAACATTGTTGGCCAGTTTTAATGAGAAATCCTTTCTTAAGCAAACATGTGAAAACTTGTGTTCTAAATCCTCTCTTATCAAAAAGTTGAAGTGACAATTTATTGTTTAGAAGGGCAGATGATGTCACATGTAACATACATTTGACCTTACAACATTTATGTATAATTTTCACATTCATAGGAGACAAAACAAATATAGCCAATGCTTGATTTTCATGTTCTAATGTAAAAAATTGTACTTGAGTTCATGTGATCTCACATTTCAAATTACTACTGAAAATTGTGCAACTCGAGCCTACCTTCGCACACCTCTGTCACTCTTTAGGAGACATCCGCCCCAAATAAACTAACCACCATGCAGTGTCCCACCTCTTTTTTGGCAGTTAGGAGATCCTTAGATGAAAGAGTGGGAACCCTTTTCCTTTTCTTCCTTCATCAATGTGCA
>Ga0116231_10001212_pt1 | contig 51833 bp, 43 predicted proteins | sample S1TSphgellanicum_2_FD_89695 | JGI IMG/M metagenome (GOLD analysis project Ga0116231, IMG submission 89695) | Host-associated microbial communities from peat moss isolated from Minnesota, USA - S1T2_Fd - Sphagnum magellanicum MG | ecosystem: Host-associated > Plants > Peat moss > Unclassified...
AAAACCCAAGAAAATATTATGGAAAAAACCCAAAAAAAGGGGAAAAAAACCCAACAAGAAACAAAAAATATAATTAAAACAACCAAAAAAGAGAAAAACAAAAATAAAAAAAAAAACACCAACACAAAAAAGAGGGATTTAACCCCCCCCCCCCCCCCCCCAACAACACAAGAATAATTAAAATTAAAAAACCCAAGAAAATATTATGGAAAAAACCCAAAAAAAGGGGAAAAAAACCCAACAAGAAACAAAAAATATTTTTAAAACATCCAAAAAAGAGAAAAACAACTTTAAAAAAAAAACCCCCAAGAAAAAAAATGCCCCCCCCCCAAAAAAACTAGTGGGGGAAAAAAAGTAAAAGAAAAAAAACTCGCAAAAAATAAAATAACTAAAAACATAAAATTGAAAATAATCGAAAAACTTTAGTGAAAGCAACAAACCTTTGCTACAATCAAGAATTCCTGGCAATGACACAAACCTCTACTACCATTGTGGGTTTGGAGGGGGTAGGCTTCAAAAGACTCACCTTTTCCATTTGATCTTTGTATCGTTCCTCCCCTTTTTGTTGTTCATGTCCTCCTTTTCTATAGTTGCACACACACATACAAACAAAACTCAAAAGACACACACAAAAAAACAAAAAAAAACCAAAAAAAGAACAAAGAGATCACAATTTTTTATAATAAAAAAATTATTAAATTAAAAAACAATAATAAATAAAAATTTAAAAAATAGAGGAAGAGAAAAACAAACATGTCGCAAAGACTTCAAACAAAGCCACACATAACAAAGAATAAAAAGAAAAAAACAAAGAAATAAGAATCAAAACTAAAGAAAGAAGAAAAGAAAAATGAAAAGACCACAAAGAAAAAAGAAGAAATTATGAACGAGGTGAGGAAAGAGGAGGGAAGGGAAAAGGAGAAGGTAGGGGTAGGTAGGGATGGTGCACTAATGGGTGTTGGGTCATTCAAGCCATGTTCTTCAAAATCTACTATCTCATTACAACCTTCATATCATCAAATTTTTGTGAATCCTACCCTTTGAGGCTCCCCATTTTGGTAATGATGTGCTTTTTGTCATTTCACCTCGAGCCTTGCTACATGTTTTTTCTTTGTGTGTTTTTTTTCATCAAGGAATTCACTAATTTTTTTGGTTGTTGCAACACATGAAGGAATGAATAAAACTTGATTTATTTTGATGTTACAATTCGCCAAGGAGCTAGCATGTATTTCTTGGTTGTTGTAGCACGCAAAGGAATGAAGAATATATTTTAAAATTTTTATAATGTGACTTGCAAAGGAACTCATTAAATTCTTTTTGGTTGTTGCAATGCACAAAGGAACAAATAAGACTTATGAAAACCAATTCTACATTGTTGGAATTGAAGAACCTTAACTTCACATAAGTGGTGAAACTTGTGCTCCAAGTTGGATTTGATTGTGGCAAGCGATGCAACCAAAAGAAATGAAGGTTCTTTCCATTTTTGAGGTTTGTTTGTCTATTCCATGAGCAATTTTCAATCTAAGTTTTTGAAGTGCAATAACTTTGTTATCCATTGGGGTTTCATTCCATGCTCTCCATATTTCTTGCTATGAGTTTTATTGTAGTGAAGATGACTGTGATTTGACTTGATGTCGTTGTAGTCATATATTTGACAAATGGAAGCATCTTTCTTTTGTTGATGCAATGTATAGAAGAGTGGATTTAAATGTCTAGTTGCACCTAACTACTACTACAAAAGTTCCAAAAATGACAACAAAGGATACAAAATTCATGCATAGAATTAAAATTGTTGTAGGTTGTTGCTTACCCAAACTTCAACAAACTACATGATCAAGGTTTTGTTTTGATGGGGCCAAGCACACATGATACAATGACCTTTTACAATGTATTAATTGTTCTTACAAAATGTGGGTTTCAAAACCACCCACAAAAAGTTAATTTAGTTTTTTGTTTTCCTATGCAAGTTGCAAATTGAACAATGAAAACGTCTTAGTTTGATTCATTAGTCATGTCTCCATCAATAAATGACTAAAAGTCAATTTACAAAGTCTTAGGCTCACATGCTTTGAATCAAATGAACTATTTATTAAATCAATCAACTCTTTACTAAATCAAAATTTTAAAATTTAATTACTTGAATTTGTTCCCATGTTCATCCTTTAATTTTATTCTTGAAAAAAAATTGACTTGAAAAATTAAATCTTGCCCTATGCTAAGAATTTTTCATGAAAAAATGACCGAAACTTGCAAGATTTCAAAGCAAAATTTCCAACAATAAGTTTTAATAGTTAGCCAAATATATAGAAAATCATTGCATTTAAAAAAAATTCATGTCTAGTTTAAAAACAAATCTAATTAAATTTTCTACTGGATGATCCTTGGTTACATTAGAAGATTGAAGGGGGAAAAAATTGTGTTCATTAACCATTCAAAAATGTTGCATTGAATCATTAATCCCCCATTAATCAAAGCATGTTGTTCTTGTTGGAAAAGAAGATGTCAAAGTTCACAATTATTCCTCCCATTCAATAAACCATATGTCAAGGAATATTCTCAAATCTCAAAGATGCAAGGTAATTCAAACCTAAACTAGAGATTCTTTAATTTTACACATGGCGATTGAAAAATTGCTTGAAAGTGTCAAACCAACCAACCCAAACCTAAATATTAAGATTTGTTTGTTGTGTGGGCAAATCCTAAAGTTTATGAAAACAATATTATTTTGAGCATTGAATGTTTTCATGTGAACATTGAATTGCCTCAAGAAGCTTATTCTATAGATTTATCCAAAGTCTATGGTGTCAAGAGGTCTATGTAATGGTGTAATTATGTTATTTAAAAACTTGGGCTCCACATTCCTTTTCCCTACCAATGATGATCAAATAATTTTTCTTTCTTCCTATGTTCCCATATGATTTTCAATAGTTCATCATTATTTTCGTCAATCTAAATTTTATTTTAATTTAAATCAATATAAATATCACGAACATGAAAAAGCACATGTTAATTTGCCTTCTTATATTCACATTGACAGGTAGGGGAAAGGATTGAGGTGCTCATTAGGGTAGGTAGTACTTATTAGAAAAAGACTAAGATAGTTTGGCTTGAAAATGAAGGTGTAAATGTCAATTAGGTGACCACGTTGGAATTGTATTAGTGACAACTATTGGACTTTATATTTGCTTCACCTAAACCAATTTTCATCATTATCGGAATTATTATATTGCACGATTATTATTATTCAAAAACTATTCAAGTGCCTTTTCAAGACTTCCATCTCTTTTATCATTATTTCTACCTTTTTTGATAACTACTTCATTTTTTTCTTGTACCCATGAAAGAAAAAACATTTCCAACTAATCTTCAAATAACCTTTCAAAATCTCCATCTCCTTTATTATGTTTTAATTTTTTTTCATATACCTTTTGAAAATTTCCCTTTCAAAGTGAAGCTTAAAATTAAAAAATTATTTAACTATTAGAGTACATTGCATAAATAAATATATATTCCCCCCCCAACCATGGGGTTTTAATATATGTGTGTGTGTGTGTGTGCAAAAATAAGGTAATATGATGCTTTTTGAGTTGATTGTGATTAACCCAGATAAGATGATACGATAACATAGGATTAGTCAAAGAATCTTGAGATGATGTTTAATAATGGTGCTTAAACAATGCTTTTACATTGTGGCATATTGTTTTTCAAGCATAGAAAAAAATTGTTATGGGTTTAAAACGTGTTTAAAAAGTTTTATGTTTTATATTTATTGGAATATTTTCAAACTTATCCAACTATTAAATTAATACATTAAAAAGGGCATGATAAAAATACAACACACATTTTCAATATTATTTTGATTTATAAGATTTGTAAACATATTAAAAAAACATTGATTATGATTGAATTGACTCTTAATAGCTTATTTTGACTCATGTATGTGTGTGTGTGTGTGAGATAAATAATTAATTGGTTTTTGAGGGCTATGGACTAGAGTTTGTCAATAGATTTAGTGATTCCTTAAAAGGATATGTACTTGAAGAATAAATCAATGTAGACTTGCTTCTTTCATTTGACATTCCATGAAAAACAATTTTTTTTTTACTATGTGTGATGTAAACTCATTCATAAATGACCCATATACAACAAATGTAAGATTTTGTTAACCTTCAAGAAAGAAAATTTTGAGGTGGTCATAAAAAATTCAAGATTCTTTTGCTTTTGCAACCACAACATCAAAGTGTAGGTGATTGTTGTTCATAATTTTGAAATGCTTAGACTATTGGTTTAGTTATTTTTCTAACATTTTTTTTTTTTTACAAACCCACCACAACCCACAAGGAATTTTTAAATGTAAGTAAATTGATGTTTGAAAGTTGAAAATTTTGATCACCTATTAAAACATTATTACTTATGGAACATATTTAGTTTACCACAAACTCACCACAATTACAAAGCAAAGTGAGAGCGCACTCAACAACATGGAGGTTAGAGATGAAACCACTTGAGGAGAATTAAGGATAAATCAAACAAGGAGCCTCATCACCCACAAAATGGGCTTTATGACAAGTTTTAAAAAAAAGCTTGAGAAACAATGAACCATGTAACACAAACCTAAGTCCAATTTAAAAAAGCCTATGTTTGAAAAAAATTGAAAATAAAACGAATTTGATAAGAAAAAAATTGCATCCTAAAGAACACATCTAAGTCTTCAACAACATTATTTTTTGGAAATGCCGAATTTTTTAGAAATTATCTATTTGAAATGCCAAAACAAAGAAAATTAATTATAAGAAAATTATAACAGAGGGAAAAATACAAAGACTAGTGGAACATCATGTCTCCCCATTCAAAAAAAAATTTGGTGGCAAAAATTTGCCATATTAAAAAAAAGAAGTCCCAAGGCAAGGAACTTGGTCTAGGGAACTTCTTGGAAAATTTCCAAAAAAATCACCATGTTTCAAAAAGAAAGTTATGAAATCACCCAAGAATTTTGAAGGGTTTGAGCAAATTTGTATTTTTTCTTCTTTTGAATTCGCCATAGTTTAACTAATAGGTTATAATGGATTGCCAACAACATGTAATAGGATTCTTATGTTTTCTATTTCTCTATTTGGTCTTATAGCCAGATTTGGCTAAATCCTCTTGTGGTTGATCGCCACTTTTGGAGCAACACGAGAAAATTGAAAATCAAATTAAAACACTGCCCCCATTTTTGAGAAAAGACAACCCCAGTCTCTTCACAACTCTCTGTCTGGGCAGGCTCCAAATTTATTAGAAAAAAAGAGAGCATGGAATAGATGAATGAAAATGGGATGATGATGATCACCACCACCACCACCACCACCACCACAGCAACAACAAAGAGAGGCAAGAAAAGCTCCAAAACTGACAGTTAAGAAGTACACTTTTTCACTATGCAGTGAAGAAGCAAAGCCTAACTGTTTTTCAAAAAAAATTAATGGTTTGTTGAGTAAGTACCCAGTCTCTCACTTTAGCAAATTTTGTGCACAAATTTGCACTTTTGACCACAAAATCTGCTCCAAAATTTTTACTTTAGAAGTTCAAATATTGAGCATAATCTGTGAATTTCAGACCATTTTTTTTGTTGGTTTTGTAGGAAAGTTGGAGCTGTGCTGCTGTTGCAGAGGTAGAGGAAAGTTGGGAGCTTTGCTGCTGCTGCTGCTGCAGATGTAGAGGAGAGTTGCAGCTTTGCTGTTGCAGAGAGGTATTGAAAAGTTGGAGCAAAGGAGTTGCAGCTAAATTGTTGTTGTTGCAGAGGTATATGACAAGAGGTGCAGCTTTTGCTCTTGGCAGAGGTACAGGTACAAGTCGGGGGATGTGAGGAGATGTGAGTGCAAAAGACAAAACCTCTGGGAAGGGGGGGGACATGAAGCATTGTGTCCGGAGCTCAAAAGATGTACCTCTTTCGCCACCACTATCTCTCAAAGCTTTTGATCTCCAAGCTCCTTCTTTTTCCTTCTTCTTCTTCGTAGTTGTTGCCGTACTTTGGATACTCAAAAGCTGCTCAAAAGGCGTTGTCTCAAAGGTTTCTCTGGAGTAGCTAGCAAAACTTGGTTGTTGAAGAAATTTGGGAAGAAGCTCAAAAATCACTATGTGTTGTTTTGTGTGGTTTTGTTGTGAGATATGAAGATGGCCAGAGGAGTGTCAAGTGGTGATTCTCGGTTGGGGAGCTTCTGGATGACAAAGGTAAGAGTGGGATCATCAAAGGAAGCAGCAGCAGCAGCAGCACGACGACGTCGAAGCCATCATAAGAAGATGACGACCACGTCTTCTCCCTCACACAAGAAGATCAAATCTAATGACCTTCTTCCTGTCAGCACTAGTGGTGGCAACCCTGACAGTGCAAGCTTTGATGAACCAACAAGAACAAGAACAAGAACAAGAAGAATCAAAGTGGTGAAGGAGCATCCATCAGCAGCAAGACTAGTCATTTCTTCAACAGACTACACTGGTAGTGAGACAATCAGTCGAGGAGATGACAACCACGAAGAAGCATTTCTCATCAAAAGCTGGGAAAAACTTGCAGCAATGAGAAACAAACAAGATGGTGGTGGTGGACACAAAAACCTCCAAGCTCCTCCTCCTCCTACTCTCAAATCCAGTTCTTTTGTATTCCAAAAACGCTTGTCAAGAATTGACTGGCGCACCATTCATGCCATTGATGTGGACCAAGTCATTCGTGACATTGGTAAGAAAAACAAAAAGAAACTCTCTCACTGCAATGCTACATCTCTGCCTTTCTCTCTGAATTTTCTCACATCCTACTATGAAGACAATCCTTGTGAGAAGGCAATCCCAATCCAATCTTTGGAAGAAATCACCTTTTTTGCATTTGGTTTTGTTTGTGCTCTCACTCAATCTACTAAATTCTTCTTCTTCTTCTTGTGGATGATGATCTCTCTCTCGCTCTCTCTCTCTCTCAGATATTGATACACTCGAGACCGTGCTCGATACCATTGCATTTGGTGACATTCAAGGTGAAGACACTCGCAATTTCACAGAAGCAAACTTTGTGAAACTTTTCCGTCTCTCTCAGTTGATGGTAGGTACATCATCATCATCATCATCTTCTTCTTTAACAACAACCTCAGTTTCTTCAATGCTTTCTCTTACACATTCAAACTTTTTCTCTCAAACATGTACATGGAATCTTTTCTCCTGAAATGGAAATGGTGGGGTGGGGGGATTGCCATTCTCCAATGAGGAATTTGCAGGTGGAGTATTTGTTGCATGTGCAAGAGCTCTTGGCAATACACAAGTCTGAGCTAATCTTAGCAGGAGCAAGTATGCAACAGAGAGGAGAAAAGTTGAGAGCTCAATGTGTCGGACAGCGAGCTGCTCTTCTCCAGTCCCGTCACGAGTTGAAGCAAGCTCGCAAGGTTCTACAATTTTGCTACCAATCCTCTCTCTCTTCTTTTTTGCAAAAGAGTATCATGAATCTCTCTTGCAGAAGCACATGCATGCATCTCTCTTGCAGAAGAGCATGCATCATCTCTCTCACAGAAGAGCATGAATCTCTCTTGAAGAAGAGCATGTATCTGTTCACAAGGGCTTTCAGATTCAGGGTTCAAGCTTTTTGCAATCAGTAATAGTTTTTGTTTCATCTTTTTGAAGTGAGGATGAAAGAATTTGTGTTTTTCTTTTGGAGATAATCCTTCACGTAAGAAAACCCTATGGAAGTTCAGCAATTAAAGCATGCAGCAACTCTGACAAAGAAGTCAAATCACCTGGAGAGAGAGAGAGCACATTTTTGAGATTCTTGGGTTGACAAAGATCTGTTTGTTTTGAAATGGTTTTGTCTGAAGCGTTTTGTTGCATGATCAAAAGCAAATCCCTTACATCTACACAGAGGTCATGAGACATCATACTGAGAGTGAGTGGTTTTGGACTGGAACTGAAATTGCTCATGTGTTTTTTGGTGGATGCCAGACGATGAAGACCTATGAAGTGATGCTCAAGATGCAGGGCAAGTGTCATATGCAAAGCAATACACAACAGGTTAGGCAATACAACATCGGGAAAACCAATGAGATTTCTATACTTCATGTAACAAAGAAGCTCTTATCTCTCTCTCTCTCTCTCTCTCTCTCTCTCTCACTGATCTTGTATTCTTTATCACAAGATTTTCATTTTGCTGGAGCTGAGCTTCTTAAATCTATTTTGCTATTATAGAATAGGATCTTTTTGTGCTGAAGTTTGTGATCTTGTGCAGGTTCGTCACTGTCCATTTTGCGAGAAGATGTTTGAGTCATCCTATTACCTTGTAAGTCCACCTTTTCAATGAGAGATTATTGAGTTCTCCATCATGCATGCATGTGAGATGGATTTGGATGCAGTGGTTTGATGTGCAAAATCTTTTGGTTCGATGGTTTCGGGTGTGCAATGAATCTTCTTGTCAATCTCTTCATGATGGACAAGATTTAGAATTGGGTGTCAGTGTGTATGTGTGTGTGAGGGGTGCAGGATTTTCATATTGCCAGAAGGCACCCTAAGACACAAGAGATAATAATGGAGGACAAACTTTTGGAGGTTGTATCAAAAGCAGAGGAAGCTACTGCTGCTCGTGTATGCCACACTTGTCTTTCTTGTCTTTCTTTCACATGTGCTAGCTACATGACTGAAGTTCTGTTTCTGAGAAAGGAATGAAGCTTTCCTCATTGCCTTTTGGTCTTCATCTCTCCAGTCATAGAAGAGATCCTTGGAAGTGTTTTGTTTGTTTCCAGGACTTGAGGGTTCTGTTCTCTCTTAATTTGACAGGAGTTACATTGGTGGTTTAATGGTTGTGATGATTCAGTTGAAGGCAGAGACAGCTATAGCCATGCAAACAGAGATTCAACAACTGCGTGAAAAATCACAGGTTTCTTTTACTATTGTTATGCTCCTGTGTGTCTTAGTATGTGAACTTGATGCATTTAGATGCAATTGCCACATTGCATTGCAAAAGCTGCAATATGTTGTTCACCTTCATATGTTGTTCACCTGCTAAAGTGGTATTCAATTCTTGCAGGTTGACTTACAGAGAGCAGAAATGTCTGCAAATGCACAGGTACACCATCAAGTGCCAATTCCTGACCTTGCTGAAGCTACTGGATTTTGCACGTCCAATCAACCTGACCTTGAGAGTCCTTTGAGCTCTTTGGGACATTGTCTTCTTTTTTGAGCTTGTTGCTGTTCTTGGAGAGTGGAGGGCCATATCACTCTGGCAGCCAGAGGTAGAGTTTGGAGCAAAATTGTTCTTCTTGAATTTGGTGATTAAATTAACTGCACATTGTTGACTATGAGTGAGGTTGAAGGATTTTTCTGATCTTGTTTTCTTAATTGAGAAAATGTCCTTGGAGGAGGCCTGTAATCCAGGTGAAAACACTACAGGCAGAATTGCGACAGAGTAATGTGCAGCTACAGGAACTTCAATCTTGTCTTGAGCTTCTCCAGTCACAAATTCTTTCTGCTCCACAACCAGTAAAGCTCTGTTCAGCAGAGCTCTGTTGTTTTATACATGTCCTAAGCTTATGAAATTCTTCAAGACATAATTTTTTTGGTTTTCAAAAGCTCTTCAGCTCCTCCTCTCACCACACAAAATCTGCAAATCTCTTTTTTTAAGTGGTGTGAAGTTTTCAGTGGTGGTCCTTGAAATGGTACCAGAAGGCAACTCGACATGTACAATATACTTCAGATTTGGTGAAGGAGAAAGACAGTGGCCCAGAACAAGAGGTACAAATCTGTTTGTTGCTCAAATCAATTTTCTAGGAAGAATACTCTCACTTTTCCATTGGTTCTACAATTGAAGATATGCATATAATTGACCAAGCATCTCTGCATTCTCATGTTGCTTGCATTGGAATTTCAGAGATTGTATGAGTTGGAGACAAAATTCACAGCTCTAGAGTGTCAAGTCAAGAGCCTTGGTCAGGTACAAATCCTTCCATACCTTTTGCTTTTGTGTTGTATTCTTCTACAACCACTGAATCCCAAAAGGTTGCTTCTTGAAGCATACACTAGTGACAGGAGATGCATGAAAATGTGAGTTGCAAGAGGATTTCAGAGGACTTCAGTGGGTGATATGATTGCCAGTTTGATCTGGGCATGTGAGCAGGAAAATTTGAGGCTTTTGAAGGAGCTTGACACAGCCTACAATGAGGTGTATGATGATCTCATTGCACAATTCCTTTTTTCCCAGTCATGCTTACAACATGATGAAAAGCTTTCGTGGTTTGGTTTTGGAATCTGTGTTGTTGACTGTATGGTGTGGTTTTGTGGCATGTGCAGGTGTCTGACTTAAGATCAGCAAAGGAGTATTCACTTGCAAAGTTGGAGATTCGGGTCAGTTCTTCACCTCACACTCTATTGAGCACCTCAACTCTCTATGCTGTAAGTTTGGTGTTTTTTCCTCTGACCTTGATCTCTATGGAAAGAAGTCTAAGATTTTGGTACCAAGCACATGTTGTTGGGCTGTTGTGTTTTTTCTATGATTCAGGTTGGAGAACTGCGAATGGAGAATCAGCATCTCAAGAAAACCATGCACAAGGTAAAAGAGAAAATCATTCTCACACGAATGCTTGACGACAAGCTGAATGCCGCAGAAACACCAAAAACAGCAGAAGATGTTAAAAAAGGCTCCTCCTCCTCCTCCTCCTCCTCCTTGGACACTCCTATCAACAGCATGAGTGTCCAACTGCAACCTGAAAAATCTTCTGGGTGCAGTGATAATAAGCATTTGGCAGCATCATTTTCTAGGCTTTCATCACATTGCATAATGAGCCCAGGAGCCTCAGAAGAACATTCCTTGCAGACAGAAGAGCTTTCCTTGCCTCTGAACATAAGCCTGGTATGAAGAAGTATCAGGTTGTTGAGTAAAATCTAAACTACATTCATGGTGTGGTCCTTCATCTTTTGATGAGTTCCTGGTGTTCTTCATCTTCATACCACCTGGATTTCCTCTCATGTGAGTTTTGGTGCTGTACTAATTTCTCATGAGGATTTTGTAGATGGAGGAAGAGCCATTTGAGATGATATTGAAGGGAAAGCATGGAGGAGGTATGTCAGCAGAAAAGAGGTCACGGACACCAGACACAGACCAAGCATTGCTAGCACTTGCCAGGCCTATATCTGGAAGGCAAAGACAAGAACTTTTCATGGAAAGATTGGAGAAGACAAGGTCTCCAGATTCATCACCTGAGAAAGAAAAATACCGGCACTCAAGCTCACCAGCCAAACAAGCCTCTCGTGCTGCTGCACATCTAGAACAAACATATGAGACATCCCAAGATAGGAAGGGTTTAAGATCCAATCCTCTGCAAGAAAAGTCAAGACATTCACAAGAGTCACGAGTAAATTTTCACCAAGATCTCTGTGTTTTATTTCAAAACTTGCCTGCCTGAAATCTGAATATTTTGTGACTCCATAGATTATTTGCATAGAGGAGATTGATAAATTGATGAGCAATTGTTTGTTTTTCCGTGGTCATTTATTCAGAGCTCTTAACTCTCTGTGATGCTACAGAGTTGGGTTAAGGACCGTCGCCAACCTCAAAATGCTGAAGAACTCAAAGCTCAACTTGAGGAGGATATGCTCACTGCTCATGCTGAAGAAGAGCGGTACACCAACTGCCACAATTTCATGTTTCTTTGATGATTTTCATAGATCCTGAACATGGCAGATCTCCATGGATTTGCTCTGTGGAGATTTGTCATGTAAGGACGTAGCTTGTAACAGATCTTTGGTTGCAATGCCTCCATGAAAATTTCTTATACATGAGGAACAAAGATGAGCATGGAAACCAGGGATCAGTACTTAAGAAGAAGCATGACAAAATTTCACTCTGAATCCACTCCTCAATCTCCAGATTTTGTGAAACAAATGACTTGCTGATAAGAGTTTTAAGCTTCCAGATTTTTTGACTTTTCTTGCAGGCGCAAGAAAGCAGTCCAGCGGCTTTTGTTGAAAGAGAAAGGAAAAGACCGAGCTCATGATTCCAATACCAGAAAAGCTCAGCGAAGACAAGACAAGGATGATGGACTCCACAGTTACACCCATCACACAAAATCAGAGCCACATGGTGGAAGTGTAAGCTCACTACATTTCAAACAAACTAGAGTTAAGTAGTCAAACACAGTTTTATGACTGTAGTTGTAGATAGAGAGAGATAGGGTCATCATCAAAATCATGAATTTCTGAGAAAGATTGTGTGTTTACAGATAGTACCTCTGCTTCTTGGGCTGTTCAAAAAAGAAGTAACAAAGCAACCTAAAAATACAGTTGTGTCTGCAATCCATGAATTGAGAAAAATCAGAAGCTCTCAAGAGAGCAACAGCAACCAATTGTCTCAGTGGCAGCTGCCTCATTCTGCATTCAAGAATTCCAAGATTCCTCCTTGGAAATCTTTCCCCAAGAGCCCAGCAAACACAAAATGCATTCCACAGCATGTGGGATCATCATCATCATCAAAACTACTCCCTTCTTCTGCTTCTTCTTCTTCTAAGTCTGGCCTCAACATTGGAATTCCACAAGAAGGAAATGTAATGTCGTCAGCACCTGAAATGGAATCAAAGTTCCAATCTGCACTTGACAGTAAAAAGAAGCTTGGAACCTTGATTCCACATCAAGTGCACATGAAGAAGAAGAAGAAGAAGCTCTTGCAACCAGAGAATCGCTCAAAGACCCAGGAATTGAGACCTTGGAAACCCAATCCATATCAGAAGCAGAAGAAGGAGAAGGAGAAGCTGAAGCTTTCTGTTACACCTAAGAAGCCTTCTGTTGATAAGAGCAACAAGAATTCCTCAACTCCAGGTCAAGTTCAAAATTCTTCCAATCTTGAGGCTAAAGGATTGCAGGTTTACATCTGAACCTCACCTTTTCTCAATTGTGTGTGAACCCCCCATGGAGATGACCCAGCCAAAGGTGAGTTTCAAAAACATTACCCATTTTTCTCTCTAATCAAGCAGCTTCAATTTGAGGTTTCTGCATGGGAGTTTCTTCAAGGGTTGTTTTGCTTTGCTTTTCTTTTTCCTCAGTAAACAACTGGAGTTTTTTGGGTGACAGATTTTTTGTTCATGGCAAGATGCTTTCAGTAACATCAGTCTTTGCACTGGTTAACTGTGCAGGAAGAGGATTATGAGAGGCATGCAATGGAGCAGGAAAATGAAGAGGTGAACATAATTTTTTCATTTCTATGTTTTGTCTCCAAAAAGGAATGCAAATCACAAGCTGATCAGAGATACAACAGTCTTGTTAAGACTCAAGTGAAATGCCATAAATTGGTGTGTTGACAAGTTGTGCAGGCACACAAATTTGTGGAGATTGCTGAAGTTGCAGCAATGGATGTGGGAGAAGAAGCACCAGCAATTGCCATTCCTGAGAAACAGAAGTGGCTGAAAGAGCATCCTTATGTGCCGATCCCAACTTTGTAATTCTCTCGCTTGCACACAACAGGATATAGCAAAAGCTAGTCAATGTCACAGGTTTTCCATTGCAGTTTCTAACTTTTTGCTTTGCCCATTTTTCCATTCAAATCTCTCAACATATCTTGCATGAAATTTTGATTGAGTGAATCTCTTATTGTTCTTGCATTGTACTATACCTTGCATGATCCTTCATTTCGAAGAGCCTTGATGTTGATCATCAATTTCTGTTGCTATTTTTCCAGGCCTCATGTGGTGGCAAAGTACCCTCATCCACCAAGTGCTTTCAAGGCCACTTTCAATGAGATTGCGGATGTTTGTTTCCTGCCCTATATGGCTACTGTGCTCCCATATTTACTCCCCTTCTTTTTTTCCACCCTTGTATTCAAAGCTAGTCTCACCTTGGATCAACACCCACTGCAGTCATAGAAACTGTCAGAGATACTGGTCAATAGTTGAAGAGACTTGGGTTGATATGGTGCATGCAGCAATTTGATGAGCAACTTCATCAGGAACTCAAGAAATTTGGAATCACACCCACTGCAAGCGGCATCAGGTAAGCTTCAAGTCTTACATTTTTGAGTCCTTTTCAGTCTTCCATTTGAATCTGGTGCTTCTACATTACATAGTTTCTTCTCTGTTGGAATTTTTCCTTGGCTTTTTCCTCTGTGTCAGGTTTGTCAGATTTCTGAAAGTCAAGTCTTTGCAGAGTTCTGGACCCTTTCTTTGATTGATCATTTCTTGTTTGATGGATGTTTTTGTTCAATTTGTCCAGTGATACTGCATACACCTCTGTCTCTATGGCTCTGGAAAAGCAGAGATCACAGCGCATGGCTCAAGTTCATGGGAGTGAACGCCGTCTTATGGAGTATGAGAGGGGTGCCATTCTCTGGCACACCCAGGTTTGAGTTTCTCCAGATCGATCACATTTCTCCCTCTACAACAGGATTTGACTACCGTCTTTGCTTTCCTTACTTTCTATTGTTTGGGTGCATACGACTCCAAATGCATGAGCCTTGAAATGAAAAGTTGCCTGCCACTTATGTCTGTTTTGTGATTCTTTTGGTGCATGATCACCAGAAAGATGAGGATTTATTTTTGTTCGTTTATTGAGCATTTCAGCGAGCTGTGCATGACCGTGATTTGGAGATTATCGAAGCTCATTTTGATATTGCTACAGAATGTTCTTCTGGACATCAGACTGGTGACAGTGACGGTAATGAGGTAGATCTATACAAACTTCCCTGACATTTTTTTTCCCTCCAACTATTCTACAACATGTGAACATTTTCTTATGAGCATTTCTGGGTGAAACCACTTTGCAATTGCACAGGTTGTTGATTGCTTGCCTTGATAATAGTCTGGAATTGAAGGATTCCAACTACAAGAAGTTATGCTTGTTTTGAAGTGTTTGAAAATCATCCCATTCAATCTTTACTCTGCAAAATTTATGTTGCATATGAGAAATCTTACTACTCTTACATGGTGGGTGGTATGCAAATATTCAACACAGTTTTGTGATCTTTCTGCTTGTCTCTAATTACAGTCTGAGCAGAGCAATTACAGCTCAAGTAGGAGTCATCAGTCAGAGAGTAGCAAGGGCTCTGATGGCTCAAGGGAGGCAGAGGAGGAGAAGGAGAGGGACAAGAAGAGCTCTAAAGCCAAGAACTCTGGATATGATGAAAACGATCATGTAAGTGGCGGAAGTAGTAGTGGCCACAGCAATGAACAAAGCAATGTTGGAGGAGGTAGTAGCTCTAGTGAAAAGGAAACAAAAAATTCCAGTAAGACTCAAACAACCCAAAATGCAAAGTCTCCTCCTGATCGACGAGTACAGTATGTCTCAAATGCTTTCTCTTCGAAGTCAATGCAGAAGAGAGGAGGAGGAAAAGGGGAGACTCATCTGCCGCCTTCACGAGGTGAGTTGATCATCATGCCTCCAAAGAATGCAATTGAAGAAAACTTGATGCAGAAAATGACAGCAACCACCGTGCAGACTGTAGAAGAAGAAGAAGAAGCTGAGGATGTGGAGGAGGAATTGGGATTAGGGAATTGGGATAGTGAGGACGATGAGCATGATGCATCATCGTCCCTCGTAAGATCATCACAGAGGTAAAAGATATGCATTATTTTCTCTTGAATTATGAACCTTGAGTTTTGGTTGAAAATTGTGTAATTACACTCCCAGTTTGTTCCTTTTGTTAGTGTCCAACAACCAACTGGTTCATGTAGTTGTTGTGCTGTATAATTTGATCTTTGTTGCACAGTGCAAGTTATGCTTTCTCAAGTTCTGCAAAGGAGACTATCATTTGATATTTCCACTTTCATTCAGAAATGCTTGCTAATCTGCAACAATTTTTCAAATTGCAGGAAGATTGTCAATGGCCACCCAGAAGCTGTTTCTGTGTCAAGTGCATTGAAGGGGAAAGGCAAGAATGACACTCATCAATGATGTACATACTTTTTTGGAAGTGCATCTCAAGTCACAGCAAGACACTACATAATATGCTTACCATTTGCATCATATGATTGGATATGTGTTGATGTTTGAGGATGAGATTTTTGTTTACACATTGAATGTCACAACAACAAGCGGTGGTTTTGTGACATGGTTCCTCATGACATTTTGATTGTGTATATGTCACTTATATTTTGTCTCTTTTCTGTGGCAAAGATGGCCCTGCTGCCCATGAGTGTAGTAGTAGTAGTCCTCTTCAGAGAAAGACGTCTCCAACAAGAAAATCAATCTCTCCTCTGAAAGCACATGTTCACTCAATGAGCTCAACAACCTGGTCACCACCAAGAACACAACCAAAAGCAAGCCCTCCAATGTCCAGCCTACCACAAAAATCTAACCCTGAATATCCTTTGCCACTTTTTTTTTGGAGTGTTGGTTTCTAGTTCTTGTTGCATGCTATGCCTTCTTCTTTCATGGATGTTTGGAAGGGGCAAAAAATCTGTTGAAGTTTGCATAGTTGTTTCTTCTTCTGATGATGTTAGAAATTCTATTACACATAATTGTGCAGGCATATAACCATCCACAGAAAATATGGAACTTTTGTCAAGCTCTTTGGTAGTCTCTTGATGTGAGTTGTGAAATGTGTGACCTTGACATCTAAGTACCAGGGTGAGGAGCAAAGGGAATGCAGTGGACATTGACAGTAATGGGAGTGAAGAAAGGAAAATATTGAATGAGTTGACATCAGAGATTGACGAGATCATCAGCTCATGAGACCATCTCTCTACATTGTGAGGTAAAGTGCACATTTCCTGTACTGTTTTATTCACATTTTGCATAAAGCATACATATCTGAGTATGCCCATTCAGAAAGACTTGATCAATCTCTCAACATGGAGCTCAAGCTCTCTGCTTGATAGTTGTTAACTGAGTTTGATAGTATTTTTGATCTGGAAAAAGCTGGTTCTTGTTCAATGTACTTCATAAAGGTCTTGCCTGATCGGTCAAAGTCACAAAATCTACCTCTGGACTGACAGTGCCTTTACCCCTACAGTAAACCCAGAAGCTTAGAAACCCATGTAAGCAGTTGCAACAAGAAAAGGGAAAGAGAAAGATCTGGAATCACTAGATTATTGTATACATGGTGGGTGGATAGTCCTTCCATGGTTTATATGATGATACTGCAGGTCTAGTGTTGTGAGCTTGTGAGTTGCAAGGGGATTTCCAGATACCATGTAAAAATGCAAAGTTGGAGCCAACATTTGTGTGTGAGTGGTAACAAAATGTTTGATAGGAATTGAAGCACTGTTTTTTTTTTCTTTTTTTGAAATTAAAAATTTCACAATAACATACTGCAACAGATTACACCAAAGACATGGAGTGGTGTGAGCTCTTACGAACATTGGATAACATCAAGTTGCAGTATATGTGAATCTGTGCATATGCATGTTGAACAGAGATGTATACATGAGCTTGCTCACTTGTTTGTGCATGTGCTAATAAGTCATTTTGTATCTGTTTCTCAAAATGCTTTTCAAGCCTTGCACTTTCAGGTTTTGCACCTGAATTTAGGTGGGCATGTAACAGGAGAGTTTATGTCAACCAATTTTACACTATTAGAAACAATTCCTTTACTGTGGGTGGTTCTTCTGCATGATAGGCTATACTGTAATAAGCTAGATGAAATAACTTTCGTACATTAAGTCCTTGTCATCAAGCTGATCTTCAGAGTCAGCTGCAAAAACGGGCAGATATTCTGAAGTGGGTGTCACTGCTTCCACTAGCACTGGAGATGGTGCATAGGTTTCAGCTTCTGTTGTGGATGGGGAGGGACTGGGAGCTGGGATGATCATGGATCCTTGATTGATATCAGGTGAACCCACTGGAGCTCCAGGCTGCAAATTGTTTGCATGTGATCTGCTCCATTGCCCTGAAGGAGTACGTGCTGGAGCTGCAGTTGGTGATCCAGCTATATTGATGGGTTGTGAATTGCCTGCTTGATCATATGTAGGTGCATCTGTAGGAGCTGGAGATGGTTGTGGTGCACTGACACCAATCACCCCACCAAAACCCTCACCAGATTCACCTCGGAAACTATTGGGTGATATAACTCCACCATTTCTCAATGATGAAAGGTGTAAACTTGACATGTATTGAGCATGTTCTTTGGCCAGCTTGATGGGATCAACCATTGAGCGGCGGGAAATCATCCTTGGACTCTTACACAGTTGCGGTAGATACAGTCCTGCCAAAAGAAACAAAAGAAAGCCACACAAAAGAAAGTGTCTACATAGCAATTCAGAAATTGTGTGGGGCAGGGATATAGAGCTTTTCTGAACTTGCTCTTTGCAAATTTTGTTGTATAAACATGGTCCTATTGTAGCTCTCAATTCTGCTGCAACATTACTCTTACTTTGATTAGCAACAGGAAACTGTAGCTCTCTGCCTTTTTACCTTCGCCAGCTGCAAGGTTGATATAGAGGTCAATGATGTTGGGGCAGTTATTCACACACTCAGGAGAACACAACATGGCTGTGGATTGGGAGTCAAGAAGAAGATCTGTGGACAGACCAAATGATATCCGCTCGAGTCCACACGATCTCACACACTCATCAGATTCAATCCACTCTTCCTGATTCTCTGCCAAGATTATGGATGACTGCAAAAGTTACACACACCTGCTTAGCTTAGCCTTGAAACTTTCACAAAATTGAAAGATTGTTAGGGTATAAAAATTATGGATTGTAGAGAAGGATACAAGTGGTATAAGAAACCTGGGCACATATTAGTCAATTTAACACTTGTGTCAGTCATTTAGCACAACTTGTCATGATTATCGTAAGTTTCAAATGACACCGCATAGTCATTTAGCACAACTTGCCATGATTCCCACGACTTTCAAAAATGACACCACATAGGAATATCCTTTTCTTTTTGGCAATTTTCATTGGCATCTGAGATCCTTTTTGGTTTCCTATGACTATGAATGTATGAATATGCATGCCCACCTGACAAATCCAATGAGAAACAGTGAAAGGTGATGATGGAGCAGAAGGCAACAGGATTTGGAAATTAAATATGTGGTACTTGCTAATTTGTCACAGTGATGATATAAACTTGTGGCAGACTATGTACCTGACATTCAATATGAGTGACATTGTCATTGCCTTTGTACTTTTCCAGGACACAGCGTGCACCTGATGATGACACTGAAAATGCACATTCTTCCATTAACAGATCCTCACACTCCAACTTTCCTGTAGCACAATTGCAAAACATTTCAAGCTGCTGGCCTATGAATTTTTTTGATGAGGATTGTTGAATTTTGTTATGAATTCATAAGAACTAAATACTGAACTTTTTTGAGCTTGTTCTATCAAGAAATTGTGTTGTCTTGGCACTGTATAGGTAATGCCACCAACTAAAGTTCTGCATTAAAGAAATGGTAAGTTGAAATTATGTCTCGTTTGTTTGGAAAATGAGAGAGAGAGTCTTCCAAATGCTGAAGTGAAAATCCTGCAAGTCTGAAAATTATTTGGGCGAACAATATCTGAATTCATGGAAGAAACCTAATACGATTGGTGGCACATCAATACACAGAACAACAACTAAATGACTGACAGATATCTGATGATCCAAAATATTGTCAAGAAAACACATGTTCTAGAATCGATTTGAATTCCAGAATTTAGTACTTTGTGAACAACAAATTGCACCTTGGAAGTAGAAAGATTGTGTCCAATTTGAATGGGCCTAAGCATAATTCAAAGAAAAATACTGTTGAGATTAGATTGCCACTTGGGAGAATCTGTTGCTCAAAAAAATTAATGGAAATTTTATATATATATATAGCATGTAGAGGAGGAACTGACCAAGAGTGCAGAATACGAAGCTTGATAATAACACTGTAAGCAATATTGGGAGCAGAAATTTTGTTCCACATATACAGGCCATTTCTCTGGAATTACACTCTGCCAAATCTGGAAGTAAGTCTCTGTTTGACTGCAAATTTTCATCTTCACACTTCAACACCAATTGAACATCAGATCATGAAAAAAAGTTCGAAAGAAAAATCAAGTATAAGATACTCAAACACAAAATTTGTTGCTTGATTTGTCTCACTTTCTTTCTCCTAGATGAAAATACACACTAAAAAAAACGTGCATATGACATTCTTATTATGATGCATAGAAAATTCAATGGAGGTGATCATCACCGCCACCAACAATGGTTTTGGTGAAATTTCCAAATCTCATGCAAATTCTTCTAACATTTCCACTGTTGAATTGCATCTCAATTTCATGCAATTCTTCTAACATTTACATTGTCAAATTGCATCCCATTTAATGCAAATTCTCCTAACATTTATGTTGTTGAATTCGTAATCCCATTTCATTTCATTCTTCTAACAAAAAGGAAAAGGTTACTACTTGATCTCATCTGTCATTCTCAAACCACAAAAGAAGATGATGATCAAAACACAATTTTAGATTTCTTAAGAACCAACACAACCCTATTTAGAGATGCTATGACAAAGCATTGACAAATTTTGTGTTTTTAACTGTGTTGTAGATCATGACAAAAAGGCACAGAAGAAGAAAGTGATTGTGATCTTGAACCCACAAAATGGCAGTTTCACAAAGAAAGGATTGAATAATACACACACAAACAATCTGTTATACCTATATCCTTGGTGTTTCGATTTGAAGCAATGGAAAACAAATGGTTGTTGCAAAACCAAGTTTTGCAAGATCTACATCAACTTCAATGGAACCAAGTTGCAGTTCAGTCTCCGTCAATTTCAATGCAACCAAAGGTGCTAAGTCAAATCTACATCAATTCAATGCAACCAATTTGTGGATTTGATCTCCATCAAATTTGAATGCAACCCAGTTGCAGATTTAATCTACCTGAATTTCCATGCAAGCAAGCTTACAGATCTGCATCAATTCCGACTCCAGATTTGAGAATCTATATAGTAAAAATAGTCATGTGTGTCTATGCTGCTCAGACCTACCTACAAACCTACCATGTACTTACATACTCCCCTACAAACCTCCTTGAAACCTCCTGAAAAAAAATATGATGAACAGTTAGTTATTTTCCTTCCAACTTCTTTCTCCTTTGCAACAGGTGAACAATTTGTCTTTTTCCTTTTTCTCTCCAAGCTCTCTCTGTTGCAATGGATAATTTTCTTTTCTTTTCTTTCTTGCCTCCAACTTCTATCTCTTTTGGAATGGGCAGACTGCCTTTTTTCCTCCCATGTTTTCTTTTCCACCTGCCCAGCTGTTTGACCTCCTGCCTCAATTGTCATACTCCCATTAAAGACCTACTACTCAAATATAGTGGAGGAATACAACCATAGTGCACAGAAAAAATTTCCATTGCAATCCAAATATAGCACAGTACTACTACACAAGAGTAAGGTCCTTGAGGTTGGGTTCACATGCTTGACTAAATCTTTCTACAGAAAATTTCATTGTGAGGGTCAAGAGTTCTGGCATTGCTGAAAACATTACAAGGAGCTTTCTTATGGTCTTGGATTGTGCTAGCACTTGTGCAAGCCATGTGCCTGCAGCAAACTATACAGTGGCCACATCACACATTTCTCATATTGACAAAATACAAAAGCTGCCTTCAAGCATTAAAGAGAAGATGTAAGGTGCATCCAGCTTTCACTGCAGAGCAGCCTACATCTTGAGCCATTTCGGTTTTGGTTTTCCAGTTGGTTTCAGAGGTCGTTTAGGGACATCAGATGTATCATCTGGGGCTTGTTCTCTCTCCTTCCATTCTTCCTGTACAGACTTTCCTGTACTAGAGGATGGTGCCAAAAGATGGAGATCCCGCAACACCTGAATTTCAGGTCGCAGATATGGTCCACTTCCAAAGTCCTCAGCCCCTGCACACAAAAACTCACACCACAAATATTCATTCAAACTGATAATATACACCTTCTCTCTCAACTCATCACCTGTCTGATCATCTCTTCCCACCTAAATCTTGACTCTTACACCCATTTCTCTTACTCATGGCACAAAAAAACCAATGGGTAGACTTGATTTTGAAGTCAAGTATTCACAACTCCCAATACCCTCCAGCATAGTTAGAGTGACCCATAGACCATCCTGGACACCTATCATTTTCTAACCCATAGTATTTTGCACCACCTCCACTAGCAACAAAACTTGGAACTCCAGAACCCATAGTCTTTGCAGCTGGAACTTGACATCATACCAGATCCCAAAATACAACCTAAATTTTTTTGAATTGTGAGCTGTTGACTGACCCAAGTTAAGGTACATGAAAGAAATAAAAGTGAAAATTTGTACATGAAGATTGGGTTTGGTTGTATGAACCTTTTGATTTTTCATAAGCAAAGTAGATTAAAGCACCAGGAGAAAACCCAGCATCAATCATACTTTGCTGTAGATCCTTGATTCGCTGTTTGGGTGGAACTGTATCTGCACCATCCACATGTCACCCATGCAATGTCATACTATGTTTGGGATGATCTCAGTAGACTCAGCTGCATAAAGATTCCTAATCCTGAAAGATAAGGAAATAGACAAGATGGGAGGGGGGGTGGGTGGGGGAATGAGAAAGAAAAGAAAGTTAGAGCATTAGAAAGAAGCATTACATAGATAAAATGGCAAGTCTGGTCGTACAAGCACTCTCTGCAAGAGCTCAATGAGTGATGACAAAGAATCAGCTGAGGGGAAAGTTGCTTCCAAAACAAAGTTGTCAGGGAACTGGACACGTATGATGGCCTGCAGAACACAAAGCTCAAATCAGATGCTACTAACTATGAGGAACATTTCATCAACACCATCAAACCTCCTTCAACAAAAAGAAACCAGAGATTACATGCATGTTCAAAACAGCAAAAAAAGTTCCATACTTAGGTGGAAGGTTTCATGATTCAGAAAGATTCAGTCTAACCTTTGTCATGTGTGCCCTCCTTGCTGCCTGCTCCTGTTCTCGAATCTTTTTAGTCTTTAGATATATTTCTACAGCCAGATCATGAAGTGAAGAAATGAGGACACACAGTGCAGCTGAGCAATGCAGAATAATGAATCAAGCAATGGACCAACAGACAGAAATGAAGGGAGAGAAAGAAAGCATTGACAAACAGAATATACCTTCTTTTCTGCTAGCCATAATTCGTGCATAATCCTCAGCAGTGAAGTCATAAAAATCTTCAGGCTCCTCTTCTGCACAAGAGAAATGCTGCTGTCAGAATTGGCATCTTAGTTCAGAGTTGACAATGTCTAAAGTTCAATGCACTGGGTGTATGATTTACATCAAGCAGGGTTTCCAATTTCCAATTGAAACAAGAATAGCAAACTCTTGGTGAAGAACAGGTTTTCCATACAAACCCCACTTGTTCATTCCTCCATTTACAACATATATAGTACTCCTATTGTCCCTTTCAAAACATACAATCGGCCAACAGCCATGCATTGAGTTCATTCAATGGCATCCACAATTAGCTAGAAGCATGTTTATCTGTTGAACTTGGACCAGAATAACATTGAATCTGTCCTGTTTGGTAACAGGGCAGTGCACCCTAGCACACCAGTGATGGAGAGAAAGCTCTTAGCCACATAGGCCAGTCTCCTTGGACTAAATCCAATAGATCTCACCTTGAGCAGCTCTTGGCTTTCCAACAGTGGATGTATCCTCAGAGTCAAGGGCTGCAGGACTGACAAAAACCCGCACCTCTCGGCCCAGATCCCTCGCTACTGATGCAATCAGATCCTGCAAGTCCATATCCTATCGATCATCAGTCCATGAAGGAATGAGATGGATCTTTTAAGGGTCATGAAACAATGCCTTGGTACGCATTCCACAGGCAGGAGGGAGGGTGGCCTTCATTCAATATAAGCAACTCAGTTTGTCTCAAGCCATACCCACAACATAGGAAAGCTTCAAGAAGGGAATAGAGGTTATCACCAAAGTGGTTCCACTTGGACGTTGTTGTTTAAAGAGACTAAAGAAGACGCTGCATTTTTCAGCACCACATTATTCCACATCCAACTCTACCAACTTTGACACACACCATTAAATCCCAGTAAACAACTAGGAAGAACTGGATAAGCAGACTTTGAAAACCTAGATTTTTTCCAACTCACTGTAGCGACACCATCTTTGAGATTCTGATGAAGAAAACTCAAGATTTCTACAAGATTAACAAGGATCTGATACCAGTGCCTGCAGCTGCTCAGAGCCTGTTCGTACAACAAGGGACTTCCCATTCATCTTTCTGAGTACAAAGTGAGGAGGAAACTTTTCGTCCCCCCATGAAGCACTTCCCTACACAAATGCCAAAAAAGCCACAAAACAAGGTCTTTTACTACAATAGCTAAAGACAAGTACCCTGCACTCCTCTCTAGTCCCCCCTAGACCAATTTCAATGTCACAGGGGAGTGAGTTTCTGAAAGCCTTTTATCTCTCTCAATCAATCAAGCAAGAAATTCTATGGTACATTTAGAAAACTGAATCCTCAACATGGCTTGTGGCCACAGTCTTTCTGAGGAAATGTATGAATCCATCCAGAAGAAATGGACACAACACTCAGATTTCCAAGTTGTGGCAAACTTCAATGCCAAGTGACACAAAGTTTGGTCCGCCGGGACAGACCATATCATTTTGGTCACACTCTGCAGTTTGTAGGACGGCGTGCCGGTTTATAAGACCATGTGCTCATTCACAGGCTCTTTGTGGAAAAAAAGAGAGGATTCAAACTGAAAGAAAACCCATTGTGCAGATTGAAGCTGGAAACATAATACATGAGAGGAGGGTAAGAAGAAACGTACCGATGCATGAGCTGGATCCATTCTCGATTCTTCCATCGCTCTCCTGTTCACAGCCCTAAGATCTGATCTGAAAACTTACTCTCTTCAAAACCCTAAGAGCTGATCTGACAACTTACTTTCCAGACAAACTTCTAGCAATTGCACAGAGAGTGTACTCAACAACGGAGGAGCTTAGAGGTTTTCCCTTCTGCAGGTACCAGCACCAAAACGAGGCTCAGAAACTCGTGCAAATTGCTAACAAACTCCCGCCCAAACCCTAAATCAAGACGAGAAACCCACCCAAAAAAATAGGAACAAAACGAGCGAATAGATGGCACAGAGTGGGGGATGTAATGGAGAATTTTTTTCCCCTTCCTCACCAAAGAAAGAAAGCAGCAAACGAAGATCAACACCAAAACAGATGAATGAAACTTCCGCAGCAACCACTCACTCGTTCCAGCTCAGAACCTTCAAGAACTTTCTGGAAAAAAGCACGATTCTTCCTGGGTAACAAACACCCAAAACGGAAATTTGTCACTAAAGATCTCCCGAGTTGTTAACAATGCGATTGCACGACTCCAATCAACCTCGAAAGATCATTGCACATTTCCTCTTCTCTTCTCTTCCCTCGCTCTCTGGCGAGACGACCTCTAACTGTCGCGTCTCGTGATCAAGCAAGAGATGGACAAAACCCTAACGATAAAATCGAACTTTCGTCTACACACTAGCGTCCGTCGAGACCAAACCGTCCGTCTAGCCATGATCGTCCGTGAAAGTCGGACGACCCGATTATGTACACCTGTATATTCTGATATCCCTGTTCAGACTTGTGGCGCTGTCTGGTGGGACAATATCTCAAAACATGCTTCTGATTCATTCACATTGGTAGAGTTGTCCACTGGCTTCTTGGCATGTCCACTGGACATATGTCTGTGTCAGTGTTTTCTATGGAGATTGTTTCATATATTGACTAAGTGGCTATTGTGATTGTCAAGTGGCTATTCATGGCTATTGTGATTGTCAAATGGCTATTCATGGCTTAAATGCACCTATTGAAGCAACTTCAAGTTGCTACCATGTTCGAAGATCACGTGGGTATAAAACTCAAAGAATTGCCTTGAGTAACATTTGGCTATACCACTTGCATTGCAACAACTTCAACTAATAATAATATTCCAACTAATATTTCAACTGTTCACACAAGTTTATTGTAATATGAACAACTAAGTAGCTCCACGGTGATACAACCTCAAGACAATTTCAAAAATAACTATCTCATTTTCAAGCTTAACTATTTCATTTCTTTCATTTCACCCCCAATCAAACACTAGAAAGTTCAAAAAAAATTAACAAAAAGGCACCTACCAAATGTCCCTACCATTCCTTTGACTCACGAAGAGTTTGTACTTGATCTACGAATGGCCAACTACTTCAACACTTCCACAATAATTTTGTGCATTTTTTATCCTCCCAAGCCGATGATACAATTTCCATTTAAAAAACTCTTTCAAGTCCGGATGTTTCTCAATGGCAAACAATCATTGACTAAGAATATGATTTTGATGCACCCCCAAGCTCCTTAATGGACTCAAATGTGAATCCAAATTGAAAACAACGAAAGAACAGGGAGTCGAAACACGCTCCCTGGCTCGTAGCACTTTGGGGGGAAGAGGGGTGTGCTGGAGTCCGGGATGGGACTAGGAAGAGTGACAAGCATCAACTACTCACACGGGCCTGCACAAAACCAATACAAAGCGGTTAGTGCATAATTGGAACACTTTTGGTGCTAGGACGAACCACAGGCAACTCAGACTCACAAGACTCACCATGGCTCAAACTTGGGGGAAGCCACCATCTTCCCCCTTATAGTATATTATTTGCCTCTCCATGAGGCCCACATCCAAATGGTTTTTTGTCTTGGGATTCCCAAATGGGAGTCTCGAAATTACCAAAGTTGAAACTCCCGCGACTTTCGGGCCCCGTACTTTTGCGTGCAGACCTCTGATTGAGATGAGGTCTAAAACAAAGTTGTAGCCTTCGTCAAAAATTCTCTAACGGTATGTCGCATGAAACCTGCATGCAAGGAAATAGGGTTAATTCTTGACTTTTAGTGGTCGAGAGTCAAATTGCCAATTTGATTCTCGGCCCTTCTTTTGGCCATAACTTGTGTTTCAGATGTTGAAATGGGTCATGCAAGCCCATTTTAGACATCTACGTTTCAATAATTTTCCAATGGTATAAAAAACTCCTCAAGCCATTGGTTTTTGACCCTTGCAATTGCTCTTTGAACATTCAAAAGTCCATCAAAACTCGAACTCCCAAAATGGAAGCTCCTTTGGCAGTGTGAGGGTTCATTCCCTCACACTTTCCTTCACTCCTGGGCTTTCTTCTTGGCCCGCAACCTTGTAAGCCCTTGCCTTGGTTGTGAGCCCAAGGCTAAGGTTGCGGCATTCCTTCACTCCCGGGCTTCTTTCTTGGCCGGCAACCTTGCAAGCCCTTGCTTTGGTCACAAGCCCAAAGCTAAGGTTGCGACAGATTCCCTCTTTGAAAATAACATTTGGGAGCTTGTTGATCTACCATCCGATTGAACAACCATATCATGTAAATGGAATTTACATTCAAAAAATACCATGTGAATGGCTCCCTTGTTCATTACAAAGCCCAACTCCTTGTTCATGGGTTTTTCCCATAAACCCATCATCAATTCTGATGATACTTTTTTTTCTTGTCATCAAAATTATTTTTTTGTGAGTTTTCATTGCTTTAGCTACCATCTACGATCTTGAAATCCATTAGATGGACATTAAAACTGTATTTTTACATGGTGTTTTAACTTTAAAAAATTATATGAACCAACCTCTTGGTTTTGAAAAAATTGGAACTAAACATTGAATATGTCAATTGTTAGAAACAATATACGGTTTAAAACAATCTCCATGCATGTGGTATGAAGTTTCAATGCATATTTACTAAACATTGGTTTTCTTAAAATAAAAGAAGGCCCCAATGTATACATTAAACGTTTTACCAACATGTCTTTTTAGCTTGTAATAGGTATTTGGTTCACTGCTTTAGGTATTGGCACAATGGCTTTCAACCTAAATGGTTTTAACTTCAATCAGTATGTAGTTGATAGCCAAGGTTGTGTAATTAACACTTGGGCTGAGATTATCAACCATGTTGACCTTGGTATGGAAGTTGTTATTTTGGGCACTTATGTCAATGATATTATCTTAGTCTCCAAAGACATTTTTTTTAAAACACCACAAAATTGGAACTGTCTCAAACTTTTTAAATGATCGATAATGGAAAACTTCATTATTGTCTTGGCATCCAAGTTTAATGAAATAGGCCAAACTATTTATATTAATAAAAAATATACATTTTAGCAAAACTCTAACAATTTGGGGTAACGAATTGTAAACCAAGTTTAACACCCATCGCAAGTTGGTATGAAGTCGACTTCCAACATGTTTTCCCCATCTGATATTGTTATTCATAACATGGCATTGATCCTCTATGCTAGTCTAGTTGGTAGTCTGATTCATGCAACAACTTGCACCCACTTTGACATTGTTTTTGCCATCAACAACATTTTTTAATTTTTGGCAACCCTTCCCCAACTCATTGGTCTATCATCAAGCTTATATTTTGCTACCTACAAGAAATCACCAAATATGGCATTCAATACGGTGGACATCAATCCTCTCCACTTGGTTGCATCATTGGTTGGTGTGATGCCAATCGAGCAGGTGATGTGCAAACATGAACATCTACCTTTGGATATGTATTTACTTTTGGCACAGGAGCTATGTCGTGGAAGTCTCAAAAGCAACAATCAATGGTTTTATCTTCCATTAAGGACGAATATATTGCCACTTCTAGCATTGCTAATGAATCAACTTGGTTACATCAACTTCTTGAAGATATTGGCTACTCGCAACCTTTCCTTGTGACAATATCTTGTGACAATTAATCTTGTATTACTTTATCTAAAGATCCAAAGTTCCATGATCATTCCAAACGTATTGAAATTCACTATCATTATTTGTGTGAACAAGTTGAGGTTAAATTATTGTTTCTAGTTTACATTCCTACTAAGTCCATGTTTGCAAACATCTTGACCAAGGTTTTCCTTAAGCTTAAACATTATTACCACCCCCACATGCTTAAACTCACAACCCTTTCAATTGAAAGGGGGAAATACAAGAGTCGTAGTTTCTTTTCAATCTCAATTTTCATTAAAGGGGAGTATTAGACAGTGCATTAACTTCTAATGAGATTGATTGGTAAGATTAATTAATCACATCTGAAGAAGTGTGATGGTTCACATGAACACTACATAAAGATTTTCTTGTATTGAGACATTAGATGAAGAACCATAAAAAGAAAAAGATTTATTGTCCTCTTCTCTTTGTACCTATCTTCTCTCTTTACTTTATATTCTCAACATCAACTAAGTTAGCATAGATTGAAAAACAACCCAATTTTTTTTTTGAGATGTTCAAATTGGTTTAACTTGTAAGGCTTTACATAAGAGTATAATTTATTTATTTACCATAGGTGTCATGTTGGTATAGAAGTCTTATGCATAGATTATACTTGAAAGGTTTGGAATGGAAAGTAATTGTAAACCTACTATATACCCATGGACGAAGGAACACATTTGTGTTTAGACATGTGGCCAAAATTAGTTGACCATAACTACTACCAAAGTTTAGTTGGGAGCCTAATATTCTTGATGCACATTTAGGCTATAGTTGTCTTTTGCACTGAGTTGTGTGAAGACATACACAACAACACCACAATACGTTCATTTAGATGTAGTTGTGAGGATATTGCATTATGTGAAACGGACAACATCATTTGGGATCCTTTTTTAGATCAATGATTTTGTTGGCCATGCCTTGTAAGGGAGGGATATTGTGTTTAAAATTGTTATAGAATATATTAACTTCAAGGGATTTTACCCCTAGAAACTAGGTGAGATGATTCATCTTAATTTGGTTAGAAAATAATGTTTTCTCCTCCACCTTTTCAAATGTGCACCCAACCCCAAGGGACTTTATCACCAATCCATAACTCACAAAATAAATATGAAATTATTTTCTTTAACAGTGGTTATGGCACCCATCATACACAAAATTTATGTAATCTTTTCAAAATGTGACAATGTGATTGAAAACATTCAAATAAATTTTTTTTCTTTTTTTTTGGTTTGAAATTTTGTACAAATGTGAAAAATAAATACGAAAAGAAAATATTTGACCACTTTTCTTTTTTGAAAATTTTGAGAAAAAAATCATTAGATTTCCAAAAAATTGAAAATGATGTTATGACATTTTTTTTATTGGTTTTAGTTTGGTAATTTTTTTAAAAATGTTTAAATAGGTTTCTTAGAACATGTCATCATTTAATTTGAGATCCCTTTTGGGTTCCTCATAATTAATGTGATGTTTACAAATGAAAAAAATAATCATGACAATTTTTCTTTTACAACAACATGATGATGTACATTAAAATAAATTTATTTTTTACTTTTTCCCTAGTTATGACCAATTTATCATACAATATCAATTGTTAATATTAAATTAATGGTGCGGCCATTGTGTATAACACACCTTGTTAATTTTGGTTGGGCAACGGAACTTGATAAAATAAGTTCAATTATGGGCATGTTGTTCAAATTTGGTTCTAGCTTAATAAGTTGCAATAACAAGTTGCAACCCATTGTTGCATTATGCATGATGAAAGCGAAATATTGTTCAATAGTTTATACAACAAAAGAGATTACATGGTTAAATGTTCTTTTAATGGAGTTTGGTTGTTTAAAAGGAGTGCAAATACTTTCTTATGACGATCTTTCAAGTATTCAACTTGTGAATAATCTTGTACACCACACAAGAACGAAGCATACCATTGAGCTCCAACATCATTACATAAGAGAAAGATGAAAACTAGGAAAAACTAAAATACAAAACACACCAATGAGTCAACAACATGCTAATGTATTATCCAAACCCCTTGAAAAAATTAGATTTCAATCCTTTAGAATCCATATTGATATAAAAAATCATTCACATCAATGACAAATCTTAATTAATTTGAAGCATGGCATTATGCTAATAGTGATCCTTGTAGTTCATATTAGGTTTTAGTTCTGAATACCTTTAAATGCTTAAGTTTTCAATGTAAAAGAGGATTAGGTGTGAAGTAGGGTGTTAGTCGTACCTAATCATCTTCAACTTGATCTTGTAAAATTTAGCAAATAACCTTAGTAGTCTAATGACTTGTAAAATCATAGAGCAACACCAAAAAACAAACATTTTAAAATAATAGAAAGGCATTGCAATCAAAGATTATTATTAGTTAGGTTCCATGCTAAGCATATAATATAATGGTTGCTTCGTGACTATTGTCATAATTAGTCTTGATTAGAATATTTTTGTATAAGTGTTCTAAAGTCTCATGTTACAAATATAATGTTTAGTCTTGACCAAAATATTCTTGAATAAGTGTTCTAAAGTCTTATGTTGCAAATCTAATGTTTTTGCATGATTCTTACTTGCACCAAGAAGCTTACATTGCAACAAAGTATGATAATACCTTTTTCAGGTTTGGCTATAATTAATTTTTTTTTTTAATGTCAAATTTTCTAGAAATTATCTATTTGAAATGTTGTAATTTAAGAAAATTACAAGAGAGGAAGAAATACAAAAATTGGTGGAAGCCCTAGCGCTTGTTGCTTTAGGCCAATACACCATTGCAAAACAAATATCAAATAATTGACAATATTTTTCTATCCTATGATTTTTTGGAACATTATTCCTCACCATTTTTGCCAAAAAAAAGAAGAGTAGAAATTGTTGTAAAAGGTCTCATTGTGTGAGAGATTTTTAGAGTCAAGAAAATATGTCAAAGAAGGTACCTATATTTATTGCCAAATTTGGATAAATTATTTTTTGTATTGTTGAAGTGAAATTTGAAAAATAAATAAAATATTTGACATGCCCTAGTAAGGGACTAAACTAATGAAGATAAAGTGCTTGAGAAATTGTTTCAGGTTTTTAGCATGGCATTTGCCAAAAATTAGCAATTGCAAAAAATAAATAATTAGTGCCTAACCAGGCTAGGACCTAGGTACTAGGGTAGTGGGAATTAGGGTTTGGAAACTAGGCTGATTCCAATGGCAGAATGGATTCAGGGACTCAATTCCACCAACAATAATCAGCCCAGTTCAAACTCCACCCTTCAAATCATGCAGAATACACATTATTAAAAAGAATGGTACTTTTACATCAATCATAAAAACAATTTTTTTTTGAAAAATCAAATATTTTCTTTGGAAATTTTAGTCAAAATCCATAAAATAGTCTTTTAAAGAATTTTCATACATTATTTCCAAACTATGAAAACCATGAAATTCCACAAAATGACTAATTACAGTCTGGAACGTCAAGATCTTGATCAGACATTAATGTCTGGGGGAACAGATTATGCCATTTTCTTCATCACATTATTTGGCATAATCTTCCAGTGATGAGCATGCACTTGTAGCAGTGACCAAAAATATTTGTTGAACATGATTTTTAAAATTTTATTTATAAATAAATCTGCCACCCCAGACATTAATGTTTATGGTCTCGCCGTTGCCCATTATGTCCTGTGTTTAATGAGCAAGTGTTTCCACTATAATGGGCTTGCCCAACACGTTATCCCACATAATGGGCAGGGGCGGGAGGACGTTCCATAGTACGTTTGGAGTGGTGGGATATCGTAGGCAACCATTCTGGAACGGAACGTCGAATAGGGAGCGGAATGTCTAGGAGAGAATGGACCCGTGCAGGGTAGAGGACGACCATTCCACGTCAGGAATGTCGTGTGTCGTTGGTCCACACGGGAGGGAGAAACAGTGTTGCTGCTTCTGCTCCTGTTGTTCAGCGTCGCGTTGTTGCTGTTGCGTTGCAGTGTTGCTTCCGGCCCGCCTGCCCACACGGCGACGGACTACGACGACGTTGCTGCCACCGTTAGCTGCCCCACCTCGTGGTTCCCCACAAACAACACACCACGCGTATGTTCTCGCTATTCCATCTCTTGTATCGCTGCTGGCCACGGAAGTTGCGCGTGGATCTGCAGTCTTGTGAGCCGTGTTTTTGTTAGGAGAACGCGGTATTGCTGTTTCAATCATCCGTGTGGACGTGGGGGTTTCAGGGAGGCGAGCGGCGTGGTGGCAGCAAACGCTCTTCGGAGTCGTGGAGCGTTCTTATTATAATTTCAGTAGCTTGGCTTCTCGTGTGTGCTACCGTTTCTCTGAAGGTTTTCACCTTTCCTCCTTCTTGTTGTGTTTTTTTTTTCGTTTCCGGTTCACACTTCTGATCATCTGTTGTGTTACGTGAAGAAGAAGAAGAAGAGAGCGAGAACACATACTGGTGTTACGAGGGAGACCTCTGAGAGTTGTTGTTGTGGTTGCTTTCTTTTGGTATGGTTTGAAAGCGAGGCGATGTTGGCGTGAAAGGGTTGTTTTGTTACCTCGTGGTTTTTGGTTTCTGCGCTCAGGCTTCTTCTCTGTTTTCGTGCACAGTTTTGTTCCTGCTTTTAAGAAGGATACTGTACAAGGCGGCAGATACTTGCGGTGCTTCGTCTCTCGACTGGTGTTTTGAAGTTCTGGTTGGAGAACTCCTGCTCTAAGGTTCGTCTTTGGTTGTGTTTGAAAGCCGGTGGTTTAGTATTATATCCAAAACTCCAAAGGATGGCTCTGGAGCGGCCAAATCAGGAGACAACTTCGCAGACACCTGAAGCACCAGTGATGTGCAAGAACATCTGCGGATTCTTTGGAAGTGCAGCCACCATGGGCTACTGCTCCAAATGCTACAAGGAAACAATTGTACAAGAAGCTGAAACTTCTGCAGCCATTACCGCCGCTGTTTCAGCGCAGCAGCAGCCTCCGTTGACAACCGAGGAGGACAAAGCTGAAGCAGATACAACAACAACAACACAGACGCTACTATCTAAACCTAAAAGCGCACAGAGCGAGTCGAAAAGACCTCCACTAGTTGTTGCATCTTCTTCCACACAGACACAAGAGTCACCCCAGCGGTCGACTCCCAATAGATGCGGTGCATGCAGGAAAAGAGTGGGGCTCACAGGTTTTAAGTGCCGATGTGGCAGCATTTTTTGTGCTCTGCACCGGTATTCTGATAAGCATGATTGCTCCTTTGATTACAAGGCAGCTGGCCAAGAAGCTATAGCCAAGGCAAATCCATTGGTAGTAGCTGAAAAGATTGCTAAGATTTGAGAAATACTCTCTTTGCTTTGAAATCTGATCATCACTAGAGATAACCCAGACTTGAAATACCCATCCCATCCGCCCTCCCTCAAGAGCTGAAATCAGATCCACTATGAAGGGGGGAGAGAGTAGATGTTGGAGAATGTCTTAGTTTTCTTGTCTGTTTCTAATTTGGGTACCATCAGCATCATGTACAAAACTAGTCAAAAAGATTGTATGCAATGAAAAGCTACCATGTTTTCTTTTTCCTCTCTGATCTGTGGGAGTAAAGTACTTGATATCTGCTGCTTCCATCTTGTGTCACAGCTCTCACATGAGTTGGTTTGTCGGCTTCCTGTGTAGCAAGCAATGGTGATGATTATGACATTGTGTTTGGCGGACCCATTCCTTTCTTGTGTGATCTGGGTTCCAGATTTGTAGAATAAATGTTGATGTGTAAGCCAGTTAATTACAGCCAGTTTCTTTTTGAAAATGTATGATTGCAAAAGTCTGGAAATTGGATGATGGTCCTGGTGGTGTCTCTATCTCTTTTACATTATGATGGGTCTTCTTACTTGTTGCCATGTGTGGTCCTGAAGACAATCTTTTTATGTATGTATGTATGTATGTATGTATGTATAGGGCCCTCTCACTTTCTGATCTGTGTTCTTCAGGGTTTTTGGTGGATGTAAACCACCATTGCAAATCTGGGTAAGTCTTTCAGCGTTTACTACAGCATCTGGTGGCTATTCCGGTCTTTTAGTGGTTTGTATCTTAGCAAGGGTTCATGCTTTGCTAGTGCTTTTTGCAAGGAATGATTTAATTATCTAGAAAGGGCTAAACTGTCTGCTGGTTTGCATGTTGTTGGTGGGAAGGAGCAGATAGCTTTACCATGCAAGCATGACATGGATGCTTGCCATGGTTTCAGAATGAGGATTTTCCTAGAATGGGAGAGAAGAAGAGAAGAAGGGTAGGAGAGAGTTTTACTACTAATTAAATACAATGAGGACTCAATTGCTGCTGCAGCAAATGGGTTAAAAGAAGTTGTGTAACTGCACAACTTCTTATGGGACTTAACTGCAGATCTGGTCAATATGGGGTTGTGTGTGTGTGCATGCAGTTTCTGTGTGGCCACACATGCAGAGATTTGGAGAAAGTATAATCTTGGATACTGATCTTCTACACTGACAAGTATGATTTTGAGCAAAATCCTGCAGTTGCAAGCAAAGCAACCCTTGGGTGAATGTGCAATTTGAAGATGAATTATGCAATTTCCTCACATGGGGACATGGGTGAAAATTGAAGTGACCACCACCACTGCTACTGACTCTGCTGATTCTGAGTCTGATTTACTCCAGCAGCAGCAGCAGAAGAAGGTAGGGTCATGGCAAAGATTCTACTCACATTGGCTATCAAGTATGGCTTTTATGAGAAGGGCTGCTCCATTACTTAAAGTGGTAGTGATTGATGACAGGAAAATTAGTAATGTGAGGAAGTGGACTGGCTGCAGCTTCTGCTGCAACAACAATGCTTTGCAGCTGCTTGACTTCTTCTCATCAACAGCCAGGGGTGTTTACTTATTACTTTTTACACTTGCTCTTTGAAATTTGAATGTCGTGTGAACCTTTGAATGCGGTGAGAACTTTGAGTGTAGTAGTGACTGAGAGAGCACAGTGATTGTGCCAAACTGGATTTTTTTTCCTCTTCTGATTTTAGAATGCTAGTCTTTTCTGTATAGGAGTAGGGTAGCCCACTCTGCCCACACACATGAATTTTTGCCTTTTATCTTTTTTTTTCAGTTGGTCCCTCCCCACCAGTGTCAATCATTTTCTCTCATTTTACTCTAAATTTAAAAGCTCTGCTCTCTTTTTTCAAACAGGTTGCACTCCATGTGATGATGATGATGTCAAAGGATGAAGAAATCTTTGGAATATAACGAAATGCTGGAAAAGGGGGAAAAAAAGGTCAAGAGGAGGACGGTCTGCAGAATGGAAGAAATCTTCCATCTTGTATTGTAAGAGAGCCCTTGAAGTATTCTGCTTGACAATGCTTGTCAAATGAAAAAGAAAAAAAGCAAAGCCAGAGTGCAAACTTGGAGTGTAATGACTGGGGAGGGAGGAGGAGGAGCACAGAGAGTGTGCAAAACTGGCTTGTCCTCTTCTGATTTTAAAATGGCATTTTTTAATGGATGGTGTTTGGAGGATCAAAGATGGCAAAAACACAAAACAAATAATGAAGAGGGGAAGAAAACACGCATCAAACAAAAAGCCCATGGACACCAAGAAGCAGAAGGCCTAGAGAACGGCTTTAAAATGCTAATTTCGGGAGAAATTGCACCGGCCGGGAATCGAACCCGGGTCTGTACCGTGGCAGGGTACTATTCTACCACTAGACCACCGGTGCCTCACGGTATAGTGACCTCACTCTTTTTTTATATAAACTATCATCAATAATGCACATTACCCTTTACGTGCAAATCGCCTCCTACCTCAGATTTTATTTTATTTTATTCTGGTATCAAATACTATGTTTCTTCCATCACACCACTGAGAGGTGTGATTGTTAATTAGATCCACTTGGGTTGAAAAGAAAGGGAGAACATGTGTCTCCACAGAGGACCCAACTCTAAGACCATTAGTTTACAAGAGTGACGCACTACAGTCTACCACGAAGGTGAAAAGTCCCTTTTAACGGTAAAATTAAACAAGAAAACGTACAAAACCGCCCACTGCAGCCAAAGAGGCAAGCAACCAAGGCAGATTGCAGAAAAAGGCAAATAGGGTACCAGGGGGTCCAAAAAGCAGGAAAAGACAAAAGGCCCTAAACAGGTAAAAACTTTCAGCATGAAGCCGATTGACAAAGGAAAGAAGAAGATGATGAAACAGTGGCAAGCTCCATTAAACAAAGCACCTAGCAAAATGGGAAAGGAAGAACAAAAACAGAGGACCTAAGTTCAATGCAGAAGAGCGAAACCCAAAATGGGTCACAAAGGCCAGAGGAACAAGTTATGTTCTAGAGCCCTCACTAGTTGCAAGAAGCATATATCAAAAAAGGAAAGGGAAGGGGAACCTAAGAGAACAATAATCCTAGAAGAGCCCTAACCTGCAACGATAGCACACCACAAAATAGAACCAGCAAGAGAGGCAAACCAAAAGGTGACCAAGTTGAGCAATTGCGAAAATGAACCACAAGTCCCACAGACGCCATTTCTTTTTTTAATGGTAAAAAACAAGAGGAATGATAGAGGTCAAGCAAATTATGTGAATGTTATCAATAAAGGAAAGGAAAATACAAGAATGAAAAACCCGAACAAAACATCACAATGCACGAAAATTGGCTAGTGCAAAAATAGGTATGGCAAACAAATTGCTCTAACCCATGCCCTTGAAAAAATGGATAATAGAAAAGTTTCCCAAATGGGAATGATGGTTGAAAAAAAAGAGGAACTTGTTGGGCATGAAAGGACCAAACAAAAGGCAAAGTTGAAATAATTAGCCTCCAACCAAACAAAGCTCTTGGAAGATGGTTCTTCAAAAGATGGCATTGAAAACATTGGTGACATCCATCTACAACACCACCTAATTGGGATGGACATTTAGAATAGTTCAAATACCATGAACCACCACCTTGCACCCACCCCTATCGCCACACCAAACTAATGAAAGGACAAATGAACAAAAAAAACATCATGAAATTATAAACATAAAGTTTTGCTCACCAATTGATTTAAAACTTCACCCATCACAATTGGCCAAATGCCTCAAAAAGGCCTAGCCAAAGCCAAAAGCCTAATAATGCCAAGGGCTCAAACAATGGACCTTGGGATATTACTTGTAATGACATGAAATCTGACTTGGAAAAGTTGGATGAAGTCGTTGGTTGAATCTTGGGTCAAAAAGTATTCAAAAATGTTCAAAAACCATTCCTAAAATACCACTAATTGAAAGATGCAACAACCAAATGAAAGTTGACTTAAAGGAGTCCAAAAGTAATTCCAAATGCGAATCAAACTAAAAATTCAACAAGGAATCCATGCATGCATAAGACAAATCTAAAAGGTGAAAGTGCTTATAAAACATTAACAATCTCTAAAGAGGCTAAGGCTAGGGCAAGGGGGGTAAAAACCTTAACAACATGGGAATATTCCCCAACATGTCCTAAGGCAAGATTTCATTTCAATCAATGTGGTGGGGGCAAGACCAAAACCTAAGGGCACCCAAAAAAGGGGTGTTTACCAAGGGGGCTTAAATTGGAGAGAGAGTTGTTGCGAATGCTTACGCTTGAAAAACATGCTCTACTTAAAGCTCCTCCTAATCACCTACTAAAAACCTTCACAAATGTGTTTTAATTTCCCCATGACCAACTAAGCACCACAAGGGGGGAGGAAAAGACACAACTACTAGAACAACAAGAATAGATGTTAAACAATCACATTATATGGGTCATGAATTAAACAATCAAGGGTAAATTGAAAGGATAATTATGTTTCCCACCTCAAAGTTGAATACAAATGAAGACAAAGAAAACCCAAATGGAAAGCTCCAAGGGGGTTTTAAGCAAAACACAAGCCCAAGTTAAAGGCAAAGGAGAACGGCTAGAAAAAAGTCAAAGGGACATTGACTATGAGGCAAATAAATAGTTTTAAATGTCTGGAAGTGTCTTTGATGATGGGCCATACCGCATTACAAAAACAAGGCTTCATAACCAAAGCATAGGAGGTCTTGTTGAAACAAGAAGCCCCATTAGAAAAAAACCTAAAGCCAAATCCTACATTTTCAAAAGGGAAGAAAAGGAGATAGACCAAAGCTTAAGATTTTACATTATTTAAGGGACACATCCTAACCTAAGGCCTAAGGAAGGGTTTGCAAACTAGTCAAAGTCCTTTAGTGGGGACCACAATTTAGATTATAAGCTACCATCTAAGATCCAAACTCCCTAAAGAAGAGTTCACAAACTAAATAAAAAGCTATAGGACTTTAGAAATCCTAAAATATTGATTACATGAACTAAATAGTATTCAACAAATCATTAACTAAATTATATATCAAAACATCAAATTGTTATTATGCGTTTGTCCTCATTCATAGGATTGATGCACATGATGTCACAATAGAACAATGTGCATGTAAGCAAGAAGTTTATGGACAAACCACTTTTGATTGGCATTCAATCTAAGGTATTACTCATCCTTTTAAAGGCCAAGATCAAATGTGTTTACCAACTTAAGATGCCTTTGATATCTCCTAGGTGTAGTAGTCTCTAGTTTACTAAAATCCATGTTGTTAGACTAGGGTTGTGGAAGATGGACTTGTTTATTTAATGACATCTCCAACATTTTTTTCAAACGAATGTTCAAAGACAACAACAACATCAAGATTAGTCATCGAATGATTACCATTTATAGCATTTGCTTGTATAATAGACAACACTATTGACTTTTGATGTTGTCCATAAGTCTTTAATGTTCTTGAATAACCATCTTCTAAACTATTTCCACCAAAGAACCAATTCTTTGGGATCTTGTCATTGTCATCTTCTTTTTATCCAACTAGTGCCAACTGCTCAATCCCACTACCATCTTCTCCATGCCATGGAGTCCCAACAACACTATTTTTGTCCAATTCTTGTCAATCACGAACACTTTGGTATCAAAAAACACCTTTAACACAATCTCATCTTGCCAAAAAATATCAAGACCACGAAAAGTTTCGATGCATTATGTGTCAACAAATGAAATTCCTTCTACCTAGTAGGAGGATTTTAATTATTAGGTCATCTACCATTGATCTAAAATATGGCTTGCACTTAAAAGATCCCTTGGAGATTGTAACTCCTCGGGCAATTCAAACAATGATGTCCCATGAATTGCCATAGGAAGGTTAACTTCCTCGTTGACATGGGAAGTAGAAGGGGAAGCTTGTGTAGCTTCCACATGCAAGCCTTGAAAAATATCATTGAGAATATTATGAGTTAACACTTCACACCTTCACCCACCTCATTGTTGTTGTAGCAAATGGTGATGTCAATTGTCAAAAGGATAAATGAAAATCATTATTAAAAAAATCCCTACCCTTTGATTGGTTAATTGAAGGGTCACTTGTAGAACTAAGTAATTAATTGGCAAATTTTTGTGTGAGAAAATCTTGATGAGGGTATTTGCAAGCTAGAGTGTCCATGAAAAGATGTAACATGATAGTTTTTTTTCACCTTTCTATATCATAATGTGTTTTCAATCAAATGGTTTTTGAGCTTCATGAAAAGAAACTCCTATATATGATTATTATGTAAATATAATTGGGGAATAGCATGGAATTAATGTAAAACTAACAATTTATATCGAGTGGGGGACTTTTGAATATGATTGATTGCTTCATAATTGTACATAAATAACATGTAAATGGACTCGCCATAATCATAATTTGTAATCATGAGTCCATTTGTCAATGAGTAACATTAATAAATGTCATTAACAAATCAAAATAGGGTTTCCAAATCATTTCAAAATGGCATGGAAGTTTGGGGGCTTTAAAATACACCAAAATTAAACAAAACAACAAAATCCTTTACAACATGTTCTTTATGGAATTCCTATATATTTTTTCATCCACATTGTACTTTGGGATGCATTAAACAATTGCCTATAATGATCTTTTGGAAAAAATATGTTTTTCAAACTTTGAAAATGAACATGTATTTGACAATTCTATGTTTTGGCACTATAAAAATACACTACTAAAAACTTTTGGGGAATTTTATCATGCCACTTTTGGTCCTTTTTAGTCTAGGTTCCATTTTAAATGTCTTTGATAAGAACAAAACATATTAACCTTGGTTGAAATGCTTGGGAATATTTATTCCATGGCTCAATGTTTTTTAAGGTACCTTAAATGTGTAAATCTCTTCAATTCAACCCATGTTCCCATGCTTGCTTGTATAATAGTATACCAATAGTGGGACAATGGTATCTATTTAAAGGTTCATTCCTAAATTAAAATTTTCATTTTTGAACCCAAATAAACCATAGAAATGTACATCAAAGAAAATCTCAAATGGAATTTTTGCTAAAATGTTATGCCTCTTCCCCATCCACTTTCCTCTTGATCATCTTTGTCCCCTATGGGTGGCAGTTTCTTGTGAAAAGTGATTACCAAGTGTGAAGCCCTAGGTTGGAACCTAATACTCGTTGTAAGACCGCACACCTGATGACCCAAGAAATGAAACTTGGAGAAGGGTTGTCGAGAAAAAATCTAAAAACTTATAAGAAAAAGGTTAGTCTTCAATGATTATTATGGGGAGGTGATCCTACCTTCCAACAGAAAATCAAAAAATTATAATGAAAATAGAAAATAAATTGAGATTTTCAACTATCCATCTAGGAGGCAAGAAAGTAGCTACCTTCCAGCTCTATGTCAAAGTATCTCTAAAAGCTAGTTGTTCAACAAACCAACCATCCAATGCATTTCACCTTGTTGCTTGCATGTAATAATGTTATTACCTTCCATTGAACTACATGCATATTGCCCTACCATCTTGTACGAACTACCTTTTAGAGAGTTGATCCATGCTCTAGATACTTAGTTTTATATGTGTCACAACTAAGTAGAATAAATTAAGATAAAAACTACAATATTCTACATCAAGCTATATTAAACTACTATCATATTAGAAGGAAAAAAGAAGCAAACAACAACAAAATGCCACATGATACACACCTTCTATAATCTCTCCACACACTTGAATGTCATACAACATTCTTTGTTGCATTCCTCCAAAGCTCCATACAAGAATCATAGAATGAAAGGAATGAAAAGTTTTTTCCTCCTACACCCCTTATCTTCATAACCCATTCAAGGCCCACATTGCTCCTTATTAAATAGGCCCTTATTTTATAAATTTTCCACCAAAAGCCCCTTAGTTGATTGGTCAAAAAATACGAATCACCCATTCTCATTGGCTATGTAACATGTTAACTTTACCCCCTAGTTAAATTAAAAGACAATAAGTTTTCCCTACCACTAGTAACTAACTAGTTATTAGAAGGCATGTATGGCTAGCTAGGCTAAAGGAATTTCTACCTTAAACACCCTTTGTAGGAATTTAATTTTAACCAAACCCCCTCTAATGCCTCACATGAAAAGCAAGCATGGTTTCTAGGGGACTTGCATCACACAAATTGCAACCTATATGACCAATTTTGGTTCCCCAACTTTTGACTTGAAAATCATCTACTAAAATAGACCAAATCAATAGTTGAGACTTTTAAAGGAAGCCAAAGGAAAGAATTTTGAAAAAATGATTTTTGGTGTGTTTAATTGTGATCCCAAATTGTTGTAATCTAAAATTAAAGTTCAATTAGCACCCTTTCTTTTGAATAATTTCCTTATATCCTCTCTTAAAATTGTGCAACCAAGTGGGTTCACATTAGGAAGGTGTCCCATTTTCTCCATTGATATTCTATTGGGTCTAAATGCAATGTCATATTCTTACATCCTTCAAAAAACCAAAAGGCATGACCTTGTGGTGGGGGATACGGAGATTAAACTTATAGATTTTACCTCCAAGGTATTTAAGAAAGACTTTTGTTAGCTTTGCTTGCATCTTCCAATGGGGAACTTGCGTTAATCCAAAAAAGAATTAGACCCATAAGGGGTCTAAAAATTGTTGATTCCAAGAAGCGGTCTTGAACCTTATTGATTAAATATCATTCAAATAGATTGTCTTGAATTCCTTGTTGGTCATCAAGTGCCAACCATTGTTTAAGTTATGGGGAGATACCATTTTCAACAAGCCATGGGATTGAGTTGAATAAAGATTGTTGAAATGGACCCAATTGGTGTGTTTTAATTAAAGTGTAGAAATAAATATTAAAAGTTAATACAATCTATTGTCTCTTCTACCGAACCATCCCTCATTGTGTTTATGCATATCAAAGGCCATTGTCTAAATTTGTTATTTATTTTCCTCCCCCCACATGGCATTTCGTTTACTACAAATATTGGGGTTGAAACATAAAGGTTATTTGTTATTTCTTGCCATGTAACTAGTTCAATGTGAAAGACACCTCTTTTAACTTCCATCCAAGCTTGGAAAGCAACTTGCCACAATGGAGAACATTTGGGGATGATTATTTTGGTTGTAAATAACCAATGAGGATTGGGTGTCTATTCCCCATAAGGTTGCCATTGAATAACGTTGATCATGCATTGAATCGAGATCTTCCATAGCCCATCTCCTATAAGTAGTCCTTAAGTAATTAATTTCACAAAAGTAGATCGAACCAAAGCTTGGGGGTCAAAAAAGTTTCACTTCATTTAACATTGGGTGGGATTTTCATATCCCATGCAACTTTAACATGGGTTTTCTTGTCTACAAATCCTCCACACATAAGTTTTTAACCAAGGTTTTAACTTTTTGAAAGGTGCCCTTGGAAATATCTAACTAAATTGTTAAATACCAAATGGAAACTAACACAATTTGATTTGAGATAAGGATTGAAGCTAGCAAAGAAAGTTGTTTCTCCCTCCCTTTTGATTTAACTTTCCTCAAACATGTTCGATAACTATAGCATCCGTTTCCACTTGTGGTATCTCAAAACTTGCAATCTTTTAGATACCTTTGTTGTTTGCCCCTTGTGTAATCATTTCAATGTCAAATCCTTGCCCCATGACCAATTTTGAAGGTTGTGAAAGGCCCGCACTGGAAATGATTTATGCCAAGTACAATCAAACATTAGAACCTTCGTTGAATAGGTTGAGACCATAAAATTATTTTTAAAAAGAAAATTGTTCCCTTAAAAGAAACGGCGTCATTTGCGAATACAAAGTTATTGAAAAATTGAACCATCCATTAGAGTCAATCCTTCAACTTGATATTATGGTTCCATTAATGTTAACCAAAAAAATCAATAACAAGTGTTATGAATGGAGACTGGTTTTATCAAATAATTCTTAAACAAGTAAGGTTTAAGAAAAATGTCAAAGGTGGTTAAAAAAAGTCTTAGAAGGTAATTAGAACTAGTTACTCCACAACCTAAAATATAAAATATACTAACACTAAAAGAACAAGTTAATCAATTTGAAGAATCACAACTTGTGGGTGTTCCATACACGGATGCATTACAACAATGGGAAGGTGCAAATCAATGATCAATACTAGCAATTCAAAAGGTTAACAAGGAATCACAAATATTTGTTGGCAACTAGCAAGTTACACCGCAAGTTTCAAACCAACAATGAGAAAACAACTCGCAAGCTAGTGGAAGAATAAGCGAACCTATTCACAACATTAAGGAAGCCAAATCTACTTAGCAACACTGGCAATCTACAATTCTTGATTATCATTTTCCTGAAATGGGTATAACGCGCGCCATTGTATGTACAGTTCATTGGAAGTGCTCAAAACAATTAACATATTCCCAATATTGAACCTATTATTGATAATTTAGATACAAATGTGTAGTTCAATTCTTAAATAAATTAGAGCAATTTTGACACTTGGATAGAAGACCCACGAATCAATATGTTGTTTTACTTAATTAAGAACCAACTAAGGTGTAGATAATACATGTTGTTTGTCAAAGCTAGTTACCTTTTAATGTTTAGTCATCTATATAGGTTAGGGGATAGGGCGAGCAAAACTATTTACTTTAGAACATATTAGTTCAAAGGATAATGTTAATTTTGAAATCAAAACTTATAGTTACTATTAATGGGTTGGTCATGATTTCAATTTTTTTCCTTTTGTGGATGAAAAAGTTTGTTGACTTTTTAAGGAGGAGATGAATATTTCACGACAGATTGTTCCAAGCACTCTAACAACATTCCTTGCTACACATGTGCAAGAGAATTCCACACAACATGTTACAAGGAATGAAGTAGTACCAACCACTCAACCAACATGTTACACCACTTATACTAGGTCAAACAAGCAACTTACTTTTTTTTCTTACCTTATGTGATACAATGTTATACCACCTTATCTACCATTAAATCCAAGTTTGCATCTAGGATAGTTTAGTGGGATGAAGATATTTGAACCTATTTATCCTATAACCACTACATGTTATATGATAGGTTATAACCTTTATCCAAGGTGATCAAATCAAAGTTTGTAATAACAAGTAATACCCTTTATTCAATTGGAGTTCAAGTTATTGTACTAGTTCAACTTGTTGTGTATCAACCTAGGCCACTTATTACTATTCATAATAGAGTATCTATTTAGTAGAGTGTACCTATCATGGTGAACACAACTACGTTGGGACATAATACTAGAGTATAACTGATTGAGGAAATTCAACGATATCAACTACCCAAGAGAAGTCACATGGTCAACCACCAAGTGGCGGACCACTTGGTGATTCACTAAAAGGAGGCTCACATGGGGGTGACTTACTTGGAGTAGATCCACCTAGAGAACCACCATAAATCCACTTGTTGGACCATATGGTTAGCTAGTACTAGATCCACAAATGTTTATTCCCCCTTGGTATCTTCTTGTTACTACACAACTTGTTGTAGACACAATAAACAAATTGTGTTATCAAAAGTTGTAGTATTGTACCTATGTTAAAAACATTGATCATGATGTTCACATCAAAGTTGTTAAACCGTGGAATTTGACAATGTAATTACCATCAACGAAAAAGGTTGTTGAATAAGAAAAAAGATGACAACACATGAAAGTAAGACTTATTTATTGTTTGCTTACCATTTTACAACAACTACCATCTTATAGTAACTATGGTCTTGCAACAACTTTTTTCATGTAACAATTATTGCCTTGCACTTGCCATTATTTATAAACTTGAAAGAAGATCAACAACCATTTGTTGACCTCTTATAATTTTTCCCTACCATCTGTAGCACCTACAAACCTTTTGTGGTTGTTGCCTATCATTGGGCAAAAACACACAAAGGTGTCATAATTTCAGCATATTAGAGTCCTTTTTCCAAATCCTTTTTTAGTGTAGTTGAAAATTGGCTTAAAATATGAATAAATAGATGATATTGAAAATAACATTTTTTTCCATTTTCAATTTCAAATCATGATGTTATAAGACATATAAAAAATATCTCAAAAGAAATTTTTTTAAATAATTTTTTTAAATGCTTAAAAAATATTTTAAAATAATTGTAATTTTTAGAATTTTAAAAAGTCGATAATATAATATATTAAAATCACACTCCATTCATTCAATGGATCTTTAGTTTTTTAAACATAATTCATCCAATCTCCAAAAAAAATTAACACATAAGATTAACACATTGTAAAATAAAAGTTCATATCCATGAGTTTTGTAAGTGTGACAAAAAATGTGGGCAAAATGCAAAAGTCCATTACTTATTAACTACCCACAATTTTGATTTCATTTTTTCATTTTTGAAAGGTTGATTATGATAGCTTTAGATAAATGAGTCTTCTTTGTTATTATTTCAATGGATCTTATTTTATTTATTTTATTGTACCTAACGAATATAGGAAAAATTGCCATTGTGACATCCATATAAGGTCACCATAGTGTGCAACAACATTACCTTCCTTGCAAACCTCAAATTTCATGTCCACCTTGCTGCTACATTTTAATGGCAACTATTGTCCTATGGCATAAGGTACTTTCTACTCTAGAAAAAAAACAAAATAATTTATTGTTTTTGTAGAAGAAACAAAAAACTACTACATAATACATAACAATACGCTATGCGATCTTAATGTGTACAACTTAGTACCTTCCCCCATTATCTAACATCCTCCATGTAGAACAAACTAAAAACAATATGATATATTGTCAACCATTTTCCACTATAAGAATCAAAATACAAGACATTTCCATATCTTCCACTTCTATTTCCAATGCCATAAACATGTTACTTCTCAAGAGAAAGATCTCCTAAAAATTATAATTTCGAATACCATCTCTAATATAATATCTAATACAATCTCCTCCTTCTCCCCCCTCAAGAAATATATAAGGAACCCAATAAGGATATTCACCACACAAAGGTGGAGTCCTTATCCTCCTAAATTTCCTTATATTAATTCCTTTCACACATCCTAATTAAGGGAAATCCATCCATCCCTTGTCCACTTGGACTAATTAACCTAAATGGTTTCACCCCCTAGTAAATAAAAGATGGTGAATAGGATATTTATCATTAATAACTAAATAATTATTAGGATACCCTTATAAGCAAACTAAACTATGATATTATTTATATTAATTAATATTATTTATTAAGATTCCTCCCATAATTAACTTTTGATTATTTTTCCCCTGTGAAATTAATTCATTATGTTGACAAAACTATTGTAATAATTTACTTTCATTATATAATTTTCATGTGATTCTTTTGTCGTTTGACAATAATTACCATCCAATGACAATATTACCATCTCTTAACACCCATGGTGTTTAACCAACATAAAACAATTTTTCACCCTTAACAAAAATGTTCAAGAAAGTAATCAAGGCAAACAATGAAACCAATGAGGTTAATATCATCAACCTATTTGATTTTACACTAGGAAATAACATTTCAAAATGGGGTGAACTTCATTCAGGATCATCCCAATTGTATTTTCTTAAAATTGGAGTAAGCTTTTTACAAATGATTTCATACCATCAAGAATGATGATGAAGTTTATATGCAATTGAAAAACATTCAACAACAAACTTCTGAAAGGGTATAAGTTTACTATGAACAACTATTGAAGCTAGCAAATTGTTTATAAGCTAAAGTTAATGATATTTTCTTACTACTATCTCTAGAGCAAGTTTATTGCCTTACTTAAGATTAGCCATAGTAGGTATGAAATGAGACACCCTTATAGAACACAAGGAGGTTTTAGTAGTTTGTGAAGTGAATGGACTTGTTAACATGAACTATAATGCCTTATTAATTACACCATATATGAGTACAATAGTTAAACCAATTATACTTGTTTCAACAAAATCAACTCTAACCTATACCAACTATGGAAAAATAGGTCATTCAATTGAAACCTTTCGCAACTAAAAAATAGACATGCATGTAGTACTAACAAAATTCACATAACTAGTTATGGAGTCACTTTCAACCTGCTAAACTTTTTAGGAAACCATTGTGATATCCTTGTATAATTTTCTTTTGTACAAACCACCAATTTAGGGATTGTCCTAAAAATAAATAAATACAAAAAATGTTTAGAACAAAACCAATTAGTTTTAATACAACAACGCCTAAACTTCCAAAAATTGATCATTTACTAATCAATGGAATAGTCGTTAACCATTTAGAGTTAAGTCTCGGAACAATAGGTTTTGAAATATTGAGAATTATTGAAGTTAAAGGAATAAAAAACTTGTTGAAAAAAAACCATATACAAAATTCATTCATTGAAACAATAAAATAATTATAAAACAACAATGTGCAACAATAACCTATGACTACAAATGAATCTTTGTAGTCCAATTGGGCAAGACTACATGTTCAATTACAACAATTGGTGAACTAAATGGGAGAAATCAACATGGAGTTCTACCATTGCAATTAGTGCATTTAGAATTAATCTCCACAAAGCAAACCTTGGAACAAATATTAAAAAATATCAATGAACAAGTTTTGAATACTAAATATATTCCTAACCTAAGTTAATTGCAGCAGATTATTCCTAATATCATATGGTACCTTTTGAAACCAATTGAAATAGAAAACTAGCGATGAAAAAACATGTCCATTTTAAACCTAGAGTAGTTGTAATTGCCATTAATCATCAAATGGAAGTAATATAGGTGCAAGTTGGAAATAACTTCATTGAAGATGTTTTTCTAGAATATGGAGGATCTAGAATCAACATTATCACAAAAAGATTAGGTGTCCAATTAGGATTATCTAAACCTAAATTGACATTGTATAATTTACGAATGGTTAATTAGACTATTGCTAAACCTTTAGGTTTGATCAAGGACCTAAAAATCCATGTACATGGTATACTTTATACAATTACAATTACTATTATAAAGAATAATGTATTAGATTCTACCTATTATATGCTATTAGGTTAACGTTGGTTTAAAGATGCAAAAGTAGTTCATGATTAGGGTAATAATATTATTACTAATTAAGGAGCTAATATTGTTAAGACTGCACCTATTACTAAGAAGTTAGGAATTAAAACCAAATAACCGAAGGTTTTAGTTTGCTATGATTTTCATTTTGGGATATTTGATGATGAATAAGATTTTATGTTTGCCACAAAGTTTGACCTTTTCTCTATAGGAACCATTGTTGTACCCTAGACTGTCAAGATTGAACAAGTAAATGAGTCTTTACCCACAACACATTGGGTTAGTTGAACATGTCTTAAAAGAACATGTCAAACCTATGTATGTCTCGCCTATTTCATTAGCTATACATTTTGATACTTTCAAGCAACATTTGTTAGATACATTTAAAAACCTAAAGTAGGAAAAATGTTGATTAATGAGACACTTGTTCAAGAACAATTTCAAAACTTGTGAATTGTTGGATGGACGATAATTGAGGAATAACAATTGGCCAAAATCAACTTGGGTATTGAAAAAAACTTGGAACAAGTGAAAATCAATGTTGATTTGGAACCAATATTCAATACTCAATTGGTTAAATTATTGAAAGAATTCAAAGATATTTTTCCCTAGAGTAATAAGGATTTGAAGGGCGTGCATCCCACCTAAAATAGTTCAACATCGAATTGAATTTGACACAACAATACTTTGTGTTCATCAAGCAAGGTATCAGTTGAATCCTAACTATGCAACTATTGTCAAATATGATATCAATAAACTACTAGTTGTAGGTTTTATTTAACTTGTTGAGGAAGCAACCTAGTTATCACCCGTTGTGGTAGTGCTTAAAAAGAATGGCAAATTAAGGATTTGTGTAGATTTTAAGAAACTAAATGCTATCACTAAAAAGGATCTTTTATTATTGTTTTATTAAATGTAAAGAATTTGGGATTAGCTTGAACCTAGAAAAAATTTCATTTCTGGTTTTTTAAGGAACCATTCTAGGATTCGTTATGTTAAAAGAAGGAAAAACACATGATCCTAAAAAGATAAAAGCCATGGTTTAAATGCCAATACCCAAAACACCTCAAAAAATTCAAGTGTTTAATGGGATGGCACAATTCTATTGATGTTTTATCAAAGGTTTTGCTTTTATTATGACACCAATTATTAAACTATTACAGTAAACCGAGATATTTGAATGGATGGCCAAATGTCAAAATGCTTGGGAAGAAATCAAGAACAAATATGTTCAAGCACCTATTTTGATTAGTCCCACTTGGGAACTAGAATTTCATGTGCACACTTATGCATCCTAGTTAATAGTGGGGCCGATATTTGCCCATCACCCAACTAGTAAGTTTGATCAACTTGTCATGTATTCTTCTAGGTTGTTGAATCCTATCGAGAGAAATTATATCATTACTAATAGAAAGGCCTTAACTATGGTTTACGCATTACACAAATTTAAACATTATTTGTTCGGTAACATGTGTGTGTGTTTTACATTGATTATATGGCTTTAATTTACATGGTTAACAAACCACATGTTTATGGTCAATTTGATAGATGGATGTTATTATTCCTATAACATGATTTCAAAATAAATTATGAACCTGGTAGATCTCACCTTCAAATGGCATGCACATTAAGTAGGTTACCTAATAATATTGAACGTGTTGGAATATTAAATCAAACCTTAGACACAAACTTGTTTATATTAGAACCTAAATGGTTGCAAAGTGTTTATGAATATTTGATAAAAATAGTGATGTTAGGAAGATTGACTATTTCATAGTGATAATACTTAGTTCAATGAGCTAAGATTTTTGTCTTTCATGAAGGAATTTTATATAGGTTTGGCCAAGATAACAGGTTTAGGCCAGTTTTACAACTAAAAAATGTGCTTGCAATATTACAATAAATGCATTTTGGACTTGTTGGAGGACATTTTTTCTCAACTATTATTATGTGCAAAATTCTTGATGTAGGCTACTAATGACCTACCATGAACTAAGACATCCATGATTTTTTTTGAACCTATGATCAATGTCAACATACCAATAACCTATTATCACATAATTTGGTGGAATTAGTTATAACACTACTTGAGGAACCATTTCAAAAAGGGACTTTACTTTATTGCACTTGTCAAACTAGCCAGTAGATGTTCAAGCAACTGATATATTTTGGTAACTACTTATTATGCCATTAAGTGGGTGGAAGCATAGGCCTTGTGTACCAACACAATTGCTATGATTGCAGAAAGTGGTAGTGTAAAGTAGACGTTGGTTTCATTGCGACAAAGATTTTGAAAAGACAATGAATAAAAAATAAATCAAGAAACTTGGCATTCTGGTTTGCGACAATAAGGATTTGTGAAAAGCAAGACCAACCGAGAAAACCCTTTCTCTTTCCCTCCTAAGAGTGAAGCACAAGACGCCGAACACACCACATTGTCCACAACCAAAGAGTAGTTTGACTACTACAAACCTGCCACTTGGGGATCACAAGAGGATTTCAATAGCAGCACCGTAGGGAGTCCTTTCTTGTTTTGTTGGATGTGTATTCTTTGTTTGGCAAGGTCTTCTGCCTTTGAACTCCAATAGAGAGCACGACACGAAAGCCGAAAAGGAAATGAAGAAGGTTCCGAGCGCAACAATAATGGCGATAATGTCAAAGCGACAAACAAGCATGCGGTGTGTGGGGAGTTCGAGAAACCCATCCAACGTTCTGGAATCTTCCGCGGGAGGGAGCAAAACATAGTAGCATGAGGCCATATAGCAACGTAAGCTCTAATGTTGCAGCAAGGACAGTGGTGATGGTAGCCCCAACCTTAGCAACAACAGAAACCCATCCAACGTTCTGG
>Ga0116231_10001214_pt1 | contig 51809 bp, 25 predicted proteins | sample S1TSphgellanicum_2_FD_89695 | JGI IMG/M metagenome (GOLD analysis project Ga0116231, IMG submission 89695) | Host-associated microbial communities from peat moss isolated from Minnesota, USA - S1T2_Fd - Sphagnum magellanicum MG | ecosystem: Host-associated > Plants > Peat moss > Unclassified...
CAAGCAACAAATTGTTTCAAGCAAGTAGTGCATGAGTGCTTCTATTGTACTCATGAAAGAAGCCTCTCTTCTTTCCCATCATGAGCTTGAAATTGAAAACTCATGATCTTGCCGTACACCAAGCAACAAATTGTTTCAAGCAAGTAGTGCATGAGTGCTTCTATTGTACTCATGAAAGAAGCCTCTCTTCTTTCCCATCATGAGCTTGAAATTGAAAACTCAATGCAAAGGATATTGGAGCTTCAATGACGACAACAATAGCAATGCACAAAAAATGAGATCAAAAAGGGACTCTCACCTTCTTAGTGAGAAAAATGCACTTGATGGTGAGAAGGTCAAATTCATAAGTAGGTAGCCCCTTAGAGTTCTAGATATAAAAAATTTGCAACTCTTGTTTGAGTCACTAAGGGATGTAATGAGGTGCCCACTGCCCTTACCCCCTCTCCCCCCACCTCTAAAGCTAAAAAGCCAAGGTTATTATTTTGCATGAATGAATTAGTAGGTATAGATTAGGAATTTCAAGTCGAGGTTGCAAGCTCCAAAGGAATTGGGATTTTCATGAGAAAGAACAACCCATGTTAACTAAAGGGGGTGAACTTGAAGGGTAGTCATGGTATTAAGATGGGGTTTTTGAGGGTATGGAAGGAATGATTGAGGCGTGGGGGAAGAAGCTCAACAAGCCCTAACAAAGGAGAGAATGGATAGTTGAATCAAGAGGAAAGAAAAAATTAGAATTTGGAAGAAAATCAAACTTTGAGGTGTTATCAAATTCTTTTCTTATAAAGTAAATGCATGGAATTAGCTCTTGGAGTAAATTAATTGGATCATTGATGAGGCATGGCATGTGGTTGCAAGCATGAGTGCATGTTTTTTCCCTTGGAATAATTGCACAAGAAGTATTTGCAAATAGAAATGAGGTGTTTTAAGATCACAGATCAATCCCCTTACCAAAACCATCTCTAGAGGGAGTGTGTGTACATGTATTTTGCCCTTGCAATTTTAGGTTCTTAGTTCTTACCCCTAAGAGGAAAAGTCTCATGGTTGAAGCAAGTGCATAGGTATGAAAAAGGACTGAGGTAGGGTTGAATAGTCACACGTGTGCAGTGCTCACCTGCAAGGGAGCTGCATTGTGACTTCAGAACTTTTGTTACTACCAGAGGAGTTTAGCTTATTACTTGCATAGAAGCATTCAGAATAGAAAAAAACACTTATGCTGAAGAGAGACTACCAGCTTTATGTAAGTATTTTCACAGTGAGAGGATGGAGCCAACCCTAGCTAGCTAGCTAGCAGCCCACAGACAGCAACTTGATCTGTGCAGCGATTCCACTCTACCAGCAAATTAGACTTCTGTTTGACCAAACATGAAGTCTAATTCACTGCAGGGGATAGGCATGAACACAGCAGGTTTGGAGCTTGGTCACAACTAGTGAGCTAACCTTGTGCATTGAGAGGATCAAGGTGACTTTTGTCAAGTTTCTACATGGGTGCATGGATTTTCAGAAGATACAGGCAACCCTGCTAGAGTAAGTCTGACATTAAGCACATGGTCCTAAAACAGTACTGAGATAGCAACCAACCAGGATATCCAGTGCCACCATCACAAAGAGCTGACTTTTCAGGTACAAGAAAATGTTTACAGCATAGGCAACTCAGTCACACCAGCTCAGCTTGCAATTTTTATTTTGTTGTGTATTGGTACTGTAAGAACAAAGGAAGATGAGTACAAGCTCATGGGTCCACTTTCCCACTTACTCTAAGATTTGTGCAAATAAATTACAAACTAAGATTGAAATTGACTACTCTGAAGTTTTGAGATACCATGAATATTACAGACGTGTAGATGATTATCTTATTTGGCTGTATGTTCCCACTGCATATCATCACTGAACTCCTGAAGTGCTCCTCGCAAGTCACCTTCAGCTAGAGCAAAGTAGTATTGTGCAGTGCTATCATCCACTCTTAAGCTTCTCTTCAAAGATTCCATAATTTCCCGTTTGAGCTTGCGGTGAACTCTGGCAGTTGCACAAGCATGGGCTTCCTTCTTGTCAGGCCTTGTTCCATCCAGGTACAAGACCGCAACCTCCCGCTTTGCATATATGTCAGTTTCAATGTAGCATGTCTGACCATCCAGTATCTCTGGCCGTGTCACAGGAATCAGCAAGCGCTCACGTGAGTGAATGCCATGCTCACTCATCATGTTGTTCACCCTCCTGATCTCTGGCACCTGCAGACATTATCATCAACATGTCAGCCAGAAATAGTGTAAAAGAAAAAGTAGTCAGGTGGCTATCATATACATTGTGAAAGTGCACTTATAGGTCAATTAGTGAACTTGATATACAGAACATCGAGAGAAATGCTCCAAAATCTATTGGGAATAAAGAGGGGATAAATATGGAAGTACCTGCACCCCATATTTGACTGCCAATCCTGCAATGGTATCCTGCCTCTGCAGAGCATGTGAAATGGCAAACTGCCCCAATTGCCCCCGCCAGAAGCTGCTTGATGTGGGCTTGCCCACCACCTCCCTCAGTTTCCATGGTGCAGTGAAAGCCGCTGCCAATACTGCAGGGTCCCCTGCGATGGAGTGCCACAGACGGCAAACACATGCAGCACACCCTAAAGAGCGAACTGACAAACGCTCCAAAATAGATCGCCAAAGATCATCAGTCAGAACTCTCTCTCCTTCCTCATTTCCCTGGCCAGATACCACAGTTGCCTCCACACCCTCTACTTGTCTAGTGACTTCAAGATTACTTGGAGAGTGCATCTTCAAGTTAAGTCCTCGGGTGGTCACTGCATCCAGGAGTTCACTGTCATTGGAGTAGTTTCTCTTAAACAATGCTGGATCATCCCTCACAACTGCAATAGATCTTTCTGCCAAATGCTCAAGACCATGGTGACTGATTCTTTGCAATGCCAGTATTTCCTGCTTCACAGCTGTTTCCATGCTTGCATCAGATGTTTGGCTGGCGAATCCTTTCCCTTTGGACATGCGTCCCTGCAAGTAAATCACGGCTAGTTCCCTCTGTGCATATTCATCATACTCAATGACACAAATTTGACCCCATAAGAGCTGTGGCAGTGCCACAGGTATCAGCAACCTTCTACGAGAGTAGACAGCATAGTCACTGCTCATGTTGTTCAGCTGGCGGATGTCCTGTGCCTGCACAATGTTCAAAAATGATAATGGTACAACAAGCTGCAACAAAGCCAAACCGAACTTAATCATCTATATACTTCCATAATCTTCGCATTCATAGTACACTTCCCACAATAGTAGAATAATCCTGCAATCAAGGAGCTTGCTGTACCAAATTCTAAAAGGTATAATCCTGGAATCAAGGAGATTGCTGTACCAAACCCTAAAAGGTCTAAAACTGTGATCAAGGAGCTTGCTGTACCCAAACCCTAAAAGGTATAATCCCACATCGATGCATGTCAGTCGACACATGTCATGCATTCTTGAATTTGCATTCAGCGCAGATTGTAACAAGTTTGTAAGATTGGAATCATTCTGATCTGGCCAAGAAAGATCTGTGAATGAAGGGAATTCACAAAACAAGCATGAATTCCTGCCAGGTATCATTCCTGAATTAGGCAAGCAAAGCCAAGTTCTGTTCCATGTTAACTGCTTTAGAACAATTATGACCAAAATCACGATGTAAGGATACTTTTCTGTTGTGGAAAGAGATCGAAAACGAGAGAAGTTCTCTGATGTGATATCAGCGGATCCGATACAATTTCAGGTATAGTTTTGCGCTTGAATCTACGGCGTTCCTAGAGATCGGAAGACGACGACGACAGGTATTTTCCCGACATGCTATGTATGTGTTTGCAGCGAGACCAAAAGCAAATCGCAGGAACAAGACAAAGTTGACGCCTCAGAATTCGTCGGGAGAAGCTTTTCCGATATCAGCCCGGCAGGCAGGAAACACCGGATGTGGTGCACACAGATCATGAAGCTTTCAGCAAAACAAAAATAGTTCACAATTGAGAGGAGAAAGAAAGATCTTCATGCTCACCTGTACACAATACTTTACTACCAAGCTCTCCAACGTATCCCAACTCTGCAGCACATGCGAGAACGCAAAGACGTGTATGTCTGCATCATCCCAGAAGCCGGTTGATGACGGACTCCCTAGAACATCCTTGAGCTTCCATACTTCCTTGAACACCATAACCGAAGCTTCTTCCATTGCACTGCTTAATTCCCTTCACCGGCAAAAGAATACGATCTCCTTCCCTTTCCGAAAGAGGTAGAAACAGAAACTTGCAATCCGTGTGTTGTTGCTCAGAGAAAACCCGAAACCTTCGAACTTCATTTGTCCATATCAGGAGCTTCCGTGGCCCAAATCCTTAGCTGTAAAAGAAAATATAACGTGCTCTTCTCATTCATTCACCCCTAAAAGAAGATATTATCCCGTTTCAAGACGAGATGGAAACAGAAAAACTTGCAATTCCTTTGTGGTTGCGAGCAGAGAAAACCAGAAAAACCTCGGAACTTGGTTTGTCGGAAGTCTTGATGATGAAATCGTATAAGGAGCTTCCGTGGTCCAAATCCTTCGCTGTAAAAGCGGATATCGCTTTCCGGAGAGAGAGTAGGGAGAATTATTAAAAAAAATTGAACATGAATTGCAAGTTTTTGGGCCACATAAGAAGCGGCAAGCGCACGAATCGAAAAGTGCGGAAGTTCTGCAGCGATGTCGTGAAGCAAGGCCGCGATCGTCGTCGAGGGCGAGGGCCGGGTTCGGCCGATGGTCAGGGGGAAGAAGGGGTGGGGGGGGAGTGGGGGGTTTGGGGATGTCAAATGGGGACAAGCTTTTGGGACATGGCCTGGAGGTTTGGGACCTCCCTTTTGGTCTTTTCACACACAATTTAGGACAACTTGGGTCGTGCTACTTCACACTACCAATGATAACCAAACTAACATAAGTTTAAAATATTTAATATATTTTCATTTGTTCCTTGAATCTTACAATATCATAACAAAATTCTTTAATCATATAATTTTTCCATGAAATCATTTTCACTTTCATTAATATAGGTTTCAAACTTCAATTTATCAATTTGTCAAGTGGGTATAAGGTGGGTGTTTTGATTTGCACTTCTTAGTTCCTCAAGTCAATAGATACACTCAAAATAATATGTTATGATTTGTGATGTTGAAAATCCTGTCATGACAATTTGTGTATACCCATCATGATATTGTGAATAATTTGTTATTATGTGAATGACAATAATTCTTGATTTCTAATAATGTCTTGACATTTTTTTGTGTTTGTGTTTACTCATAATGTTTCAACAATTTGTGGAAATTATACAATCAAATTTGTCTTGTTAATTTCAAATTTGTGTTTTTGTGTTATTTGACATCTTGTTTTTGTCTTATTATCTATCGAGGCAGATGAAGCATAAGAATTTGAAATTAATCACATTTGTTATGATAAATAGTGAGATGAATGATCAATAACTTATGTTTTCAAAAGAAATTGTTGTCACCATTCAAATTTAGTTTCAAGTTTGTTTGTAAAATAGGTGTGGATGAGCTCAAACAAGTCAAAGTTAATGTCAAAATGTCAATATTTTTGCAATTTTTGTTACATTTGTTTATGTGGTGTCACTTTAATGGCATGTGAATCATGGAAAGTTATGTTTATTGAATAATGTGAACATTCAAAAATCTAAAATAAATGAAAAAAAAAATCAATATCAAAGTTTGGTTTGAACAAAGGATGTTTAATAACTTCATTCAAAAACATTATTTTTATAAAAGGCCTTTTAGTTTTCATAATACAATTTATTTCATCCTCAAATTTTTTGTAGTAATAAGGTACTATTAAACACATTTAAAAAGCATTCAAATTTTCATATTTTTTAGATTTTGTGTTTATCAAAATTTAAGGTTATTAAAAAGTTCATGAATCTTTTATGACATGTAAATGTGATGCAATTTTTTAAAAAGTTGTATTTTATAATATAAAAAATTAAAATTAAAAATGTTAACATGTTTTGGTATGATTTGAAATTATGGCAAATATTCAAAATGAAACACAAAATCTAACAAAATTTGTGCACTTTCAAAAATTCTTATTTCTTCAAATTTGATTGTAAACAAACATATGACATACTGGGAACAACTATAAATACAATAAATAAAAAGTTTCAAAACATTTCATTTGAAAATTCCTCTTTATGAAAACATGTTTTTTTGACAAAAATACCCTAAAAAGGACAATAGTCTTAAATGCAAAGTAAACACATTGGTTTGTTATATGTCATTTCATTACACCAAAATGCATTTTAATTCATTTTAGGTTTCATTAGATTTTGAATGAATTTGGACATTTTTACCATGATGAAATTGATTAACCCCCCAATGAACATGAACTAGTTACTATGGATAGTGAATTGGTTCATTGGTTCATTAATACCTAATGAAACAAGGTTATTCTAAAATGAAATACAAATTTACCAAACCATTCACTTGTTAGTTAATTAATTAGGCAGCATGAAAATCAATTAAATTTAAATTATTTAATATATAATATTATTGATAATTTCATGATTTTCAGCCTATGAATTATTGCCATGTGTCATTATTTAGATATGTAGACCACATAATCAACATAGGCACCTACTCTAGGAAATTAAAGAAAAAATATTCAGTCAACTTACCACCCTTAACCACGCACACACCACTTGTGAAGTTTGATCCTTTGACCTTTAGAATGGATGCAAACACCACTACCATCAAACCAGCCCACTTATTATCATAACATGTTACATTGCATTCTATTTATCAAATATTTCATTTTAAACATTACAAAAACATGAACTTTGAAAATTCATATTTTATTAAGATTTTGTCCAAATGAAATGATTCGAATTTGCTTTTTAAAAAATTCAATAATGTACATAATTAAATTTATTTCCTTTTGAAAATGTAAAATCATTTGAACAAAAACAAAATTGAATATCACTATTCAATAACATTTCAATGACCATTTTTTTGAAAAAGAAATTGTTTAATAAATGGATAATTTTTTCTAATATAATAATATTACTTATGCTAAGCTACTTTCAACTACTATAAGATTATTTTTCAGTAATCTAAATTATTTCACCTTACATTATTTACAGCTATTTATGGTTATTTTTAATTATTTCTGGTTATTTTAACCTATTTCACCTTAGGTTATTTTCGGCTATTATAAGTTATTTTTTGTTATTCTATGTTATTTTTTGTTATTGTACATTATTTCACTTTAGGCTACTTGCAGTTATTATAAATTATTTTTGGTTATTTTAAGTTATTTCATCTTAAATTATTGTCAACTACGTGAAGTTATAATTAGTTACTTCTAGCTATTAAATGTTATTTCACCTTATGTTATTATTAACAATTCTAAGCTATTATATGTTATTTCACCTTAAGTTAGTTTTGTCTATTGTGGATTATTTCACCCTAGATTATTTTAAACAATTCCAAGTAATTTTAATATATGGTTATTGGTGATTATTATATTGGTGGCTATTAGTTGTTATTTTATTGGGGTTATTGGTGACTATTAATGGTTATTGGTAGTTATTCTATTGGTGGCTATTAATGGCTATTTTATTCATGATCATTCTATTAATGGCTATTAGTAGCTATTTTATTCGCGATTATTGGTTATTATTGGTGATTATTTCAAGCTAAATTATCATAGGTTATGAATGGTTATTGGCGGTTATTCTATTAATGGTTATTAGTGGTTATTCTATTAATGGTTATTAGCGGTTATTCTATTAATGGTTATTGGTGGTTATATATTAATGGTTATTGACGATTATTCTATTAATGGTTATTGGGGCTATTCTATTAATGGTTATTGGCGATTATTTTATTAATGGTAATTAGCGGTTATTTTATTAAATGGTCATTGACGGTTATTCTATTAATGATTATTGACGATTATTCTATTAATGATTATTGCCGGTTATTCTATTAATGGTTATTGGCTATTCTATTAATGGCTATTAATGACTATTTTATTAATGGTTATTGGTGGTTATTTTATTAATGGTTATTGATGACTATTTTATTAATGGTTATTAATGGCTATTTTATTAATGGCTATTAGTGGTTATTAATGGTTATTAGTGGTTATTCTATTGTAGGCCACTAATGGTTATTTTATTACTGGTTATTGATGGTTACTCCATTGGTGACTATTGATGGCTATTTTATTGGTGGTTATTGATGGCTACTTTATTAATGGCTATTAATGTTTATTTTATTAATGATTATTGGTGGCTATTAATGCTTATTTTATTAATGGTTATTAGTGGTTATTCTATTGTTGGCCATTGATGGTTATTCTATTTGTGGTTATTAATGCTTATTTTATTAATGGTTATTAGTGGTTATTCTATTGTTGGCTATTGATGGTTATTCTATTTGTGGCTATTAGGTTGGTTATTTTATGTTATATTACGACTATTAATGACTATTATATTATAAGTTATTGTTGGATATTCAAGGTTATATTATCATAGGCTATTAGTAGTTATTCAATTGTAGGATATTCTAAATTATTTTTCATAAATTATTCTAGGCTATTTTACCTTAGTTCATTATAATTTATTTTAAATTATTATATTTGGGATAAAATAATTTATAATAACATAAAATAGAATGACCTTGAATAATTTAAAATATAACTTGAAATAACATATATTAACTTAAAATAAAAATAACTCAAGGTATAATGTAAGGTTAGTTGAATAATTTAACTTAAAATAACTTAAAAGCTTATAATAAGTTAACTAAAATACCTTAAGGTAGTATAACATATAATAGTTTAGGGTATGATCATTTATAATAATTTATAATAACTTATAATAACATAGGGTATAAGTTAGAATAATTAAAATAATGTAAAATAATATAAGGTATATCATAAAACATATATAGAATATAAACCTATTTACTATAATAAATTATAATAATGAATTATGTGAAGTAATAATGAAACATGATGTTTACATAATGATATTATAATGAAATAACTTTAACCAGGGTGAAATCACTAAAATGCAATGAACTTATTTCACTTTTAATATCCCCTAATGATTTAGGGTAATGAACTTCATCGCACTTTTGTTGTAATGTTTGCACCCAAATATATATGTATGTATGTATTCTTACATAAATTTGGATTTCTTAATGTTGAAACCATTTGGTGATTATGGTTTTAACTTAATGTTGAACAAACTAAACTTACCAATACACATATGTATTACATGCCAACATGTCACAAAGAAACTACAAATTGTTGGCAACCAAGCTTCATTTGTACACATGAAATTCAAGAAACTACCAAGTAGTTGTGTTTTGTCCCATACATGCTTGGTAAAACCTAAAATCATACATGCATGTCTACTATCTTAAAGCACTCATAATTTTTTATAACATAAAAGACAACAACATTATAAAAAAATTAATCAATTAAAAATGAATTTCATTATATTTTTGTGATCTTCATCAAAACATTGTTGAAGTTTTTAAAATAACATCAAATTAATTTTTAAAAATTTATATCTCAAAAATGAATTTTTTATTAAATTTTTAATTTAGTTATAAAATGTTTTATTTTAATCAACTCTTATATAATCTTTCAAGTCAATTTTTTAAGAATCTCATTTTAATAAGATTTAAAATAATTGAAGTTAATTATTTGTATGTTTATTAAACAAATTTCATTTTTAAATGAGTCATAGGAATTATTTTTTACATTTCAAAATGATATGAAACCTCGTGATACCAAAAAAAAAATGACAACCTAGAAAAATATAATGATATAAAGACATGATTAAATTACTTACCCAACATTCATATTTTGAAAAGAAACCTAACAAATAGAAGGGTAGACTTCAAAACAACCCATCAATTGGAGGGGTGCAACCAAAATATACACTATGTGCATCCATTAGCCTAAGGCAATAAAAGTTGGAACTATTAATTAAGGAGAGGGACACCCATATAATTCTTCACATGCCTTCCTTGTCAACACAAATCGATTCCATCATGCATTTTTCTTTTGTTTGCATTCACTAACTACACAAGTCTTGGATTAACATCTTAGCATTTCAAGCATTATGGAATTTTGTGGAAATCATGCTTAGGGACAAATTTTGCAATAAAAGACCCATCATGCAACAAAAGTCAAATCCAAAAAAATTTGTGGGTTTTTCACCAAATTTTTTTATCACAATATTGAGCTTGAGCTTAGGCTTGCATGAAGCAAAAGATAAATTTGTTTTACGTATTCAACTATTGGTGTCTCCAAGTACTTATGATGTGAATGCATATTAGATTGGTGTAAATATTGATGGAAAACATTGACTATTGTGCTTCAAAGGTTGCTACATAGTGATTTGATGGGCAAAGGTTGTATACTTTCTTGGGGTTTGTTGACATTTTGTGTTGGGTGCATGGGTTGGGTGCATGTACACATTAAAAATTCAATACATTCAAAGATGTTAACAATTTCTTTATAGAATGGGGGAGATAGAATATCATGTAAATGTGTAGAGACTATGTGACATGGCAATGGTCTCATTTCTTAAGTAGCAAAAAATATTGGATAATTTCTCACGTTGTTAGTTATTATGGCAAATGATGTTTTTGCCTACAATGGTGGAGGGTGTTTATTTGGCTTAACTTGGAAATTATTTTGGTTCATCATAATTTCATGACCCAAAACACTTTTTTTAAAAATTTCTTGAGATAATTTTCTAATGGTTTTTAAAGGAAGAACATTGTCATTATTTTGTATACCATTTTTCCCAATACAATTTTTTTTCCAAAAGGTTTTTTCAAGACCACAACTCTCATTTTCCCACCACAATTTCTCAACTTTAGATTTATTGCACACTAAGATGAAAAGTAAAATAATAATTTTTTTAATCTAGATTATCCATTAGAAATCCATGCTATCAAATCCTTCATAACCATTGTTACATATTCAATCATTATTAATAATAACATTTAGGCCAAAGAAGTTTTCATCATATATCATTGGATGGAAAAAATCAATTACAAATTAATGATCTTTGGATTAAATCATAGTCAAAGGAAACAAGGGTGCCAAGGTAAAAGTCATTTTTCAAGGATTGCACATGACACATGTCATTTTTGCATTGGTTTATAACTTAAAATTTTAAATTTTGAATACCTCATTTAACACTACATTTTGAATATAAATATATTTTGATTACAAATTGATTTTATATCTTGTATATTATGCATTCATGCCCTCTATCACATATGTATGAAAAATTATTTTTGTTAAAGTCACATTTTCAAAATCCATAATTTTTAATCAAAAGCATTTTGAACCAAATGTGCTCAAATGGGTTATATATTAAAATTTAATTAGTTCAAGTCCTTTTGTTTTTCTAATCATCAATGTTAAAATCCTCTTCAATTTTCAAAAGGACTAATGCACATTCGGTAAAAAAAAAGGACGTTTGAAAAAAACAAAGATTGTCCACTCTTGAAGTTTGAGTGGTTTGAAAACAAAAAAACATTTTTGATTTGTGTCAAGCTTTGAGCATGTAAACTTTGCAATTAATGGAAAATATTCCCAAAAGAACTAATAATTTAAAATATTGTACTCCCCTTGTGATATTTCAAACATATAAAAATGCAGTTTTAAAGAATGTACATTCACTTGGGTGGCTCCTTTTACTATGATTTTACCCCTTTAATAAATGAAAAATCAAATATCCATCTTTTACATATCATATACACATTATACACATCTTTAAAAAAAATCAAGATCCATTTAAGGATTATTTGTTTCATTTTTTCACGACTAGAGATTAGCAAAAAAATAAATTTCCATAGCTTTCTTTTTTTTATAATGAAAATTTGCCATGTCGTGACAAAAAAAGGAAGGTGGGGATATGTGAAAAGGGGGAAGGGGTGTTAGGCCTCAAAGAGTTTTTAGGAAAATTTTGACTAAATTCATCATATTATAACATAAAAAGTTCTCATTTTGCCATATTTAAACATTTGCTTTTAGCTTGTTGGCAAAACATAGTGGACTATGGGATTACTAGATCTTTTGACTTAAGAATTTGATCTATAACCAAATTTGGCTAGGCTACAATGATGACCATCCCACTTACCTTATAAAATTGGAAAAAGAAAACCCACCATTAACAAACATATATGAAATTACAATAACTATGGGGGAAAAAAAATGAAGTCTTGAAGGAGTCAGGTACTTATGCAATTTTAGACCTATGGGTGGGGCTTGTCACCCATGCATTATAAGGCCACCCAATGTCTCCCCAACATGTTTGTTTACCATGCACCACATGGCGCCTCTTCTATTGTGGCTTTGTTGAAGCTTTCATTTGGCAATGGATGTCACACATTGCACCCACCTTCTTCATTTTTTCTTAATTTTTTTTTCAAACTCATAACAAAGATTTTTTTTGGTATATTATTGTGTGCATTGTGGTGTTTTTGTAAATTTCAAAGAAATTGAAATTTTGTTATTATTGAGTTTTTTTCAACTTTTCCTTTGGGTGCAATCGTAATTAAACGAGCCAATAGTGACAAAGGACTTAACCACAAAGGGTTTTTTTTTTAACATTTTGATTTTTTCATGGAAAGGATTTTTTGGAAGAATTTTTTTGCAACATGTTTTAAAAAAATATTGAAAAGTTCACCAATTAATTGCATTATTTTTGAATAAATATGATTTTTTTAAAAATATATAAATTTTGCTAGATTCTATTTTTCATTTTGAAAAATGATCATAATTTCAAATCATGCTAAAACATGATAACTATTTAAAACTTTACTTTTTTGTATCATGAACCAAAACTTTGTTCATATGTCATACACATTAGGATCCATTTACATCTAGTAAATGACTCTTGAAATTTGAAATTTCTAAAATGAGATTTTGAATTTCTAAAAATTTCAAGCACCACAATTTTTTAATTATGAGTTCTTTTCATATGTGGATGGTAGGTTATCGTCATTTAAATTTTTTTCCCATCAAATTTTATTTATTAAAAGAGTCCTTAACCTAGTGTTGAATAAATTTGATTTGGGGTATCCAAGTTCAAAAATCCTTTATTAGAACCAAAACTCAGTTTATTAAATTAAAAGATTTTTATTGAGTTTTTCAACACTCATATAAATCATTTAACACAAATTTCCTTGATCAACATGACATTAAAGTGACATTACATAAATATGTTTGAAAATTTTGATAGTTTTTTAATCATTCGACATGGTTTTTGGCTCGTTTGACTGTGATCACACCCCTTTGGCATGGTGCAATTTTCATTTACTTTATGTGCATTAAAAATGGATTTTTTTTGTGTGAAAGAATTGTCCATCCAAACAATCTAAATTTAAAGCACTTTAAATGGTTATCCTTGTCATCTTAAAGATTTTAAACTATCTTCTAAAAATCTAGATAAATCTATAATACTTGGTTGGATTTTTTTTTATGTATGTTCTAGGAAGAGTTGACATTGACCTGGAAAAATGTTTTGGGTTTAAAGGGTTTAAAGTTTAGGTCATAATTCAATGTTCATAGATCATTGAATGTGTTAATGAAATGATCCAAACATGCTTGAGGTTCTAAATGTAAATAACAAACTCCAATGATAGATAATAAAATATGAAAAAATGTCAAAACTTGCCTCTAGCAAACAACCAAAATTAACTAAAAATCAACTTGACAACATGTTTAATTGATGTGCAAGCTAAATAGGAGGAAGTTGATTTACTTTATGGTGGTGTGGAGTTAATGTTAGTGCAAAATTTGGCACCAAAAATCTCTCTTGAAACTTTGAATTCTACCCATGATCATGCAAATATGGTAGATTAAGATGAAATAATTTGTGACAAGGAAAATACCACCATGGAGTTAGGAAGAAAATGTGGATGATTTGGTTACATTCTGGCTCCTATTGATACATAATTCATTTCATCAATATCCTCTAAAAGATTTTGGTTTTAAAGGTATCTATGTGGTTTTTGTCTTTCCTTTCTTCCTTTTTATTTTCCTTTCTCCCATTTTCTTTTTTATGTTTTCTTTCTTTTTTGCATTCCTCTTTCTTCTTGGGTTTTGGCCTTCTAGCGGTATAGGTTTTGTGAATCTAATGAAAATTGTGACTTAGTTTCTTGTTAATGCTAGTAAATAATAATTGGGTTTCCTTTTTTTGGTGCTTGCTAATTGGTGTTATTATGTTTCAAATGTAATATATCCATAACCTTACTATCTAGTCAACTTTTGTAGCCCAAAATATGGCTAAATTTCCTTGTTACTATTAGTGGTTTAGTGTTGTGTTTCCTCTATTTCATGTTCAATAATTGGTGTTATTTTGTTGTTAGATCTAATGTATCCATAACCTTATTATTGGTTCATCTATTAATTTTTAAAAACTTATTTGTAAGTTTGGGGAAATTCTTAGTACTTAGAAAAATACCATTATTGCATGCATTTTTTGATTGCCAAAGCCACTTGAGCCATAGTATATGTCCCATATCACATATATATCTTGCCATTTCTTGGACATTGACGTGATTTTTTAACCTTGGACTTCAAGAACAATGATCTTTTGATAGTTTGGGAACATCTCCTATGGAACCAACTAATTATCATATTTGATTTCTTAATTTTCTTCACCAAAATTGTGGACATTGATCAAAAGGATCTTTCTTTTCACAAATTGTAAGGTCTTGTATCATTTAAGAGAGTTTGAATGGTTGATTTCATAAGTAATTTGGAAGTTTTTGAAAGTTGTTGTGTTAGAATGTGTGCACATTTCACAAATGTGGTTTTTGTAACTTTAATATGAATATTATTGTAACACATGAGACTTAATTTGTTATTGTCCTTTAATCTTTTGTGTTTGTGTTCTTGCAAGATTGAATAATGCATGTACATCGAACCTTGAATAAGTCTATCCATAAATGTGTTAAATCCTTTTAAATTATCACATTCAAATATCAAACCATATGTTGGTACATTTTGATCTCCTTTTAGAAATTGCCTTTAATGATGCAATTCATTTCTAGATCAAAAAAATAGCGAATGTATTAGTTGTTAATGGGGGTTGGGTACAAAACTTAGGTGGTTATTAAGTGGGGCTTGATGTTTCAATCCTTAAATGGCTTAATGCCTTTTACTTGACCCTTAAATTTATTTATCAATTTCATGGCAGGGAGTAGAATGTATAGAATGTGGACAAAAAGTTGTATTGGGTCCAAAAACTTTCAAGCAACATTTGTTTTCACAAGTTTCATGAATTTGTTTTCTCAAGTTTCATGAATTTGTTTTCATGGAAAGTAAGTTCACAATAAAATGACGCATTACATGTGTAACCATAGTTTAGTTTTTCATATTTTAAAATGGTAAATCAAGTCAATGTTGAAAATGTGTGGTGTATTTATACAAAAATAACTAAAAATATTTCATGGGAGCATTTGTTAAATTTGAAATGAATTCAATAATAATAGGATACTTAAAAGCATTTTAAAAAAATGTAACTAATGTTTTCATTACAAAAATGTTTCCAATATATTTTTGGAACATATGGTTAAATTTGAGATGAATTCAATAAATATAACATACCCAATGTTTTTACCACTTCAATGATTCATAAAGTGACTTGAAAGAAAATGAGACATTTATGATAAATCTTTTATATATACCTTTATATAGTAGTAGGTTGCACCACTATATTGGCATAAATGATTACTTTGACTTGTAAGAAATGATTATAAGAATATTTTTTTTGATAATCTAATCTAGTTTTGCCAGATGTAATTGAAATGAATAGTTTTTCCATTTCCAATTTCAAATTATTATGCTACAAGGCATTTAGAGATTTTCCTAAAAACTAGTTCAAGAAAAAATCTTTTTTTTTTGCCATAAAAGGAATTTTAAAAATAATTTATATTTTTGGGATCTTGAAAAGTCCATAACATTATAAATTAAACTCATATTCCATTCATTTGTATTTTCTTAAATATCAATCATGCAATATCCCAAAATTTTAAATACATAGGACTAATACATGCAAGATAAAAGTTCATATTCATGAGTTTTACATCATTAATAATTTTCATCCAAATTCAAAAGTTCATTATTCATCGAGTATTTAAAAGTTTCATATTTTTTTTTCATTTTTGAAATGTAAATTCTATTAGCATTACAAATATATGTCCTTTTCTGAAAATTTAATATAATAATACATTTTATAATTAAGTATCAAAGAAATGTAAGAAAAAGCTACATGTGCTTTTAGCATTTTGCTAGATCTAGAAGTAGAACCATGAAAAAACAACTATTGGTTCACAAGTTTAAGTTCAATAGGTAGGTAAGCAAATTGAACTTTTTTGAAAAGTCAACAAATAGGTTGAACTTTGTACATAAGTATTAGTTTTAATTAGTTATAAAACTCCAAACCTATATAAACGTCAATTTTAATTTGTTGTAAATCTTTATACCTATACAATCTTTAGCATTGGGAATGTGTTGTGTGTACATGGAACAAGCCCGGTTTTTGAATTGGGCATGAAGGTTTTTGAATTTGAAAAAGTGTGCCAAAACTTGAACCACAAGGTTTAGAGGTTTGAGGAATTAAACTGAAACCTACACTTGAAATACCTCCACAAAATATTGAAATGTCAAAACAAGGATGGAAATGTCTTTTCAAAAGAAGAAAATGACCAACACCAATGTTTTCTTTTTCAATGACATTAGTAGGATTATGGCACAAACATGTTTTGATTACTAATGCGACCAAAATTTAAACATAATTACAATATTATTATAGTAAAATTGATTAAATCATTTATTATAAATCATGTGGTCATATAGGACCTTGTTTTTACAAGAACAATATCGGGAGCAATTATTGATAATAAATTGGAGTGCAATAAACTATGTTAGTCAACCTTCATTGTATGCCTAGGTGTAACAAAATTATTTTGACCCATATGGTTTGCCAATTATTGTATGGATTTAGATTATTCATGGAAGTTCCCATTGAACCTAAAAACATTATATGCACGCATCCTTATAGCTAGATGTCAATGATGGTTTTCATTTCATCATACATATATATTTTTTAATTTTTAATTTCATAAATGCCTAACTTGGTTTCTTGAATAATGCTACTTGGGTTGAAGCTTGTACCATATGGAAAGTGTTGTTAACAAGGTAGTGATGTTGATATCTTATAACCCATAACTTTCAATAGTCATTTAACATTTGTTTTTGTAGAAATTGAATATGTTATAGATTATTCACATGGTGATGACAAAGCTCTTCATGCTAATGAAATTATATATGTGGTGAGTTTCAATATTCTACAAATATAAATAACAAGTTCATCCATACACAATGTTTGGGCCTTCAACATTATTTCTCACATTCAAGATGGCTTACTTACTATTTCCCAAGCTCCATCCATTAACATGAGAAGTTGGACCATAAAATGTGCAAGATTATTGATAGCCTATCATTTGGACCAATTGTTTTATCTAGCCAATCAAGAGTAGTTGTTAGATTATGCAATGCCTTGGGTAGGCATGGCACAATATAATACTTGCCCAAAGCCTTTTTTTAAAGCAAATTAACATAAAATTTCTTATTATTCATTCAAAACATGTTATGGAGCACAACAATGGGCATTGGAGATGCTCTAATAATAATAAACTACCTTTTTAAATGTAAATTTCAAAATTCAACATTTGTGTTTTTATTTCACATGATTCAAACATTGACCTAGCTTCTTTCAATTCTTTTGGCATTTTCAATGCTTTCAAAATGGCTAATACTTTTTTGTCCTTTTGTTCAACTCTTTTTGTTTCTAAACTTTGTATTTACTTAATGTCTATGGGTTCAACGACAATTTCATTCTAATAGGTCAAATGTTTTGTAGTTGTTCCCATGAAATGATGTTTCCAATCTAATAATTTTAATGAAAAAATCCTAATGTACTAATTTTTTCAGCCTTGGCACTATGAAACACAAATTGGACTATTTGAGGTTCCATTTAGTGGTCAATTGAAGCTTGAAATGGTTTTGACCCATCACATCTTTCCTTGTTTGGTAATGAGTTGCTTGTCCACTTGGGTGTCATCTTATAATGTATCTCTTGATGACCAAACCCTTGAAATAAAAGGTGGCCACATCCCAAAGTCATTAATTTATTGTTGGCATTTATAATTGTATTGAATTTTTATCATCCACTATTGAATATGATTGTTCCATTCAATGTAGAATGATTTGGTCATCAAGTTGTTTAAATTGTGTGGACATTGAACTCTTGAATCAATATTTATTGATATGGGTTGATCACATTTTTTAAGGTTAATGAGTTTGTAATCAAGGTGTGGCATGAATAAGGTGGGCATTTTGAATTCCATAAAACATTGTAACACAAGCATCGTAGGTTGAAAATTATCTTTTCAGTGAGCCTCAAATGAAGCTTAGGTCATTTTTATAAAAGGTCATTCTCTTTCTACTTCAACCTCATCTAAACCCTAAGCCTATTTTGAGGAATTTTCAAATGGGTATCATGCATGATGGAATTTAAATAGTTTTTTTGGTTTTTGGTTGGATGAGGTTTTATGAGAGTTTTTCTCTCATTAAAATTTTCACATGGATTTAAGTGAGGTTTTGTTTAAATAAGTGCATGCATTGAGCCTCCAATTAGCAAACCTATTTACACTTAAGATTGCATCACCAAAGGTGGTGGGAATTGTATGAAGGTGGCAAGGGATTAACTTAGGAAACCCATTTATGAACTAGCCGAAGAGTTCCAACAATGGTATCAACCTTGCTATCTTTTGAAGTTGTCATTTGTTTTTAATGTTCAATGTTCGTTGCATTCAAATTTTGAAAATTACAGAAGCTCAATGATTTTAACTCAAAAAATCACATTTTGGCTTGAATTTTCTTTTGAGGGCACCTAATTTATTCATTATGAATGCCATACTAGGGTGCTTGCATTAGTATCAAATCAAAAGCCAATAAAACTTCCTCCAACTTTGAATAGTAACACTTGGCTACTCCCAAATGAAGTCAACCAAGTTTTTGTCATTTTATCATCATGTGCATGATTTATGCTATAATTTGTAACAACTTTATTTTGTGTAAACTTTGAATTGAACAATTGGTTTTGTAATCCCATTCATTGGCTTCACCATCAAATAATCATGTAAAAGGGCTTCAATTATCAGGGATCAATATGGTCAAAATGTAGGGAGCAAATTTTTTCATATTTTTCAAACTTTTCACTTTTGGGGCCACTTTGATTTCAAACCAATTGCTTCCTAATAGTTAAAAAGTTGGAAATCCAACCCATTTTGAGCCAATTGCCAATATGAATAAAAACATTGTGATCACAATCTATCTTTTTATTTTAAGTACTAGTTAAAATAATGGGCATCACATTGAGATGATTGGTTTAAAAAACAAAGAAAAACCCCACCATATGGGTACATGACATTGAAATAGTGGGCACATCAAATTTCTTAGATTTAAAAAAAAAAAAAAAAACTATCCCAAAGAGGGTTGATATCTAATAAATTACAAGAGCTTGAGTTGAAAACTTGGAGGCATAATTTTTATACAATTTTTCTTTTGTAAATTTTGTGATTTAATCCAAGTGCTGATCAATCATAGGAAGATTTAACCAAATTTGGTTGTAATTGAAATTTGAAAATAAAATAATTCAAGGTTTGACTTTTTTTTTGGATACCTATTTGAACAATGTATAGAAATCTAGCAATTAAAAAAAATTTCTCTCAAAATTTGGCAATTGAAAGCCTAAAAAATCATTAGGTTTTAACATTTTAAATTTCACTTTTTAACAAATTTTCCAAATTAAAAAAAAATAAAATCTTACACCTACGTATTATAAGGATTAAATTCCAAGTGTTGGTCAAGCATTGGAATCAATCAAAAAACACATTTTAGCACATTGGTTACCATCATATTACACTTTCATCTATGTGGATGAAAAAAACCAACATGCTATGTGGTTTGAAATATGGTTTTATATGGGTTAACAAAAACAAAAAACCATATTAAGGTTGGTGTTCTAAGGCTAACTAGACCATTTTGAAGATTAACCTTAATTGCATTGACCAAACTTGTTGACCATAAAACATTTTCAAATAAATTAATAAATTCATAATTGTTGAAAGGTTACAAAGGCCCAAAAAAAGCACGAAAGGTTTCCAACCCTATGTGAATACAAATTTGGAACATGATGTGTGAAATGGTTGTGTTAATTTTTCACCAACAAAGGTGCAAGACACTAACCTTTAAAAGCCAAAGTCCTTTTTTGCACTTATTTTATCAGTATTTGGAATTTTATTATAAAGCCCAATTTATTTATCCATGAATGAGATTACAAAATTGATTTTTATATCCAAGGTTTAGACATTCAAATTCTTTGGTAGCAATTTCAACTAAAATCCAATTAAAAAAACATAATAGCAACACCACATTGAGTTCCTTCAAGGATGCGCAAATGTTACCCCCAACAATTGGTCAATCAATAAAGGACTTTGACATAACTCATGATAGTCATGCATGCATCGTAATATGGCACTTGTAGTAATCAAATCAAAATTTGGTTTAAAATTTGTCAAATGAAAATGAAACAATGTACTTTTGCAAATGTAAGAATTTTGAAATGGGCAACAAGTTGAAATGGAAGCCAAGGTGATCTTAAATGCTTCAACTCTTGAGATAGATCATAAATGAATTTTCAATTGAACCCATTACTACCCACTTGTGATTGTGACCACCTTTATTAGTGCACTCCCAAGTGTGAGCACTTAGTTTCATTAATTGGACTCCCAATTCAAGAACTTAATCAAAATTTCACCAATCCATGTGTAAATTTTTGGATCAATAAACCATCTTGGAACTCTTAGGAAATCCCATGCAATTAAAAACATATTTGGAAAACATTTCCATTTTTTTCACCCCTTGATTTTAAACTCCAAAATAATCTAGATTTAGCTTATGAACGTTTAAGAATTAAATCTCATGTGAATTCCAATTTGAAGTGCATTGTCAAGTGTATTTTCTCCCATTTTCTGATTTTATGTCCTTGGCTAGCATCCAAAAAGGGATTTAACATTAAACAGCAGCACGTATTCCATTTAATGCTCCCTCTTTGGCATTTTTGATAACTAGTTTTTAAAAGTTATTTGGACAAGTCATAAAAATGCTACTATACATCAGAGTCGAAATGTGATGAAAGCTTTTCAACGTTTTTTTGAAATTTTGACAAATTTCTAAAGAAAAAATGAGAATATCATGATAAAATATACTATTTTCATTTTTTGCATTTGGTAAAATCTTGCACCAAAAATCGATGTCTTACATAGAATTAGGTTTTTTTTCACTTTTGTGATGTAGCCACACTTAGCAACCATCCACAAGAAGATTTAGCCAAATTTGGTTGCATGACAAGTAAGATAGTAAAAACATTATTATCATGTTATTGTTTAGCAATTTATAGGAGAAAATGCTTTAAATATAGTCAATTAAAAACCTTGCTTTGTTAGGAATTTTTAAAAAAACATTTCCCAAAAAAAAAAACCTTTGTATGGTCACATTTTGATGAAATTTTGTACAAAATAAAACCACAACATGGAATGATGATTTTGAAATAGCTAAAATCTCCATCTAACAACATTGTTAATTTTTTGACATCTTATTCCCAAAAGTTTAATTGCTATCACAAAATGAAAACCTTTTTAATCACACCAACTTTTGCTAACATCTAAAATGATCCTTAAAAGATTTTACAACATGTTGGATTTAGGGTCATCCAAAGTGAAATACTTGTGCTATAAATGTTGCATTTGGATCTTCACCTTTTTATAATGTTACATACATGTATAATAAATCTTTCATAATTTTAATATATTAAAAGCAACACAAGTTTGAAAGTCATAAAAGTCTATATTCACAACTCTTAACCTTTTAAAAAGTTCAATTATGATAGGAAGGTTATGGGTGCCTATGTGATATTCAATGACCAACAAATCACACCAAATGTTAGAGTTACAAAGCATGAATTATAATATTATGTGTAAGGTAAAGCCCAAGGTCCCAGGTTTTACCAAAACAAGGGCACAAGGCAAAGCTGAGAGTGGGCCAAATTCTAGTAAAGCCCTTGGGCTTAATAATGAGTGCAAAAACCTACATTTATTTTTATTTTAAATTTTTTCTTGTAATACGTAATGGATACCAACATGGTGTGATTGGGGAAAAAATTAAATAGGAAAAGGTAGCAATTCAAAAAATGAAATGCCAACATAAGCATGCATTAAGTTTTTCAAACCCTTTGGAGAGGAAAAACAATTTGGCTTGTAATGTGGCCTTCAACTAAATTACTAAAATTGATGCATGTTTTTACATATGAATTATGACCTTACTTGAGGGAAAAAGGTCTTAAAGTTGGGCCAAATTCATTAATTAATAGTATGAAAACAAGTTTAAACATTTATTACTACTTTTTTGTTGTGAAAAGTAAATAGATAAAATATAACATAATATATAGTTGAAAAAGTTCTTTTTAACTATGATATAAATAACCTCCTATTGAAGTGGGGTGTATATGAAGGTTAAAATGAAAGGCTTTTCCCTTCCAAAAAAAAGAAAAAGAACAAAGGGTTTCATGTCAAATTTAAGCTTCATATGATGATATTACTAAAATAGGTTGGTCACCCATATTGGCATTAATCAAACCCAAGTTCGAATGTGCTTAAAATTGAATATTATTAATAATTTAGTATGTTGATTAATGTGCCCATATAGGATGATAACATTTTCATAATCATGAAGGTTGTTTTCAAGATAAAAAGGTGAAAAATTGTTATTTCCTTCCATTTTGTGTGGGTTCATTCAATACAAAAATATTATCTTAAGTGCAAGTTTTAATTTCAATGGTCCCTTCTTCTACATAGATATTTCAACTAGGTACTTCCTATTGTGGATGTTTTGTTGTTTGAATTTTTTTGGCTTAAGAATGTTAAATTATTGATTTGGAAAAGTGCAAGTGCTCATGTGTGGAAGGAAAAAATTTATTTTCAAAAATGAATTATTATATTTGGTGTAGTACACCTAATGGAAGATGTTTCTCCTTGTCATTTATTATACCATTCAAAAGCAACAAAGTTGTAAATCCTTATGTAAAAGCAAATTGGTTTATTGCTCACATAATGTTGTTAAATGCAAATCTCCAATTGAGTGTATGGCATATTCTTTTTCTTGTGTTTTTTAATAAACAAATCTGTGGTAGGAACATCCAACTAAACAATTAAATTTCCATGTCCATTTCATGTAGGTGATTTTTAAAATTGTAAATTGTAAATTTTTTATTAATGAATGTTGATGTAATTTAAAAATCTTTAATGAATACAAATGTTATCTACATTAATAATATCATACATTTTTGGGTGTCTAAAGCTTGCTTCAAGAAGGATTACTCAAGGTGATTTTATAATAAATGCATTTTTCATCCATTCACATCCATATCATATCCTAATAGGGTCCTAATTGCAAATTTATGTCTATTTTATGCACAATGACAAGGATGCAAGGACCATTGTTTTGGGTTAGGACCAAATTACAATGGTAAATGAAAAAAAAAAGTTAGTTTATTATCTTTTGCATTTTAGAAAGTTTCATGGAATTGGTGTTTTTGTGTTAATTAGTTCATGTTCTATGGGTTATTTCAAGACAAGAGTACTTGGTAAAAGGGCTGAAATTTAGAAGGACTTGAAGATGCAAGAGATTGTTGAATTTGTTATATGAACCAACATATGATAGCATTCTTTTGTTACTTGTAGAAAGGTTGAAAACATTATCATTGTTGCATTGATTTTTTTTTGCTCTAGTTCAAGTTTAGGACTAATAATCCCAATTGGGATTTTCTTTAAAAATCACTAAGGGTTTTGATATTCTAGAATTTTAAAATGCAAATGTTGAGCTTTGCATGATGTATTGCAATGTTGCCTATTGGGTGGGTATATATGCTTTACATGTATTAGTTGGTGTAGGGGCCCACAACTTGAAATATTTCAAAATACACCGCTTGGATTAAAACTATATAGATCAATTTTTATTTAAAATTTTTTTGGTCATTTTTTCAACAAAAAGTATTAGGAAATTTTTGGAATTTTTAAAAGTGTAAAATCAACTAATTTTTCTAATGTTTTGGAAAATTTTGCTGAATTTTTTATATAAATGTTTTTTGAAAAGAAAAAAACCCTTGATATAGATTTTTTGAAATACTTGTAACCCACTTAAAATATTAGGGTTAATGAAAAAAATTAAAGCATTGGATGCATTTTAACTTATCGATATTTAACATTGAAATTCGGCACTTAAAAATGAATTTAATGTAATTAAATCAAATATAATGTAATTTAATTTAATTTAATTTATTGAGTAAACTAATTTAAATTTGAAGGCACTTAAAAATGCATAGCTTTCCATATGTGTAATCCATAAGGGCAAATTTTCAACCCAGATTATTCTTGTGTCCATTGAGTTTTATTTTATAAAAGGTTCATGTTTTACTTGAGTTGTTGGTTTTCCAAAATGACCAAACTTGGACAGACTACATCTAGTTAATTAGTCATCTAGTTAAATAGTCATTTATATCATCCACTAAAGAGACCCGCAATATTTGGAGTGGAACCTTCATCCGTCGAACGATTCATCCATCGAAACCCAGTTCCGGCTTTCCTTTTTATCTGTCCGGTTGCCTGTTTTCATCCGTCTGGTTAGTTGCTGCGGTCCTTCTCATTAGTCGGCAGCAGCAATCTGTGAGACCCACACGAAAATCGACGGCTCCTGTTGAAGTGGAAACCAATCTAATTATTGGACGGCTAAGCTAGCCAGTACTTCCAGGCTCGATCCGCGTGAAGAAGTATCCCACGAATAGCAGCGGACTGAACTGGGCTGGCCGCTAGGCGGGACCCTGAAACTCCTACGTAGGTACCTACCAAGTAGGGCTTCGCTCCCCGTCTTCGAATTGGAGCCCATTAATTGGCTACTTTCAGTCTTCTACCAATTGGAGCGCGCGCAGGTATAGGGACCCGGGGGAAGGTCCATTTGGCACAAACCCGCGCGAAAACAAACCCGCGCAAACGCGAAGGAGACGACGCACTACAAAGCAGCGTCTCTGGCCTCTGTCTTCTTCACTGAAATCCATCGTGCTATTCCTACTCAACTAATCCGGCGCAGCGTTCTCGAGTTCCTTCTCTTGTATTCTCATTCTTCTGGCGTGTCCTAGCTATTGCCCTTGTGTCTTGCTTTTCTGTTTCTTTCTGTTTTGAGGATTTGCTTTTTCGCAAGCGAAAAATGTCGGGAAGAGGTGCGAAGGCGAAGAAGAAAGCGGTTTCCAAGTCCGCAAGGGCTGGGCTTCAGTTTCCCGTGGGCAGATTAGCTCGTTACTTGAAGAATGGGCGTTATGCGCAGAGAGTGGGAGCCGGAGCTCCTGTCTACCTGGCGGCTGTTTTGGAGTACCTAGCAGCAGAGGTAGCTTTCGTCATTTTCGTATGGTGCTTCTCTGTTTGTTTCACAATCTTTTGGTAGGGGAGCTTGTTTCAGGTCGCTGGTGATCCAGATTATTTGTTTTAGGTCTTGGTGAAATAAGTTTGTGGAATGCTTTTAGAGTAATTTGGATTTGTTTTTGGTTTCTTTTATTCAGGTGCTGGAGCTTGCTGGAAATGCAAGCCGAGACAATAAGAAGAGTAGGATTATTCCTCGCCATATTCAGTTGGCGATCAGGAACGATGAGGAGCTGGGAAAGCTTCTGGCAGGCGTAACAATTGCTCATGGAGGCGTGCTTCCAAACATTCACTCAGTGCTTCTGCCTAATAAGTCTGGAGGTGGCAAGCCTGAGAAAGCTGAGAAGCCTGAGAAGGCAAGCAAAGGGGAGAAGTAATTAGAGAGGGGAAAGCTGATTCACTAGTGAATACTTCTTTTAGGTGATTTTTGTTTCTTTACTAGGTTAATTTTTTTTAGTTGCTGGCCCTAATGCCTTGTGATGTAGATCATCTGCTTATGATCACATCCAAAGCTTTCTGAAAGGTGGCCACCTGAACTCTGGCAGAATCTCTTGTTTCATTGAAAATACTCTTGGCATGATGTAATCCTCTTGCATTCTGTAATCTAAAAGACTTGGTAGTTGACATTTGAGTTATGGTTGTTTCCGTGGTTATTGTGTACTGTCTATTTTAATGAAGTTTTTCAATGAAGTTTGGGTTATAGAATCTTATTGGTCTCTTGGGAAACTGCAACAATAATCAGATGTTCACACTTACTGATATTCAGTCTTGGCAATATATTCTGTGTTGGAATTGCTATTTCCAAAACTTCCTTTGGTTCTACAGAGCTGGGACCTCTGATCTCATCTGTAAACTCTCATTTGCATGTGAGAAGTGAAGAAATGTGTTTGAATATATGTAGAGTTAAAAGACACTTAAAATGAGAAATTGCTCTGATTATGAAATGCCAAATACTTGTAAAACTGACTAGCTGGATTTACCAAGCTGACTAATTCTCTCTTCCAATTGAAACTATCTCTCTTGTTTCTTTCTTTCTCATATGCTTTCAATAAATCGGGTTTTCAAAAATGCTGAAATTGACAGATTACTGCTCATTACCAACACACCTAGTTTTGATGCTGCTTACACTTCCATTACAATCTACCATGCAGCCAAGAAGAAAATCCATACATGGTACATTTCACTGCTTCTGGAAGTATCGCTCTTCCCTTGCCCAGAAATCACTCAAAGCCCATTGTACAAAAAAATAGTGTGTATAAAACAGTGAACACACCAATCTCCATGATAATCAAGCCCATTGACCTATCCAATTAGAACCATTTAGCACAATTAAAAGCTCTGTAGTGCGTTTAGGATTTAGGGTGTAACTACTTGGTACCTCTGTCCTCCAAACCACTAACTGTTTCATAACCAGGGATTAGCCTCCCTATGTCCAAGTTGCTAACAGGCTATAGATGTTAGTTCATCCAACTCATAGGGTTTAGTTGTGACGATAGCTCTGATATGCTCTCTCTCTCTCTCTCTCTGTGACAAAGGTGATATTGTCTGATGTTACAACCTTCATTCACACTATAGTGGGAAACTCAGCAAATAAATGTAAAGCAGCATTACTACAGTGAGTTTGGATAGCTAAGTATCAAACCCTGAATAGACACCTTGATCTCTCAACAATCTCTTCTCTTCCTCTACATAATTCTTGCCCCTGCTACTTTGGCCCATATCCCTTTTCCGTTTCTCCTTTTGTGAGAAGGAAAGTGCCTTTTGCTCTGTTATTGCATCCCTCCTCTGTTTCTTTGTGAAGTTGTACTCTGCCACAGCTTCCTCTGCTGCCTGCCCATTTCCTCCCCATCAGGAAATAGAGGAGTGAGAGTGCGCAAAACCTCTCATGTCCCCAATGCTCATTTTACCTACTGTATGGATTTCATTTTGATATTTAGAGGCCTAGAAAAAAGGCTACAAATTGTGGATGTGCAAAAAACCTAGTACAATTTTGTATGGAGCATTTGGTTGAGATCAATTGCTCAAGGGTTAGAGATTAGACAGCCCAGAATTTGAAGTAAGAAAGGTCTCATAGACTTACAGTTGCAGCAGAATCATTGGCAAGTTGCCGTGTTTGCTGCCTGTCTTCATAAGTTTCTTCAGTCTCTCCTTCCTCATTCTTTCTTTTACCAGCTGACCACGACCAGTCTTGCTCTCCAGCCTGACCTCCAGGAGCGGGCACATGAAGAATTGACAAACCACCTGAGTATCCATGCCGACTCAAAGCCTCATAGTTGAGGCCTGGTTTTCTGACATCGCTGCGTGCTGCATTCTTTTCGGAGACTACTGCCAACAAACAAATTGATCGTTTTACATCCAGCTAATGCTGGTTGCCTTCGTCTCTCTCTCTTCTTAATTGTCTTTCTCAACTCCATGACCACAGAAAGGAGAGGAAGATTCATATTAGGGCATTTTGTGTGCAAAACCTCATTTGCAAAACCAAAATTACAAGATTGACACATTGGAGCTAATTGCAAAACTTGCGGCAACGACAATAGTTCAATGAGAGCTCGTCTTCGGCTATAGCTTCTTGTCCACTAGAATACTACAAACACATCACAACAAGAAATTACAAAATTTTCCATACAAAGCACGCAAATTTGCAACCCTCGAGAAAAAGAACGGCTCTTACAATCTACCGAACTACAGGTGCGAAACCAATTCTCGTGGAGTTATGACGTATCGCAACAAATATCGCCAAAATACTATTACTACAGAAGAATATGGAGAATAACTTACACGCAACTTCATGAATAGGAGACCCTGGCTGCTTGGCGTGATCGTTGTCCTCCTCCTCCTCCTCCTCCTCCCCCTCCTCACTATCCGAGTCAGAGGCATCAGATAGAACAGATAACGGATCCATGGCACTCCAGCGGCCCGCCATGGCGTTGTAGAGCAGCAAGATCACAAAAAGATCGCCGCAACAAACAAACGGCAAAGCCAAAACCGCACCAAATCGCTGGAACAAACAATGGGCAAGCGAACATCATACGCGATCGCTGCAAAAGACGACGGACAAGCTTCGCTGCTGCCCTGAGCAAGACTATGCGTTACGCGCCGCACGCTCTCCATTCCGCCACTGCGGAATTTTCACAGGACTTTCCAGGACTATAATCACTTACTTCCCGCCACTTTTAAAACGCCAGTGTCAAGGGGGTACAGGGGAAGGGTCGAAGTTCGAATCCCTTTTTTCTTATTTTATTTTATTTCTTCCTCTCTCCCCCACTCCACCATGAAGTAATGAGAAATCACCACTAATCACCTATCTAATTGTTTACTTTACACCGGCAATTGCCAAATTGCATATGTATTAATTTGGCTACTGGAGCACCTAGCCTAGTTAGCCATTAATTTCCTTGGACTCCATGTTAGATGATGGATCCACATAAGGTCGGAATAATAAAGTATTTTCATTTGTTTCTTGGATTTTGCAATATAAAAAAAAAATTAATCCATGAAATCATTTCTACTTCTACTTATTCATTTTAAAACATGAAATTTAAATCTTCACTTATTGAAAATGTTAACAAAAATTGTGTATGGATTGCATCAAGAAATTCATGAAACTATATCAATCTATAAGAGAAGATTATAAATAAATAAACATTATATTCAATGTGATCTCATCTTTTCAAATATGTGTTTGGTGTTGCTTGGGAAGACAAAAAAACGTTTAATTTTCACATGTGATGATTGAAATGTGATGATATGAAAATATAAATACTTAAGGGGTTTTGATGTGAAATTGTCAAGTTGAAGACTATATTATAGAATATGCAAACCCCTCTCCCTCCCACCAACTCCAATATTTGGTCATAGGAATTATTGTCACTTGATTTAGAATGGCTATTACTTGCAACTTTTGGCATGCAATTATAACCATTACTTCAATATATATATATATATATATGATTGATAGATGGGGATGTTCAAACTATAGAGTCCCAAGCTTTGTAAGCATGAGCATACAAAATAATAATAATAAGAATAATAATAATAATAATAATATAATTGGGCTTCACACAACTCTACACTACCAATGACAATGCAATGATGAGAGAAAAGAGTTGATTTTGGGAAATATTAAGCACAATTTGTGAAAATTTGACATTCTATGTCTAGTTTAATTGTAACTATATGGTTATTGGTTTTGTAGTTCTTTAATATGCATTATGCATACATGTACATAACACCAAACTTGATGACAAGATTTAAGCATGTATGGGAAATGCGGATGAAAAAGAACTATTTGTTGCATTAGTGGGTTAATGGTAGGTTAGATTATGTATAAAAAGGTCGTTCAATGTTTTTTCACTTTGGGATGTATAATTCTGATTGTATAAAAGAATCCATGATGATGCCTAAATCTTTCTCAAGATAAAATCGATTCCGGAGCTTTCAATTTCATTCAAAATTTTTTTTTGAATGAAATGAAGGATTGAATAAAAGGAAAGTGTTTTACAAATAAGTACCTATTCAAAATCCAAATCACAATCCATGGTAATGTAGTCAATTCAAACAAATCATGTTGCCATATTTTCGTGACATTAATTACAACACAGAAGTAATGTTTGTTCTACACATTACATCACCGTTGTCTAAATATGTTTGTGGCAAATGGATTTGGTCCCTAACTTAACTTCTTTTTTTTTGGGTTGTGCTCCATGAACTTCAAAGACATAAACCAAGCAGAACTTGTGGTCCAATCTTTTGTCACACAATACAGGTATCTGCAAAGTGGTTAGAACTAGGGACAAGAACTAGTTTCACCAAAATAAGGGAGCAATGAAGAAAGTGAGGACAAATTATAACATAAGCAAACAATTGGGGAATGAAACTTCACATTGCTCCAAAACAAATGTTTAATCGTGTTTGTAGCCCAATTTGATTGTCCCTTGACAAAGCCCAAGTGATGCCTTTAACAATGAGTTTACATCAAATGAGCCTACTTTTGTTTACTTTCCACATTGGAATTAGATGAGAAATGAAATTCCAAACTAATATTGAAAGTGGGTTATCATTACAATAAATTTAATGGAGGTGTTTTTTAAAAAACCCAAACGCATGCGTGCACGCGCACACGCACACACACCAATTTCCAAACAAGATCAATTAATCTCAAGGAGATTTGTCGATCTACAACAAAAGTGTCCTCACCCACATTTTACCATAGCTTGATCACCCACAATTGTTTTTTGATTGGAGGCAAGTTTCTTTTTTTGACAAATCTTGGACGAAATAAATCTCAATTGAGGTGTCTTTTTGTTTTTTGTTTTTTTCTTTGCATGTCACTTTTTAATATTTCTTTGGTGAAAAGATAAAGAGGAAACTTGGTTTGTATGTCACTGATGCAAGTTAATTCCAAATTATTGTTGAAAAATTTACAATATTCACATGAATGCTTATTTCCATTATGACATGTTATCTAACTTGAATGTGATCCAAAACTCCAAGTCTCATGATTACTAATCATACACCATTTATTAAAGAATTAAATGAGCAACTACAATTTTCTAAAATTGTACTTTAAAGTCAATTACAAGCTTTGATTTTCCAAAAGATGTGAGAAAAGTTGGCCCAATATACTTCTAAATTTTGAAAAGCCTCTTTTTTTGTGTGTTGTTTAGGGTCCTTTTTTATTTTTAAAATCGTAATTTGTTTTTTCTTTCTAAACCATGTCTTTTTTTTTAACTAAAAAAAAATAGTGTCATCTCGCAAAAGGAGATATGACATGTTTAAAAAGCAAAAACAAAACTGACACAAATACCACAAAATGAATACCATAGTACCTTGGAGGATTGGCAACTTTGGCACAAATTATATTTTTTTTAGAAATGCTGAAATTTTGAAAGATAATTTTTTGTGAAGGAAAAATAATTCAGGATTCAGAATAAATAAATAAATAATTTAACAGACATGTGCCAAAACTGCCCCTTAATTACAGTAATGAAGCTAGTGTGCTTGAAAGTTTCTTTGAGATTTTTGGCTTGGTAGGCAGATATTTCTCCTTATTTTTGACAATTTCAAAAAGTAATTAATTAGTGCCTAACCTAGATAGGTTTAGGGTTTAGGGTGTCTCAAAATCTCATAGTAACTTATATGAGTCATGAAAAAACCTCTGTAATTGTCACTTTCACTAGTGTAGTTGAAGGCACCCTTATTTGACAAAATGTGCAAGCAAGGGTTTCAAAAAAGCAAAGACACCCACAAACGTGAGTGTTTTGCTTTCTGAAATGACCCATGTTACTATTTTTATTGCCCCAAGTTAATGGATGGGCATGTGTAGATTTTGGGCACACCCATCCAATTGATGAGTTGTTTTGATGTCTACCCATCTGCTTGTTGGGCTTCTTCTCAAAAATAGGAATGTTGGGTAACTGATTTAATCGTGCCTCTTATCATTTTATTTTTTGGGGGTTGTCACTTGCCTTTTTGTATCAGGAGGTTTCATATCATTATGAATTATAAAAAAACATTAAATGAATAATTTTCAAAATGAAATTTGTTTGATAAACATACAAATAATTTGTTTCAATTCCCTTAAATCATATTAAAATAAGATTCTTAAAAAATTGAAAGATTATGTAAGAATTTATTAAAATAAAACACATCAATTTAAAAATAATTAACTTTTTTAATATAGAAGTCATTTATGAGATATAAATGTTTTTAATTAATTTGATGTTATTTTTAAAACTTCAATAAGGCTTTGATGAAAATTTGATTAAAAAAAATCATAATGAAATTAATTTTTAATTGATTAATTTTTTTATATTTTCATTACTTTTTATGTTATAAAAAATTATTATTGCCCTAAGATAGTAGACATGCATGTATGATATTAGGTTTTACCAAGCATGTATGGGGGCAAACACAACTAGTTTAACTTTTTTGCCATCATACCCAGGAGGTATCAGGGTTGGGGCGGTTGAGTAGGGTAAGACTGAGGAGTGGGGAATTTACCCAAAGTAAAGCACTGTGGCGGAAAAAATAATTATTTCCATTTTTCCCTTGATACCCAGAGGGCACTTGCCAAGTATCACACGAAGAAATATAAAACAAGGGGTGTGTCACATTTGTGGCCTTGCCATTTACATTAAAAAGTATCTTAAGGCAAAAGAAGTATTATGGAAAATTCAAATATTTCACCATGCAAAAATACATAATATTCAAAAATTGCTCTAAAAGAAACCAAAATCCTTCAAGATATTATAACTCTATAACTAAACTCAAGTTTCAAAACAAGCCAAAATATCATCTTTCAAAAATCATCATATAAAATTAGACCTATTATTATTACATAGGGGCCAAATTCCCTTGAGCTACTATACTCTATAATGAATCTGAACACAATATATCCTTGCCTTGGTAGGCAAGGCCGATAAACTGATGCAGGGCATTTAAAAGAAGGGAAATGCTTGGTTCTGCATTTTGTTTTCCAAAGTGCCCCTGCCTGCAGACTTTTATTTTCTGTAACATGACCTGCAAATACACTAAAAAATTTCTGCTCTGTGCTTTCGGACAACAAGAAATTTTCAATTAACCTGCCCTCAACGGGTAATGTTTTCCCCTGGGCAGTTCTTTCCTTCCAATAACTGAAATGTCGGTGTGACCGGACAGGGAGTTGGTTTTTTTTGGTGGTTTTTGTAGTGTGAAAGCTATATTCATTTTAGGGTTTAGGAGATGAACCCGTCGTCAACTTTCTTCATGCAAACGGCGGGGTTTATCTTTTCTTTTGTTCGTTAGTGACTGTGAGTTGGAAGTTTTGTTGCTTGTGTGTTATGTGAAACAGGGTGGCGGCTGGAGATGGATGGCCAAGCGCGATCTATGGATGCAAGAAAGGCGGGAAGATTAGGAGGTTGGACGAGGATAAGAGATGGGATTCAAAGGAGAAAGAGGCATGTTGACAGGCATAACGGGGATAGTTTTTGGTGGTAAGAGATGAGCTTGCAGGATAGTTAGTTGCTAGGTTTTTTTTCTTCCCCTGCGCCAGTAACTAGAAGAAGGCCGACTCTATGTTCTGGTTAGAATTAGGACTAATCAAGGGTTGATGTTGAAGGCTGATGACGCTTAAAGGTGGTCTGAGTTGTAGAATCAAATGCATATAAAAATTGCATCTGTAGAAGTTTGGGGGGGGAGACCTTGTTTGGATTGTTCAGTGGGTAGTTCATAATACCTGAGTAGGAGCCAAAGACCTCTTTGTGGGTATCCTTGATACTGGGCAGAATGTGATTAAGACAGAGAAGTCGGATGGAAGATTACAGCAAGCATTCATAGATCCATTGTCTTTCATAAATCTGAACCTTTTTTGAGTAGTTGCAAACCAACTTGATGTACCTAGTTCAGTTGTTCTATAGAGCCCAGAAGTTGATCTGTGTTGAACCCTAGCAGAAACATTTGTGTTCATTGACCTAGGTAGAAAGGGAATACAGAAAGAAGGGAATTAGTAGCTCATCACAGACCGAATGAACATTGAGAGCTCTAACTTCAAGCTAGACCCTATTAACATTTTGCACTAACAATACAAGAATGCCACTGTTTCAGCAGCAATCAAGAGATACTATGGTAACAGACTTAGAATAAGTTGATGTGTGCATATTCATTAGGATCCAGCGAAAGATGGAGGGTTAAAAGTTGTGGGACCTCATAATAGGACTGTTGTAATACTGTCTACTTGACAGGAGAGGAATATTGAGATTCTAACAAAGTGGATTTATGAGAATAGTAGGAATTTTTTGGACTCTTTCTTTTTGGTTACATCGACTCTTTCCAATCACTGTAATGTCGGTTCTTTCAACCCATCGGTTATTGCTCATGATGGCTTTTATACACGTGCTCAAGTTTGGTTGAAAGTAAGGGATGGAGCAAGGAGATGGAGGTTAACCTCAGAACTACAGACGCAATATTATTACACCTCATACCTTGCGTAGAATAACACCTTCATTTCGTAAGAGGCAGCGTAGTGTACCTAGAATTGGAGACATTTGGATTCCCAAGCTTGCTATTTCACCTAACCATTTTACCAGATTGTACATTCCTGGTATGGAAGACTTGTTTCAGATTGGAGATCACCTACTCAGGGTGGAACATTGTGGATCAAGGTCTCGCATCATAAATTGGAGGATATGGCGCAATCCAGAAAAAGGATGGCAGTTCCAACAAAAATCCACAGATGAGCAAAGTTTTTCCATTTTTCCATCTCATGTTGTACCTTTAAGACCAGTAGCAAAAGGTGATGAGTCTGAATTTTCAAATTGAATCACGGTTGGCTCTTTCTTGAAGGAAAGTTTGTTGCACCTGGTATCTCGAGGGTGAAAGAGTCATAATTAGGATCAAGAATCAATGGAAATCCTTGGGGTTTACACATTTGGAAATGAACTATTTTGATGTTTCTAGAGTTTAAGTAAAGTTGTCACCAGTGTTGTTAGGACTCTTTTCCAGGACAGTGGCATGTTTGGAGGATAGAACAAAATCTATTTAGACAGGGAATTGGACCTCATGCATTCAATGACTAACATCTCTATTCCAATAGCATTGGTTCTATTCACACTCAACAGGAGCAAAATGGGATGAAAAACTAAATGGGACTCTAGGTACCTAAATGTGGTCTGAGGACATTTGTGCAAAAGAAAATATTACAACTTTAGCTTGGAGCTAAACATTTGCAAAATGACTAGCCTCCAAGGGATGGACGAACTGTTCTGGGGATGAAATCATGAAGATGTCAATGACTGGGCAGAAAGGCTTACCATGGCGGCTGAGGTGCGAGATCTAAATGCAGACAAACTGTTCAAGATTGCAAAGCTAAATTTGAGAAGCAGGGCCAAGGAATGGTTTAGGAGGTTACAACCAGCACCAGCAAATTGGGCGGAGTTGAGGACTTTAATAGTACAGAAGTATGGGGACGTAGATGTTGATGACATCAGGATGAAGCTCGATGCCATTAAACAAGAACCCAAGGAGAGAGTTCAAAAATACTTTGAATGTCTCGACAAATTGTTTCAAAGGGGCAGGATACAAGACGCTAAGCAGAAAAGAAGATTTTTGGCTAGATTGAGGCCAGAAATTCAAAAATTGTGTGTGGTAAGGACATTTACAGATATTGAAGAGTTAATTACTACTACAATAGAACTAAAGAAAGTTTTGGGCGAGCTTGGAGAGACTCCCTATGAACCTCTGAAAAAGGAACAAGAAAAGGGGACCTCAGAAACCATAATGGAGAAACAGGTCACTTCATTAAACAACACGCTTATCAATTTCTTCAAAGGGACTATACACAATCCAAAAGCAACATCTTTTTCCACTGCATTTGGAGGATGCCAAATCTACAAAGGAGGGGACCATTTGGCCACCACCTATCCAAGGTTAAATGAGCCACGGCCAAAATGCGCCAAGTGCGGTATGCTTCATAGGACAGAGAATTGTGGAATTAAATGTACCTTCTACATAGGTTTAGGGCATTCTGAAGACAAATGTTGGAAAAAGCCCAAAGATGGGAAGTCACATTCTGGAGTAGCAAACTTCTTAGAGGTATTGTTAAATGATGAAGTAGTGACCATGCAACAACTTAACAAGCTCTGTGGGAATGAAAATCTTTTCTTTTACACCCAAGTACCTAGAAGGAGGGTTCTTCTTGATGTAGCACCAAGTGGGGCTATACCGACCCCAAAAGCTATAGGGGATGGAGTAGGTGCAAACCGGGACACTTCAATCAAATCCAAGATTCTTGCACACTTCATAAAAGGAAAGATCTCCCTCTCACCTATGGAAACCATTCTGATGATTCCAAGGGAACTAGAACACCTTGAAAGTTTGGTAAGGTTGGCTAGACGAAAGAGGGATTCAGAAACAACTGAAAATCAGGTGTTAATGGTGTCTGCGATTCCAGCATTGAAGAAGATTTGCATCAACAAAACCCATCGAAGCAAAACTCTGCATTTGCTTGTGGAGATCAACAACTATGTTGTTGAAGGACTGGTGGATACTTGAGCCTCAATGTCTGTTATGGCTACCACTGTAGTTAGAGAACTGGGCATAATGCATCTTGTTACTGGATCTGAAACTTATAAAACAACATCAGGAGTTGTCACACAGGCCCTTGGTAGGATTGATGAAGTACCAGTGAAGGTTGGAGGAGTGTAGTGCACTATGACCTTCATGGTAGTTGATACGGACAACTATGATGTATTATTTGGTTTGGATTTTCTTATAAAGATTGGTGCAATTGTGGATGTGGAACAAGGCCTAATCCAAGTAAAGCATGGTCCAAGGGCCAATGTGGAAGTGTTGCCATTGACTATGGTGAATTTGTTACAAAGGATGAACTTAGAAGTGTTGATGCAAGAGGCTACGACTATCTTGAAAGACACACACATCAATGATGATTTTGACTGGATACCAGATGAGGATAGTACTGTCATGACCAAAGAAGATGATGCATCTACATCAGATTTAGATACTAGTACTAATGGTAGTGAGCACTATGATTGGGAGTCTTGTCAATTGAAACAAACTGATTGTGAGGATGAGTTTTGGGATACTAAATTGGAGGATCAGGTAAGGTCAAAAAGACTGCAAGAAATTCTACAATTGATACTACAGGAGCAGGTTGACGGGTTCATGGAAGAAAAAATCACAAATGCGGATGATTACGCAGACTGGTTGAGATGGGTGTCTTATGTAGAGCAAAGTAGACATGCCATGTATGAATCCACACATGATGCAGCTATCCCACTTTTGCTCTACAACCCAACCAAGGCCACAACCCCACAATTCCAGCACTGTTGCAGGTTTTTTAGACAAAAGATGGCAACCTTGATTGCAGCCACACTAAGCAGTTGGCATCATCCAACCATGATGAAATGAACACTAGATGGAGGGAGATCTGTCAACGAATCAAGATTGACACTAGCTTGGATGAAGAGAAGCAACAACAACTTTGGAAAGTTTTGGAGCAATTTCAAGATGTTTTTGCTTGGAACAAGGGTGAACTAAGTTGTTACACTATTGGGGAACATTTTGTGGATACGCAGGGATTTTCACCTTGCAAAGTATCTCCTGGGCGATTATCCTACTAGGAGGAGGCAGAAGTGATTAAGGCAAATTGATGTCCTAGTGGATTTGGGCAAGATGAAGCCCAGTATCTCTGAGTATGCATGTTAGATAACTCTACCAGTGAAGAAGGATGGGAGCAGGCGTTTCTGTGGAGACTATCAACCACTCAACGCACAAACACATTGGGATTCATTTCCAATGCCACTTGTGGATGATGTGATTAACCAGTTGGGAAAATCATCATGGTTTACCGCCTTAGACTTGTAGTCTAGTTTCTGGCAAATTCGAATGGCTCTAGAAGATATGAAAAAAACAGCTTTGATCATTAAAACTGGATTGTATGACTGGATAATCATGCCATTTGGTCTTAAGAATGCAACCAGTACTTTTACCAGAACTATGTAGAGGTTTTTAAGGACTTGGGTAGCAAATTCTTGAAGGTATTCATTGATGATCTTAATGTGCATAGCGAAAGCTGGGAGGAACATCTTCAACATTTGGATGCAGTGTTGTACAAACTCAGGGAAGTAAACCTAAAGTTGAACCCAAACAAATGTTGTTTTGTTGCAAATAACATTACATTTCTAGGCCATGTGGTTAATAAGGATGGCACGAGACCAAATCTTGGAAAAATTGAGGCAGTTCTGCATTTTCCACAACCAAAGACGGTCATAAACATCAGGTCGTTCTTAGGTCTGACAGGGTATTACCATAATTATGTCCGAGGTTATTCACGACTGGCAACTCCACTATTTGAGTTGACAAAAAGGGATGTTGACTTTGTGTGGGATATGGGTTAACAGGCATTCCAGGTGTTGAAGGTAGCACTAGTTGATGCACCTGTACTCATACGACTTGATTTCAAGAGAACATTTTGTCTGGATGTTGACTAGTCACCCAAAGGTGTTGGAGCTATATTGTCACAGAAAGAAGGAAAATTTGAAAAGGTGGCGGCCTATGCCAGTAAGAGTTTAATAGAAGCACAAAGAAAATTACATCCCATGGAAGGGGAATGCTACACACCAATATGGGGCATCATGCATTTCAGGCAATACTTGCACAGGAATCATTTCATTTTGCGCACAGATCACAAACCACTTGAATGGTTAGCAACCGTGTTAGATGCACATGGTAGGAAAGGGAGGTGGATTGACATGTTACAGGATTTTTGTTTCAAAATAATACACCGACCAAGATTCAGACATATGAATGTCGATGCTTTGAGTAGGAATCCAGTTGGAACAGTCATGGATGATGATGACTTCAGTGAAGAAATCCAAGACATTGGGAATACACAAACTGACACACCTAAAGAAGAAGGGGAGATTCTCTTTGTTCAGACTGGCAAAGAAACAGAATGGCTCGGTGTCAGGAAAAAGGACAAGGAGTTTGTACAACATCATACATGTTGTTTTGGTATCAACCACTATAGTTATGCCAGCAGCCATCAACTGTATGTGGTTGATGTTGTATCAGAGGAAGACCAGCCCAAGGAGCTTGTTCCATATGAGGCAAAAAATACAAAAGGGGGAGAGATTATGCAAGATGATGATGTAAGAGTGATGCTGAAAAGAAGGAAACCTCATTACTATGACAAACAACAACAATTGGAGCTAGTGTTGGCAGCCCAAGAACTATTTGAATCTAGTGAACATGACTTGATTTCTACCGGTTCTAATGAGGAGGATAAGTGTGGAGCAGACACAAGAAACAGTGACATATGGAAGGATGTAACTTGCATGAATTTATTGCAAGAAGGAATATTACCAAACACTGTTGATCCTGTGGAATTTAAAAGAGTAAGGAAAAGGATACTGAACTACCACTGGCAAGATCAATCACTTTATTTCAAAGGGTTGCGTGTGCCAAGGCCAGAAGACCACATGGGACTAGTGGTCCAAATGCATAAAGACTTAGGGCATTTCAGAGAAGAAAGGACTTTGGTTGAAATATGTAGAAGGTACTTTTGGCATAATAGGACAGAGGATGTGAGGACTGTTGTAAAGGTATGCCAACAGTGTCAGATGGTGAGAAGGATGGGGAATATACACTCTGAAGATGAAGAGTTGAAAAGTATCCCTGTTTGTGATCTGTTTTATAGAGTTGCTATGGACACTACAGGACCATTGCCTGAAACCAAGTTAGGAAACAAGTATATTTTGGTGGCTGTTGACCACTACTCTAAATGGTGCGAAGCAAAGGCTGTTGTTGATCATGGTGCTAAGACTGCAGCAAGGTTCTTGGAAGATGACATAATTTGTAGGTATGGGGTTCCCAAGTTTGTATTGACTGATAATAGAGGAGAGTGGGTAACAGAATTTGATGTCATGTGTAAAGACTATGGGATTCACCATCAACATACAACACCTCAATGGCCACAGTGCAATGGTATGGCTGAACGTCTGATCAAAACTATTAAACATGGCATAATGGTACTATCTGCAACACCCGAAAATGCCAACTGTTGGGATGAGTAACTGGCGAAGGTTATGTTTGGATACAGATGCGGAATTCAATCCAGCACTAAATTTTCCCCTTTCATGATATTGACTGGATGCACACCACGTCTTAGGGTTGATAACTACTTACATTCCTTGATTACTGTGATTGATGACACTGCTGATGCAGAAACTACTACAGAACAATTTATGCAGAAGATGAAGTTGATTGCCAGCATCCATGATAACATTTTGCTCAATGTAGAACATGCACAACAAAAGCAAAGGAAAGCCTATGCTACTAGAAGAGGAAAACAAACTTTTGAGGGTTTAATTGCTGGACAAATAATGGTTAAGATGAAGAAGCCAGGAAAGAAGAAAGCTTTGACTTCCAGTTGGGAAGGTCCATACCAATTTGTAGCACATGCAGATGGGATTAGAAATCTTGATTTTGAAGAAGGCAGCAGAATATGCATCATTCAGGATGCTGATGGGAATCAGTGGGAAAGATCCCGCAGGGATCTACAAATCTATCACACTCCACAAGATTAAAGGAGTTGAAGGACTCAGCTTTTTAAGGAAGGGAGGGGTTACATATGTGACCGGACAGGGAGTGACCAGACAGGGAGTTTGTTTTTTTTGGTGGTTTTTGTAGTGTGAAAGCTATATTCGTTTTAAGGTTTAGGAGATGAACTCGCCGTCAACTTTCTTCATGCAAACGGCGAGGTTTATTTTTTCTTTTGTTCGTTAATGACTATGAATTGGAAGTTTTGTTGCTTGTGTGTTATGTGAAATAAGGTGGCGGCTGGAGATGGATGGCCAAGCACGATCTATGGATGCAAGAAAGGCGAGAAGATTAGGAGGTTGGATGAGGATAAGAGATGGGATTCGAAGGAGAAAGAGGCATGTTGACAGGCATAACGGGGATAGTTTTTGGTGGTAAGAGATGAGCTTGCAGGATAGTTAGTTGTTGGGTTTTCTTTCTTCTGTTGCACCAATAACTAGAAGAAGGCCGGCTCTATGTTATGGTTAGAATTAGGACTAATCAAGGGTTGATGCTGAAGGTTGATGATGCTTAAAAGTGGTCTGAGTTGTAGAATCAAATGCATATAGAAACTGCATCTGTAGAAGTTTGGGGGGGGAGACCTTGTTTGGATTATTCAGTGGGTAGTTCATAATACCTGAGTAGGAGCCAAAGACCTCTTTGTGGGTATCCTTGATACTGGGCAAAATGTGATTAAAACAGAGAGTCGGATGGAAGATTACAGCAAGCATTCATAGATCCATTGTCTTTCATAAATCTGAACCTTTCTTGAGTAGTTGCAAACCAACTTGGTGTACTTGGTTCAGTTGTTCTGTAAAGCCCAGAAGTTGATATATGTTGAACCCTAGCAGAAGCATTTGTGTTCATTGACCTAGGTAGAAAGGGAATACAGAAAGAAAGGAATTAGTAGCTCATCACAGACCGAATGAACATTGAGAGCTCTGACTTCAAGCTAGACCCTATTAACATTTTGCACTAACAATACAAGAATGCCACCGTTTCAGCAGCAATCAAGAGATACTATGGTAGCAGACTTAGAATAAGTTGATGTGTGCATATTCATTAGGATCCAACCAAATATGGAGGGTTAAAAGTTGTGGGACCTCATAATAGGACTGTTGTAATACTGTCTACTTGATAGGAGAGGAGTATTGAAATTCTAACAGAGTGGATTTATGAGAGTAGTAGGAATTTTTTGGACTCTTTCTTTTTGGTTACATCGGGTCTTTCCAATCACTGCAATGTCGGTTCTTTCAACCCATCGATTATTGCTCTAGCTCACATCCGCCGGGTTCCGAGAAAGAACTAGTCAAAGGACCATCCTTGTTCTCACCAGTGTGGGGTGGGTATCATTTTTTTTGATATCCGATGGGTCCGGATATTGAAAAAAATTTACCATATATGCTGATTCTCTTAATATAATTTTTAAACTATTTTTTAGATAGTGGATCCAGGTCTCAAATTTGGATTTTTTTCCCAAGATCAGTTCTTAAGTTTCCAGTTCTTGCGTATGTGAAAACAGTCAATTATCTACACCGGTTATCATTTACAATTTTCATTTAAAAATTAAAAATTATTTTTAGAATTATTGAACATAATGTGAGAGGGGGGAAAGTTGGAGAGGCTATTGAGAACAAAATGTCCATTGGGCACCATTTAGGGTTTAAGATTCCTTCTTCCCAAAGTTTATAGTTTTTAGTTCCTTCTTAACCCCCCTACACCTACCATTTAAGCCTGCTAGTTGAGAACCGGATCCCAAGAAAAAAAACCTTCTCCTAGTTCTCAATTTATGGATTTTTAAAAAAAGGATAAGGGTTTCACCCCAGTTCTCTCATGAGAGAGAATCGAAGGTTAGGATATCAATTCAGATATCATTTAAACTAATATCCGAAGGTTTTTGGTGAGTGATGCCTAGGTGATACCCAATGCTCCCTAGGATACACATCCAACATTGGTTCTGATCTAATTTTTAATACTTACCCAACGCTCCTATAAAGCACTGGCCACACTTAAAATTAAATCATGGTTAACTTTAAATTTAAATTCATGATCTTATCCTTGCAACCACACTTGCAAATGTAAGTAACACCAAAACTGACATGCATGCCTATGTGGCAAACCAAGGTTTTTCAAAGTTAAGTTAGATCTAGGAACTAAGGTATGTAGCCCTAAAATCTACATATATGTAGATTTCAAAAAAATCCATAGTGTTACCAAACTTTTGAAAAAACCTTCAAATAAATCAATGTTATCTTAACAACCCCTTCTTATGACCTTGGGCAACTTGTAAGGAACTTTGCCTTGTGCCCATTGTAGCAGGCACTCAAGCTCGCCTCCAGCCCAACAATCTTTTGCGCCTCCAAGAACTCTATCACCACCATTGCTTCTCCATTGTATTCGTTAGTAAAGCTCTACAACATCATCGTGACCAAAGGAATAGACATTTCTTATGTAGTAGTCTAGCAACCAAATTCACAACAATAACAAAAATCACAACAAGACATAGGAACATCTTGGAAATGGGAGATGAAGTAGCACACAACAATGATGGACAATCATCAAAGAAGTTGCCAAGTATGTCACAATTGTTGTTACATACCTTTTGTTGATGTGCAATGTGCATGTAAACAACAAAATAAAAGAAAATTGTTAGTGATGAATCCAAAGAAAATTGATGCATTGAATCAAAATTGCCTAGGTATCATTGAAGTTGGAAGTCCCATTTCAATGCAATCCCAAGCACAATTAGAAGACAACAAGAAAAAAGGGAAAAGAAAAATGCAAGGTTCAAATCATATTGTAAATGAAGTGAGGTCAATTCAAAAACCTAGACAACCCAATCAGGAAAATCATGAGGTTGTAGCCTTGGTTGAAGCAAAATGGGATGAACACATAAATTCATTGGACATGGTGAATTTCAAGGATAATTTTGAAAGTGTAATAAACAAATGGAAAAAAATATCAATATCTGTGATGGGAGCTAGCCAAAACATTCATATGAAAAATGGACATGCATGTAAGGAGAAATCGACCATCATCTTTGATGATTACAAAAATATATGTAATTACATGGTGGCCATAGATCAAAATGAGGAGTTTTGGAAAATCATTCTTGTAAATAGAATGGCATTCAATCTACCACAATTGTTCAACAAAATCATTTATGAGATGATTAATGCATTTATAAAAAACATGGCCATTTTTGAACCACCACATTTCAAAACTTCATGGACCCAAATGACAATGTTTACATACCAAATTCTATTTAACTAGAATTTGAAGTTGTAATGCAAGATCTAGACTCTTGATGACCTCATTCATGACTATAATCCTTTTGAATGTATCTAGAATTATGATACAATTTGTGCAATAGACATTAGTCCTACAACACCCAAAATCCTTGCACATCATAATGATTTGTAGCAATGCAATCCTCTAATTTGGAACCCAACAATTTTTGAAACAAACACTAATGCAAAAATAACAAAATAGCATCAACACAAGTGCCACAAGTCTCACATGTCCTTGGAATGCCATCAAATGGATCTCATCCTAGAAGAACAAACAATAATGGAATTTGTGAATAACCAAATTCCCCGATGCAATCTGAAAATTATTAGCAATCAACGATTGGCAGTTGACATGTTGGTAACATAGGTGTTCGCAAAAAGGATTATGCTACCCATCACAACTTGGTGGAAGCAACAAAAAAAGGTTTTAAAACCCTTGTTCAATCCATCGATCACATCAATTCAATAGCCTTGAAATTGAAAAGGCATGAGCAAAAGTTGAACAAAAAACTTTTAAAAAACAATTGGAGTGTTTTCAACATCAAGATGCAAATCCAATTTAAACAAAAATGAATCTAGTACATGCAATTACAAGTCTAACACATATGATGGGTAAATTGTTCTTTGCAAAGAGTAATTTGGTAGTACCTACATCCCCAAATCCCAGTCATAGCCAATTTGACACACCAACTAGGGATTCCTCAAATGATGTTGATGATGATGAACTAGATGAGTTAAATTTAACCTTTGAAATGTCATCCATTATTTTGAAAGCATTGGCAAATTAAGATAAAAAAATGTGATGACAATTGAAATCTAACAAAAAAAAATTGATGCAATGAAAACATTTGAAATTTTTGAAAGTGATAATACCTATAGATTGCATATTTTAGAATTAATGAATTGAAAGCATTTGAAACTTCTGAAAGTGATAATACCTATAGATTGTAGATTCTAGAACTATGGTTATTCACATCAAACCATATTGCATTGAATTGTGAATTTTTTCCCCAAATTCCTTTGGTGTTGTTTACTTGAAAACTTTTATCTTTGTATTCCCACATTCATCTAAAAGTTAGTAGATGGTGGATGTGGATTCAACCTTTCATGATCTTGTGTTGTTTCCAATTTTTAAAAATGTAGGAGTGTTTGAATGCCAACCTTTGACCAAGAATCAAATTGTGAAGAAAACACCAACACATAAAGACATTTGGAACCAAAATGAGATCAAGGTCAATTTGGTACAATTTTTTTCAAAAGGTTTGATTCAAAATGTCAAAGGCATTTTCCACAATTGATCACCTTTGCTTATGTTTTTTATTATATAAAAATTCAAGCACAAAATGTTGTTGTCCTTCCTTGTGAGTTGTGAGGATCCACAAGGGCAACAAGTATCCTTTATCAACAAGAAGGTAAAGTGAAAAACCTTCTTCACCACCTTTCACCAAATTGAAAAGCCCCCGATATTAAGCTTGTCTATATAATCTAAAGTTTCAAAAAACTCAAAGGTAATTGATGTTTCCAAGCAAACCAACAAAGATGTTACTAAGCCTCTTCCTAACATCCATAATTGCATGTGCCACAATTGAATATCCTCTTGATTTGTGATAATAGTAATCCTCCACAAATGTAATCTTGGGTTTTAAAATGGAAATGCGCATACTATCTATGGTGTCATGCACACTTAGTAACTTGCACCAATCTTTAAACTTTAGCAATACAAGGAGAAAACATCCTTGGGTGGACCATTAGAAACCATCTCAAGGAATGGTTAAAGAACCAAAAACACACAAATCATTTTCATGGGCCTTTTACTTTGAATGTTTTCACAACTATAAATTTTTATTTTTTTTCTCATGTTTATAAATTCATGCACTAATATATGGCTTGAAGTTTATTTTCAAATTAAAAAATTGGAAATCAACATGGCCTTTTTAGAAATTAATAGCTTTAACTTTGGAAATTCATAACTAAATTATACTTACTCAATTAATTACCTAATAAAAACCTAAAAATAAAATGACTTCCAAATTACTTTAGGGAAAAAATTCCCAAGAAAATTCTCAATTCATGTTTCAAATTTGTTTTCTTGACCAAAAAGTTCAAGGAAAGGTGGCCATGCATTGCATTCTTAAAACTTTTTATAAATGTAATGATTAGGAATATCAAAATACACAATATTCTTCATATTATTATAATCTCAAAATCTATGGATCTAATAAATGTACCCATTAAAAAAAAATTATGAAAATTTTTATTTAAATGTTTCCTATGATTTTTCAAAGTTTGACGAGTCTAGGAAAATCAAGGTGTGATGTTCTTAATGGTCCACCCAAGGATGTTTTGCCCTACACACTCCATCTTTTGTCCCATTAGCCATGAAATCAAACTTTTGAACATTATGTTAATAGTTTTAACAACCTCCCATATAACCAACATGACAATTGATTTGTTGATGGTAAATAATCCATTGTAGATCAATAAGTTTGAACCATGTGACAACTTGTAAAAATCACACAAGCCACTTGAACCTCCATAAGGATTAAGAAATGATAGATGGTGTCTTTCTTTGCAATGAAAGGTTTTGGCTTGTTGGTTATGTTAAAAAATGAGTCCTTTGACATCCTAAAGTTTTGAATCCATCATTCATCATCATATTTAGTCAATAGAAACATAAAAAGAAAAATTGTACTATGTAATTTGACTTAGTACCCTAAATTCAGACCCCATTACAACCAAATTGGATGTCAATCGCAAAGTGTGGAATGCAACATTCATAAGAATAAATAATAAAAAAATTTCCTATCATCACCACTTGTTGAAAGAAAAAATGTTGAAGATGAATCATTCGCTTCCTAAACATGTTGCAAGGATTTGATGAAAACAATAATCATTCTCAATGCAACCAAAAACTCTCTAGTGTCCATTGTGAACAATGAATTAATATTTCATGACATAGAACAATCAAAATGAAAAGAAAAGAAAAAACAATAAAAACCATAGATGCTTAAAAAAAAATTAAATAGATGAAAAAGAAGGAATATAGACACAAAAAAAACCATATATATTTGAAGTTCATAGTCACATGAAGAAAAAACTCAATTGCACGAAAAGCAAAGAACCACACAAAAAAGAAATGATGCTAAAAGTTGTTGTCAAAAGATGTTAGAAGAATGCAAGTTGCATCAAGATCTAACAATATTTGATTGATTGTCAATGAGCCCTACCTTTGCACTATGTTAATACAGAATGAATGTGTGAAGAGTAGAAAAAAACCAAATCTAGGAATCAAAGTAAAAGCTTTGCAACAAAATCAATGGAGAAAGAATGAAACAATGGAAATGAGGGTGAGTTTGTTGCAAGCTTTGTTGAAGAGAAAACAATGTGTGCAAGGTTTCTACTATGAGAAAATCATGTTTGTTGCAATTAATCTATCTAGTTATAATCTAGTTCTAATGGACATTTTTTAGTTGCAATCTAGTTCTATCAAACACTTTCTAGTTGCATTGGACAAGTTGCAATGAACACAATTTGGGCCATGGTCAAATTGAGTTGAAAAGGAAAAAAGGTCTATAAACTTACATTCAAATATGGCCAAAAGTGGTCAAAAGTGGCGAAAAGATCTTTACTTGTGCACTACCACAATTTGTAACATCCTTTGTGTGGACAAAAAATTAAAAAAGATTAAAAGGTTTATTGTAATGATAATGTTTAACAAAAGTAGTTGACCTTGAGGTCACCATCATTAGTGTTAAGGAAAAAAAGAAATTTAAACCTACCTTTAAGTGTGGCCAACCTTTAAGACTAGTATTGAGAGTGTGTTGAGGTTGTTATTACACAAGAAATAAAAGTAGTTGTTTCAAAGATTTCACAATAGGCATTTAATTTGGATTGGTTCCAACCACATGAAATGGATGTATTGTAGTATGAATGACATACATTTCACACAATGTGTAAGTTAATTATTCAAATGTTGTAATTTAATAATATGTCACAACTTTTTTCATTTTTGTGTTGTAGCTAAAATGGTGATCATGCATAAAACAATTTAGCTAGATTTGGTGATTATAAAAAAATACAAAAGGAAAAAAGATCTAGCATTTTTTCTATATTTTTGGTTACATATTGGAATGTAGGATAAAATCTGGTAATTTTAAATATTAAAAAAAAACAACTAAAACACTCAAAAAACACAAAATTTTCAAAAAATAAAATAAAAATTGCCACTTGATGGAATTTCTCCCCCAAATAAAAAACTAGTCCCAACATATAATCAAAACACCCACTTCAATAATAATATAATCTATTGGTGAATGGCCATGTTTGTGAAGCATGTGAAATGTGAACATAAAATAAGGGCAAAAAAAACAACATTTGGCAAATGTAGCATAAGGGGTAAAGTTGATCCTTGTCTTGTCTTTAGTTTCAACATTGTATGTACCCATAATGACACAAGATGAAGGCAACTACATAAACAAAAATATTTCCAACATATTTTGACCATTTCAATTGCAAAAATCATAGCTTTAAACATTTGAAAAATATTCATTTGTGCTTTGTGCTATGTACTTCACATTAACAGTGCAACAATTTTTTTTGTTATTCAACAAGATTAACACATAGTTATTACAACATATGTACATAATAGAGTTGAATATAAATTTGTACAAGGAAAGAAGTAGCCATAGTTGTATTTTATTTTCCTTCACCTAACATAGTTATGCCTATCCTTGTACAAGTGAATGTCATAACAAATCACGGTCAAGTTCAAAAAATTGTAAGAAAGACACAAGAACCATGTTCAAATTTACAAATATTTCAAGCAGTACAAAATAATAGTACAAATTTGCGTATATAACATTAAAATATTCTTGCAACTAAAAATTACAAAAAACATGAACTAGAAAAATGTCATTATTGTGCATTTAAACATTCTTCACCCAAAAAATCTAAATTTGATAAACTAATAAATAAATATTCCACACCTTTTTAGCATCTAATTGCAATCTTTTCCCCTTGGTTTAAAACCCACATTGTTTGACTCAAAAAATTGCATTTGATCGATCCAAATCCACATACAACCTTCTTGAACCCAAATCTACAACATTGACAAAAGTCCTCAATGTTCTAAAGGCTCCAAATCAACAAAACTTGACCCTAAGCCTTGAAAAGTTCTCCACCTTTTATTTTTGGTCCTCTCTCCAAGCTTGGATAGAATGGTTAGCTGGATGATCCACTAGTATACTCCAATTGATTAGGTGTTAAATGTTAACGTTAATGGTTGTTTTAAAAATGTTAAGGTAGCCTAAGTGGTTAGGTCTTACTAGTCTATGGTTAATAAATGGTATCCTCTTAGATTGAAGGTTTCAAAATGAATCCATCTCATCAAATTCTCTATAGAAATTACACTATGGTCTATATTTTGTGGGAGAACTTTAATGACTACAAGATTATTTCTTATGTGAATTCTAGCGATGAACCACAAAATAAAAGTTGGCAACCAAAAAGAAAACAAAGTAGAAAATGTGGCTACCATAGATAAAAAGGAGGGGAATTGAACCTTGAGCCAAATGAACCTTGCCCACTATAACTACAAATGGCTTGCAAGAAATACAACATAGTTAACAATATATTAGTAGATACATAATACAAAACACAATTTCGATGCACATTGCATACAATGCCAACACAAAAAATATAAAAATGGAAAAGATAGAAATGACAAAATGTAGAGAAGGTTTAGAAGATTTTGGTGTTTGTTACAAAAATGGGGTTATATTCTACATTTTCCAAACTTTCTTGTTTGTCCATGTTTTGATTGTAGTAGCAAATGGAAAGCTTTTCAATGTATAAATTTTTTGTACCTACATGTGCACAACCAAATCCAAATGCATTGTGAGCCTATTTATCAATTCATTCAACATGAAGAACAATGTAAAGAAACACTTTTCATCCTCAATGCTTTCCAAAACCATAGCCATAGACATTTCAATAAGTTTCAACAATTTGAAAAACTTATGAGAAATAATTTAATTGTTGGCCAACAATGCTCACATTCAAGAACACGAATTACAATTAGTGGGTGGTTTCATAGTTCCAATAACATTTAACATCATTGTCACTTTTAGGGCAAAAGTGTCCTTGGGTGGACCACTAGGAATGCCACACCTTGATTTTCCTAGATTCATCAAACTTTGAAAAATCATAGGAAACACTTAAATAAAAAATTTCATAATTTTTTTTAAAAAGTACATTTATTAGGTTCCATAGATTTTGAAATTCTAATAATATCAAGAATATTGTGTATTTTGATATTTTTAATCATTACATTTAGAAAAAGTTTCAAGAATGTAATGCATGGCCACCTTTCCTTGAACTTTTTGGTCATGAAAACAAATTTGAAACATGAATTGAGAATTTTCTAGGGAAGTTTTTTCCTAATGTAATTTGGAAGTCATTCTATTTATATTTTTTTATTAGTAATTAATTGAGTAAATATAATTTAATTATGAGCTTTCAAAGTTAAAGTTATCAATTTTTGAAGGAGCCATTTTGATTAAATTTTTTAAAAAAAAATTTCAATTTTGAAAATTCTAAAATAAACCTCAAACCATATATTAGTGCACACAATTAATAAATATGAGAAAAAATAATTTATAGTTGTGAAAACATTCAAAGTAAAGGGCCCATGAAAATGATTTGTGTTTTTTTTATTCTTTAACCATTCCTTGAGGTGATTCCTAACAATCCACCCAAAGATGTTTTCTCCTTTCATAAAAAGGGTCTATTGATTCAACAAAATTTCATAAAGAAAGAAAGGAATGAAAATAAAATTGACCCCTATGTGCCTCCCATGATTGTCATGGGATTTTAGAATGTTGACTAGAGTCAAAAGAATATGTTCAACTTTCAGTTGTAACCAAAATTGGAAATATATAATTTCAAAGGTATTCATGATTTCTTATGAAGGAAACATGCAATCCAATTCTTCAATCAACCCATAAGTAGCATTATTGCATTATTTCTTGACCTCTTCCATAATCAAGATCCAACTTTAAAACCCAACCCAAAACCTTAGTCAATGTGCATCTTTTATGATATATATAGATATATATAAGTTCGGCCAAAATAATGATGTGGGTTGAGTGATGATGCATCATTACATAAAACTGGCTATAACTAATTTTGGCCTGGACTTATAGCCCATTCTAAGATCACCCTAACTTAACGATCAACGTCTTTGTTTCTGCAATTAATTGCATTGTTTTTATTTTTTTTGGGTCGTCATAACGTTTTGATGGGTCTCTTTTTTGTTTTTTGTGGATGTTTTTCTTACATACCAACTCGACCTGACAAGCCATGGGCACCCCCAAGTCAAGCTCATTGGCAAAGGAATGGTAGGAGTCTCATCTAGACTCCATTGGGTTTGAAAACCCATGTGTTTTCAATCGGGATGGATTCACTCTGCCCAGATTTACTCAATGCAAAAAAAGACCTAGCACAATGGCTGAGTTGTTGCGCTCTTTTAGTATTCTACTAAGATGTGGCTTCTTGGGTGTTGGATGACAATTTACTTCATGCCCTGGGACCTGGTCTTGTAACTTCATGTGTAACTCGATTACACAATTACTTAGGGGTAAGTTGGGTGTAAGTAACTTTATGTGTAATTTGATTGCATAATTACTTAGGTAATTGTTTTATGGGGTAAGATGGATGTAGGATTCCATAATGCATTGACTTATGTCATGTGCACCATGTGATGTTGTTTCTTGTGATTAATTGTGGAATCACATGGGGAACC